>Ga0114971_10001297_pt1 | contig 17013 bp, 17 predicted proteins | sample M_140625_MF_Meta_FD_87320 | JGI IMG/M metagenome (GOLD analysis project Ga0114971, IMG submission 87320) | Freshwater microbial communities from Lake Montjoie, Canada to study carbon cycling - M_140625_MF_MetaG | ecosystem: Environmental > Aquatic > Freshwater > Lake | place: Lake Montjoie...
ACTTAATGAACTTCTATCTGACTCTAGTATATATTGAAAGAACAATTTAAAATCGTATGTCGGTATAGGAAATAACTTTAATTGATTGCCAATTAATTCAAATGAATATGATGACCTTCTTATTTGGTCATTAAACTCAATTGCTTGTAATCTCAATAAATCAGAATACATTGGCATCATTAAAAATGATACTCCTGGAGAATAACTTCCCCAACCAAAAGATTGCAGCATTTGTTGCGCCCCCATACCTGTTCCTACGAAAGGATCGAAGTATCTTACAATAGCAGGAGGGCCGTCATGAAATATTCTTTTAATCTCAATACTTTCACTAGGATGAACTACATCTCTAAATAAAGTATTGATATTATAATTTTGTTGTCCTGTATAGCAAGATAAACTTCCTGATCTCCAAACTATTCTTCCTCCTACACCTGCTTCAGAACCATATTCTTTAGCTATTTGAAGTACTCTTCCTAAGTTTGGAGCAATATTTGTTTGAGATATATTTGTTACAGTACCTATTGAAGATCCTTGAAGATTAATAAAATTATCAACAACATTATATTCGTTAATGATATTTCCAAACTCTGATGTAGCTTGCTCGAAACAAGCAAAGAATGATCCAGATTGAAGTTCTACGTCCATCATAGGATATCCTAATCGTCTAGCGCAAAAGTCTGCAACCTTAGGAGCATCCGATAAAAATTGTGCGTCAGAATCAAAATATCCAAATGGCGTAGACCCTGATGCCGTACCAATTGGTAATCCAGTCCATATTGCAATATCGATAGTTAATCCGCTCATAGTAGTATTCTCTTTTATATAATTATATATGTACATGAAAACAGTCCCTAAATTACTCTAAGGACTGTCTTTTAATTATTTACTTATCGAACTAGATACATGTGACTGAGGCTTAAATGCTGTTGCATATGGATTAGAATACACTCTTCCTATCTCAAATCCTTGCTTTTGCATTTCTGCTAAGGCATTTGCTAATGCTTCATCTGTTATAATCATGTTAATTCTTTTATATAATTAATGATATACTCATTATCTTCGCCAGCTAAATTTTCAAAATACTTATCGATGTATTCTAGATTAGGTCTTTGAAGTTTTACTATAATAGGTGTATCATTAACGGTTATACTAATTTCATATCTTTTGTTAGCTTCCATATTCATAATCAAGTATCTTGCCTACTAAATCTGATCTGTGGTTCTCTTTTAACTTAATCCATTTAATTTCTTCTATCTTTTTAGATAATTCGATTGCATAAGTTAATCCATTTATTTCTCCTGAGGTAGTCTTGATATCTGTTTGTTCATTATCGCCGTTTATAATTATCTTACCTGTCTTTCCTAATCTAGTTAAAATAGCCAGCATTTCTGCTTTGGTAAGATTTTGAGCTTCTTCTACTATTAAAACATCATCAACTGTCTTGCCTCTAATAAACTGAATTGGTAGTGCCTTTACTTTTTCATCTTGAATTAGTTTTTGAACTTCTGTCTTATCAGAGCAACATTTATTTAAATTTTCAATAAGGGCTTCCATATAAGGATCAAATTTTTCATTTAATGCTCCAGGTAAAAATCCTAAGCTCTTACCTACTTCAACTGCCGCTCTAGTATTATAAATACAAGCTATTTGTTTTTTCTTTAAGAAATCTAATGCTGTCTGCGCACAAACTAAACTCTTACCACTACCAGCTCGCCCAGTTACTATAACTATTTGATTTTCAATTATAAGTCTTTTAGCTTCCTTTTGTTCTTCGTTTAATTGTATTGCATTAATCGATTTGATTTCGTTCTTTCGTTCACGGGTCTCCGGTTTCATAAAATTTTAGGATTGGATTTGGTTTATAACTATTTATATAACTAATTTAATATAAATATTTACTATGATAGAAAGTAATACAGCTATTTTTACGCATTATAATTACTAACGTATATCATAATATCACTTTTTGGAGATCGTTCTTTAGATAGCACGTATGGCCATAAAAAAAGGCAGAATTTCTTCTGCCTCTCTTTATTAGATTAAACTAAAATTAGATTTTATTTAAATCTGTAATTCTGATTACACCATAAAATTCCGGACGAACCATTTTCTTAGCGTAACGAGTCATTACACCTTTTCTAGGAGTAAAGTTATTTGGATCGTAAACCAAAGGAGTCATAATCAAAGGAACATAAGGAGCATAAACTGCACCGGTTTCTAAGAATTGAGTACCACGGTAACCCATTAAAATTGTACTTTCTAACATATAAGGGTTTTTGTAAACTTGGAAACGATTATTCATCATACCAACTTTTTGTACACCCATTGCAAATTGTGCTTTATCACCATTAGTATCTGCAGCATAACCTGAGATAGATTCTAATATAGTAGCAACGTCTGGAGAGCAAACTAAGAAGTTAGCACCACCACGCATTGTTTTTTGGTGAATTTTGTTAGATACCTTTTGGATTTTAGTTCCTAAAGTTTGGAACCAAGATTGTTGGTTATAGAATGCACCTGTAGCTGCTGCTGTCTGAGCACTAGAAACTAATACTGTTTGACCTGCTGCATTTACATCTACTGTAGTACCTAATACTGCTGACCAAGCATCAACTGTTACTGCATTTTGAATCAACATATCTAAAATTTCTAAATCAATTTCTTGAGAAATATATTCAGATAACATTGAAGTTAATTCAGCTTCAGCATCGATAGCGTGATAAGCATTTAAATCTTGAGCAAATTCTGGAGTCCAGATAGCTTTTAATTTACGAGTCTTAGCAACGATAGGCTCACTACGTAATTCTACGTTGATTTCAGGAATGTTAACGTTTGTATCAACTGAAGGAGATAATTGTGTAGCACCTGCTTCAAAATCACCACGACCGAAAGCAGTAGGTTGAACTTCATAATAAACTGCAATAGTATTTGATGCTGCCATTACAGAAGCTGCTGACGCTGATACTACGAAAGTAATTTGTGAATTATCTGCATTTACTCTAGTAAACTGAGGGAATACAGTTACTGTACCTGTAGAAGAAACTAAATTGAATGCTCTAATACCTTCATAATCAAAATTAGGAACTGATGCAGAAGAAACTGTAATTGTTCTCATACCTGAATTCAATACGATTGAAGCAGAATAAGTATTAAAGAATCTTGTATCATAATTGTAATCAGATGCTACAATAGAACCTGTTGCATAAGCAGTACTAATAGGCGCTGAACCTGTTACTAATGCTGAACTAGATACAGTATTGATTGAATAACCAAATCTACCTGCACCATAAAGACCTTGACTTGGATCACCTGTAGTATTAGTAATACCAAATACTGAATTGTTTTGATAACCGCTTACACTAGGTAATTGTGAAGTATTTGTAGTTGCAAATCCTGCATTGTTTGTAGTACCATATTTGAAATCTAAGTAAAATACTAGACCTGATGGTAAAGACATTGGTTGAACACTAACGAAGTCTTTTGCAGCGATTTCACTGAAAATACGACGTACTAAAGGTAACGCTACACCTGACCATTCTTCCGCGCCAGCTGCTGTACCTGTTCTGCTAGATTCAGTGATTAACTGCTTAGCTTGATTTTCTAATAAGATTGATATGCTAGCCTTTTCGTACTCGCTATCAACACCTTCTAATAAACCGGTTTTACCCCATTTATTGATTAAACCTTTAGATTCTTCTAAAAGTTGGAATGATCTATCTTGCGTAGAAGAAACGATCTTTTGAATTGCATTTAAATTACTCATAGTAATATATTTTGTTTTTTTGTTTTAATTGTTAATTATTTAATTATTTACCTAAACCCGCTAATTTTTTAAATCTTGCAGCAATTTGATCGCCTTCAGATAAAATAATTTGTTTAGCTGGTCTTGTTGACGCAACTGGCTTACTTGCAATAGATTCTCTTACTAACGTTTTCTTACTAGCAAATGATTCTGATAAAGTAGTATAAACTAATTTAACTTCTCTAATTGTTCTAGCGCGATCGAAAGTATCTATTACTTTAATTTTTTGTGATTCATTTAATGAATGAGCTTTGAATAATTTATTAGTAAATAATAATTTAGCATTAAGCATATTAACTTCGTTTAAGCTAGACTTCATTATTTTAATAGCATTATATGCTTCTTCTAATTCACTTTTTAATCCTGCAATTTCCTGCATTAATGGTTCTTTGTCTTTAGGGCTTTTGAAATTATAGTCCATATCAGATTCTTCCATTTCTTCTTCATCGCCACCCATTAATTCTTGTAATAAAGCATCAATGTCGATTTCTTCATCTAAATCGTAAGAATCTGGATCTTCACCTGGATTTAATTCAAAGTTATTCATATCTTCTTCATTTTCCATTTTCATGTCATCATCTTCTTCTTCGTCTAATTGACGTAAAATTTCTGATAAATCATACTCATCAACAGGATTTTCTTCTTCTTGATTTTCTTCGCCTGTTGGCATTTCTTCGGTTGGCATAGGTTCGCCTGCATCATCTACATGATATGCTTGACCACCTAAGTTTAAGTCACGATCTTCACCATTTTCTGGTTCCATGTCCATTTCGCCATCCATTGGCATTTCTTCTTCTTCTCCTTCTTCCTCTAAACGTTGAGAAATCATAGATTGGATTCTTGGTTGGAAAGCTTCTTCTAATGCTAATTTAGCGTTAGCGATAGCTGTTTCTTTTACTGCTCTTGCATCAGCAATAGCTTCTTTTAATAAGTCTGAGTTTGACATTTTTTTATTTGTTGTGATTTTTTGTTGTCCGCGAAATTTATTCGATATAGTTATTAGGCAACTACAATAGCGGTACTTAAGATATTCGAATCCTATATTAAAATAGGATATTGGAATTTAATATATATATTACCGAATGTATAAAAACAGCATTTTTTTTAATTATTTTTCGTATATTCAGTAAAAAAGCCCTAACTTAATAGAGCTTTTTAATTATTTCTTAGTAATACCTGCTAATTTTTTAAATCTATTTGCATCTCTTTCATTTATCTCATGCGAAATAACACTTCTTCTATTCTTTAAATAATCATCTTGGTTATCTACTTTACCATCATTATTAATATCTGAGTCTTCATGCCCTACAGCATCTAATTCATTTTCATTTATCTTATAATATTTATTTAACACATTTCCGATATCTTCATAAACGCTTTCTAATCTTTGCTGTAATGTATTAATTTCTCCTGCAGTCTTTTCAAATAATTGCATTGAGCTATCTAATCCTTTCATATGACGGCCTACTGTAATACCATCAAAACTTCCTTCTGTTTCTTGTAAAGTCATATCTTTTGCTTTACTTACTACATCTTTCATTTCGTTAGTAATTTTACGTAATTCATCAGCTCTATAAACATGCTTACCATATTCATTAAACTTACCAATCATTTCCATTACTGCTTTCTTTTCTTCAGGAGATAATTTTTTCTTTTCTTCTGAAGTCTCTGCCATCCAAGCTTCTTTTATTAATTGTCTTAACGGTTTTTTCATATTATAATTCTCCTTTGTATGGTTTTCCTTTTTCGTCTGAATCTATCTTTTCGATTCCAACATTTATAAATTGAATTGGTTTTCCTACTTTATCATTAACAACTAAGAAATTAGTCATAGCTGTATTCATGATTCTAATAATATAGTATTGACCAGGCTTTCCTTCAAACTCTACTTTAAATCCTGGCTGCACTTTATAATTAAGTGTCTTAGGTGTCGGTGGAGCAGGTGCTTCTTGAGGTTCTTGCGGAACGTCATTTGTCATTGGTCTTACTTGCGGCCTAGCTGGCGGAGTAGGTCTTTGTTGAGGCTTAGGAGCTTGAACACTTGGTCTAGTGGGTACAGGTGCTCCTGGTACTCCAGGTTCTGCTTCTTGCAATCTTTTACGATTTGGATGAGCATGTGTCACAACACCTAAAGCACCAAATGCTTCTTTTAAAAGACTCTTAAGTTTTATATTTTTATCTGTTGACATTTTTATGTTATTTAAAATCCGATATAATATCTGTAATAATCTTTTCTACAGAATAATATTTATTTGCACCTGCTTGTTGTCCCGAGCCTTCATTAATAGGTCTTAGATATGCTCCTTGAGTCGATGGGCTAGATACAAAGTCAAAGCATAATAAATTAAAATCATCTCCTACTTGTACATGTCCTTGTTCGTCAATTGGTTTTACTGAACCTAATCCTCTTGAGCTAATCCCTAATTTAATACCGGCTTGGAATAATGCTTTTAAAATATTTCCTGACGGAGTTCCTAAAATTTCAACCGTACCGACTAAATCATCGCCTTCAAAATGCATCTCAGTTATGTTATGCGATACATTATTTAAGTTAATTACCGATGAGTCTGGATGATCTAATTCTCCTAACGCTCTTCTTTCTTTAACTTCTTGCGAAGAATATCTATTAGCTTCGCGCTCTAATATAGCACGAGGATAAGACCTCATATTATGATTATAAGCATCGGCTCGTTGTAAAGTACCTTGAACAATTAAACGACCTCCATTTTTTTCTAGAGATTCATTAATCATTTGAGGGGTTACTTCAAACGGAAGATAATCTATAAGTAAATTAGTATTCATAGTTCTTATTTAATATAATTATGATAACAATAACTTCTTAAGGCTATTAAAAATACTAATGCTTTCTTTTAGTTTAGCTTTTGTTTCTTTTCCTGGCTTATCCATTTCCTTAACTCCTTTGGGTTTACCTTTAGCCATTTCCTTTTTATTTAAAGTATCATTAGCATTTTTCTTAGTAGCATCTTTCTTAGATACTTCCATTCCATTTGCTTTGTCTTTCATTTTATCAGTTACTTTATTAAGTTTCTTATCTTTAACTTCTTTAGTAACGTCAGTTCTTTTATCTGCTTTTACTTGTTTAGAATTGGCAATTAAATTACTATAAAACATAGGATCTTTCTTTAATTTCTTAACTGCTTTATCCATTGCCTTAACATAATCTTCTGTATCAACCATTTCTATTCTGATTCCTTTTTTAAGCTCGTATGGATTTACCATATCTACATCAGCAATATCTTTTTGGCCGTAATTAGTTTTATCGGCTTTCTTTTTATCTTTAGGATCGGTTTTAGCTTTTTTAGCTTCATTAATAGAATTAACCATTTCAATAGTACTATCATCCCATTCATCTACTTCGCCGTGTGTTGTACTGCCTTGGCATGTATACTCATTACCGTCTTCGTCTGAACCCATTAACATTATAGCATCAGTATAACCACCGCCATCAACGTTTCTTTCTGTTACTTCATAATCATCCCAAGTAATGGTTTTTCCATTATACTCTGATGTTACTGGACTATTATTAACAAATGTGCTAAGCTCATTAACGACTTTACTTTCCATAGTTACTGTAACTGGCTCTCTTTTGCTAGGATAAGCTTCAACATAAAACTCTGATTTAGGGAACATATCAGATAATTTATCAGCTCTATTTTGAGCCTCTTCTTTAGTGTTATAAACACCTTGATGTCCTATACGACCATATCCTCCATCTTCTAATACATGATAATACATTTTAGCTTCATTCATAGAACTAAATGCTTTTTTATAAGCAGCATCATTAGATCTATCCATATCATCATAATCATCTATCATTGGATCTGAAAAGTTTTCATCATCAAAATCAATCTCTTCTTCTTCTTCTTGATATTGTTTTATAGCTTCGTTATATCTACTCATATCATCATATCTTTCGTCAGCATCCATATCAAATAACATATCTGATACTGTCTCTGCATCTTTACCTGATAATCCGGCTTGTTTTATTAATGATTGTCTATCTGAAGAATCATATGAACCCATTAATTGTAATTCGTCATATATTTTCTTTGCAATAGCGCCTAAGTTTGCTCCACCTTTCATAGGGTTAAACATACCTTCTTTAAAAATTGTTAAAGTATCACCTTTAATTGATATTTTATTATTAAGTCTCATTTTATTATAGTTTTTTATTTATAGATTCATTATTCTTTTATACGCAGATTCTTGTAAAGCTTTAGTATTTGTATTTTTCATATTAACCTTTTTCATGCCAAATGCGGTAATAGCTTTTTCTGGTGCTTCATGACCAAAAGCATTAGGTGTTAAATATGCACCTGCTCCGCCTGAATTAGATTCTTCATCTAAATCTTCCATGTTAGAATCAATTACTTCGATATTCCATCTTCTAAATAATTCAAGTAATTCTTCTATAATATTATTTTGATTAGATTTATATACATTAGAACCATCCGTATTTAAAATATTATCTCGCATTGCTCTGCGAATAAATAAATCGTCTTGGGCTGCAGTAGCTGCTTTTCTTGCATCTCTAACAGATACTTCAACATAATATTTTCCGCCATCATCAATATTTTCCATATCATAAAGATTTACTTCATTAAACTTATCTTCGATTTCTTGTAAAAGTGTTTTGAATGCCATTTTAGTTAATTTTTTTAAGCTCTTTTACCAATTCAAAATATCTTAATAAAGATAATATATGACTATCTTTTATTGATTTAGATTCGGTAATAGTGGTAAGTAAATTTGATACTTCAGATAACTTGATTTGAACTACTTGACTATCACATTTTTTAATATTCTTATCTAAGTCTGTCTTAATAGTCTTTATAGATGTAATTACATATTCATATAATGCATTCTTATCATTAGGAGAATTTGTGATATATAGCTTTAATAATTGCTTTTGATTTGGATTAAGGCCATTATACTTATTATTAAACTTCTCTAATAATATTTTATATGATAATACTCTAATATCTTTATCTTCTTTGCCAAACTCCGATTCAATTAAGCTTTCAGCACTAGGTGAATCTTCTGGTTTTCTGATTAAATGCTCGAATATACAAGATTTAGAATCTACTACTTCAACAGGATTATCTGCTTCGGCATATTCAAATAACTTATATATACTTGCTAATACTTTATAATTATTTACTTTATGTTGAAAAAAGTCTTCTAATTTATAGCTTTCACGAATACTCTTAATTAAACTATACTTGAGTTTTTCTAAAGATTCTTCATTAACATTCTTTCTAGACTTTATAACAGCCTCTAATAGTTGCGTAGCTTTCCAATCGTTAGATAATTTTTCATTAGTTAAAGTTTGATATAATTTTAGTTCATGAGATAAACTAGATTTTTTAGAGAAGTACTCCTTTACAATATTAATTGCTTTCGAATCCTTATTATTTAAAATATCAGCGGTAATTTGTCTTACCAGTAATTCAAATATTACGCCGGTATTACGAAGCTTATTATGTTTAATTTTTTTCATATAGTATTAGTACTATGTATGTATTACATTAATAATTATTTGTTACGTTAACAAATCATTCAGAAATATTAGATTCGTCTAAAAAAGTACCTGCATCTGGATCAGACTTCTTCGGCATTTTTATACTTTCCAATATTAATTTCTTTGACTTGGTGTGATCATTGTTTACGAATCCCAATCTCTTTGCAGCATCTTTGCTATTAGATTTATTTACATTTTCTTTTACTGATAAATCTATTGCAGGTTTAAATGCTGTTGAGCCTATAGGATCTCTTCCAAATATATGAGCATCAGTGCCATATGCTGAACCACCACCTTTTGGTCTTCCATTATTTTCTGGTTCTGTTTCTACGCCGGCATTTCTTTTACTTACATGTAATGAAGCAATATCATGCGGAGTACCAAATGATTCTCCCGTAAGAATTGGATCATTTCCTTCTTCTTCAATTTGGGATTGACGGAATTTATTTTTCATATCATCTAATACGGCATCTCTTTCATCTTGCCATTCATTATCAGACAATTTAAATACATGCTTATAAATCCAACTTTCAGATAATAATTTAGATTCTTGCATTTCCTTTGCCAATTCAATCTTTTCTTTCCACAATGCAAGTAATTCTTGCTCGTAAACAATTGATGGAGTAGTCAATGCTATTTCAAAATTAACTAAATCTTCGTCTTTATATCCTTGAGAGAATAAATGAATAACTGCTATTTTAGTAAGCTCTGAAACAACGATTCTTTGAAATCTTTCTACTGTTCTAGCAAAACGAACATCTTCAGCAGCTAATAAAGCTTTACCTGATATACCTTCATCAAAAGTTAAAAATGCTTTAGGAATCTTTAATCCTGCTAACATTCTATTCTTTAAATATTCAATATCTTCTATACCGGTAAATTCCATACCTGATAAAGTATCGATTTCAGTTCCTGATTGATTTCCTCTTACCGGAAGATAAAAATCCTCTAGCATATTCATTAAATTGAATTTTAAATCATAATCACCTGTTTGTTGATCAATATATGGCTGCTTCTTCATTTTATTCATGATTTGCTGCATATAGTTATCAACCTCACTAGTAGGAATATTTCCAACGTCTATTTTAAAAATACGTCTTTCAGGGGCTCTCATTACACGATGAATTAACATCGCATCTTCCATCATCGTAAGCTGTTTCCAAACTTTACGAGCGGGCTCTAACATTGATTTACCGTAAGGTAAAAAGTTTGAATCTGTTAATAAACGGAAATGTGCAATCTCGTAATTCTTATACTTAATTTTATTATTGCCCATAACAGAGAATTGAACGTGATAAGGATTATTTGGATCTGTACCTTCTTCTCTAATTACTTCATATGCTGATAATGGAGTTACATTTACAATACCAATTTCTTCTCTAATATCTAAATATAAATACATATCACCATATTTATTCATACTTCTAATCCACGGCCATAAATTAAACTCCACATTTAAAATATCGTAGAATAAATTCTCTAAAACCTTTTTAATAGTCTCATCCGAACTTTTTATAGTTAGTATTTCATCATATTCATTTTTACGTGTTGCTTCATCAGAATAAATATCTAATGCTGCTGAAATAATAGAATCCATATCCATTATTTCGTAATCGGTATAAAGCTCTGTTCTAGAACTTTGATAGTTATAGTTATTGTTATAAGTAGATATACTTGGTTTTATTCCATGTAGTCTAGTAAATCTATCTACATATTTAGATTGTTCAAGGTTACCTGCAGATTGTAATCTATCAGTATCTATTACTTTCAATCCTTTTCCGCCACCTACTCTTCGTACAATAACGTTATTTGAAAACAGTCTACCTAATCTTGCTGAAAGTGATTTATCTATTAATGACATTATTTATCTTTATTATAATTATATGTTTATTGTAATATTGCCTGGTTTTTATAATAACCAACTTATATCTTCATCCTTACCGCTAACTTTCATATTCCATTGATTAGCTTGAGTATTATTTGATAATCTGCTATATACAGGAGATGATTTACCTATTAGCCCTACGGTTTTTCTGTGAAGGTCTAAACCCTGTTGTCTTAATCTTAATGCTGTATCACGCACCCAAAGAGCTATACAAAAAGAAATAACCAAATCATCATTATATCCATATTGAGCTTCAGGTCTTGAACCATGCCAAATAAAATTCTGTAATTCAGCAATTGTTCTTTTACAATGAATAATAGGAGTCTTATCTCTCATATACTCAACTAACTTAGATATAATTAAAGGGCGATTTCTTGTTGTTTGAGAAAATCCTGGAGTCATTTTAGATTTAGTTGCTAAATCATAACCGCTAGTCATTTGTTGTTGAACATCTATAACTGCTAAATCAGCACTACTATAAAATAAATTAGCATATCCTCTATCAATTGCAGGCTGAATTGCTGCCCATCCTATATTAGCATTTTCAATTACTAGTAAAGCGTCATTATATTCCGTCGCAATTCCAACAAGCATATTTCCGAAATCTCTAGGATCTAATTTCCCTTTATATGTAGCACATTGTTCTACCGTCTCTATATCTATTACATGGAAGGCGGAGAAATCCGAAGCATCGCCCCTTGAAACGTCTGCAACCACCATATATGATCTAGTATAATCAGGGACTTTCCAAATCCATAAATTTCCGTCATATCCTCTTTTTTCCATTGGGTCACAGCACAGAGCCGGATCTTCCCAATATGATTTTAAAACTAAAGGATCAATTACTGTATTACCGGATGTCGTGAAATCGCAATCACATTCTTGAGCTGCTAATTTTTCTCCTAATTCTGCGGATTGAGCATCTCTCCAAGCTTGATGTCTATCTGGATGTACCGTCCAATGTAATTTAATAGTATGAAAGTTATTTTGCCCAGACTCGGCTTTTTGCCACATACGATGAAAAAAGTTACCCATACCATTTGGCGTAGATAACATAATACATTTACCACCTGTAGCCATAGTTTGTTGCAAACCACCCCAAAGTTCTTCGATAGTATTGGATTCAATAAATGCTGCTTCATCAATTACTAATAATGAAACTGCTTCAGAACGTCCTGCACTTACTGATGTAGAAGAAGCTTTTACTTGAGACCCATTAGATAATCTTAATGATAATTTATTGTCTTCTGTAGATTGAGCATTTTGCTTTAACCAAGTAGGTAATCCTTCATACATTACCCTTACTTTAGTAACTAAGTTTCTTGCTACTTCTTGTCTTGTTGCAATGGCTAAGCAGTTCTTATCTTCATGAAAAACCATTAACCATAAAATATATCCTGCTGATAATGTTGATATACCTAATTGTCTAGACTTTAAAATGATATTTCTATCATTATCCCTAAAATCATATAAGCATTGTTCTTGGAACGGATATAAATCAAAAAGCATTTTCCCTTTTACGGGATGTTGAATAACGCAATACTTTCTCATAAAGTATACAGGATCTACTGCACATTTCCTGTATTCTTCTTTAATTAAATCCTTTACATTCTGCGTTCCTTGGACTTTACTTTGATAATCATTTACGTCTGCCATACTAGAATAACTTAAATAATAATAATGTAGTTATAATTCCGGTTGCAAACATAAAAGGAGGTTTTTGATACCACTTTGGATTTACTGTATCATATAATTTCTTCCAGGTTTTAGAGTTCTCCTCTAGATTATTGATTTGAATTTTTTGACCTGCGATAGTTGTACTATCCATTTTCATTACACTCTTATAATCAATAACTACTGAATTAAATTCTTTAATTAATATAGTATTGATAGAATCTCTGTGTTCTAATACTACAATATTATTATAGATGTTAAGTATTTTCTTTCTAGAAAAACATGTATCTATAGGTTGTGTATATGCTCTTGTTATTGTTGCGAATAAAAGAAATATTAAAATTAATAACTGTTTCATTGTTTATAGTTTTTTACTGCCAAACTCATTTAAGAATATAATGGCGTTAGATATACTAGTATCGAATGTAGGAGTATTATTTAGTTCTTCCTGCAAATTATTAATAATAGTAGATCTGTTTTGTATGTTGTTAATTACTTCGACTTTTTGAATTGCGATGCTATCTAATTTTTTAGATATGCTATCATTTTGTATTACTCGTTCTTCAATTTCGTTTTGTAATACCTTTACATTTGTATTTAAATCTGTGATGTAATTCTTAATATAAAAGAAAATAATCACAAAAACAAATAAATAAATAGTATTAATTAATATTCGATATTTCATTTTGTTCTTCTCCTAATAATTGAGCACTTATCTTTTGAAAGTCCTCTTCCATTAATTTATTTAATTCTTCTTCTTTACCTTGCCAAGGTGATTCCCATGTTTCAATAGTTCCATCTGAATTAACGAATTCTGCTTTTGTCATCATTTCTTGAATTGCTTTCATTTCTGATTTAGCATCCTTTAACCAAGATTGGATATTTGGTTTCATTAGATTTTTAGCATATTCATCAAACGTACCATTTAATTTATGTTCATGCTCCATTTCAATTACACAATCAAAGCACATCTTATGGACGCTCCACATTTTTTTGTTGTACTTATTGTCTTTTATTTCGTTAGAACATTTAGGGCAGACATCAGGCATTCTTAATTCTTTTAAAGCAGCTCTAATAGCATCTAATGCTTTAGTGGTATTACTTTTAAATCCGTTAAATTGCTCCCATTCTACACCATTACCGTCAACCCAAACATCTCCCACTTCATGGGTTTCTTTAGTAGCTTCATAACCTACAGATGTTTTATTTTGGGTGCGGTGACTACCGTCCAACATTTGTCGAATAGCTTTAATATTTTGTAATTTCTTTGCCATAACCTTTTATATAATTATTGATTGATTGATATTTATATGCTTTTATAGTACATCCGCTACTTTATCTAACGCTCTTAATTTTGCGTTTCCTTTTGGAGTTCCTGCTTCGCCAGAATTAATTACTAACATAGATTTAAACGTTCCTTTGATTCTATTTTTAGATCTAGTATTCTTAACTTTTCTTACTATATCATATAATAGCTCTTCAAAGCTACCGTTTATATCATAATTTTGAAATAATTTTTCTACATCAGACCAATTAAATGATGACCAAATATCTGTTCTGTTTAGCTCTTTAAAACCATCCAAAGTAACGACTCTTAATGTCAATCCTTTTGGAGATAGAACAAATTCAAATTCTTGATTATCTTCTAGTTTCGGTATATTTTTAATGTTCAATCTTTTAAAGATATCGTAAGGATTTTCTTCAATACACATTGCTTTAGCTAATCCAATTAATAATGCTTGACGCTCTCCTGGAATATCTAAGAATGTAGATCTGTATGTTAATTCTTCTGGAGATACAACTATCATGTTATCTATTTGAACTGTCAAATCTGGATAGCCTTCTATTGGATATTGGGTAATTACTATATCTCCTGTTCCTGCTGTTTTCTTTCCTACGTGCCTACCACTTCTAAATGGAACAATAACATCATCAGGAAGTGATTTTAAATAAGTAGCAAAATCAGCTTTTATTTGTTTTGTGTCAGCCTTATCACCAGTTAATTCAATTACTAAATCTATATCTCCATGTCCTTCTTTCTTTTCTTGACCGCCAACTACTTCACCATTTTCATCTTTTGGAATAATATTATATGAGCCAGTAATTTTATAGCCTTTATATAATGGATAAGGCTTTAAAACTTTATTAACAAACGAATCAACCGTTGCTTTAACTGCCATACTTGGAATTCTGTCTGCGCCAATAGATCCAGATTCTGTTAATGTTTGATATGATAATAATTTAGAATCGTCAGGTAAAAATTTACCTTTTAATCCCAATCTTTCTTGATTAGCAATCCAATAATCTTGTAAATTATCAGGAATGTCTGTCCTTGTAGAATCTAATATCTTTAAATATCTATCCATAATAGCATTATATTCTTCTTGAGATAAATTTGCTTTAAGGAATTCCTCTAATTTAAAATAATCATTTAAAATGTCTTTACTTAAATTAAATCCGTATATCCTATTTAATAGATCAATTGCTTCTTGAGAATTACTTGCAACTTGATTTCCTGTTTCTTTATCTACTACTCCCGTTCCATGTCCAAATGTATAATTCTTATTCGCAAATAATGATAACATTAATTGAGTTCTATGAAGACCTTTTACATTACCAGCATAAGTATTAGAATAATAGCTAAATGTAAGCCAATCTAAATTACCTATATTAATATCTGCTTGCACATATTTAGGAAGTGGAGTTTTATTTGAATCATATTGTTGAATACTGCAGAATAATGCACCTGATCCTGATCCTTTTGTATCTACTTCAATATCATCGTAAGCATTATTAATTTTGTCTCCTACTAATGCTATTATTGCTCTTAAGTTAATTTTTTCTGGAGATGCATTCTTAGCTCTTTTAGTAAAGCCAGCAACTAATTCATTATATTTATTTTCATCTAAACCCCATCCTTTAAGATCTGGAGTTTTGCCGTCAGGGAAGAAATTCTTAACATCATATGCTAAATCAATGTCTCCTGATAAATCTTTCTTACCTACAGACCCTAACTTCTCAAATTGCTTAAAGCTCACTGCTTTTGCAGGAAATAATTTAGCAAGTCTATCTGCAAATACTTCTAACGTAGGTTCTATGTCAGATTTTGCTATTGGACTCGTCGTTCCAAATACATTACCACCTTCACTAATAGGTACACAATTAGGAACTTGCTTATTTCCTTTTTTCTTCATACCAACTTGCTTATATCCATCCCAACAATCTTCTTTTAGCAGTTCTTCTAACCACCAATCTTTACTAAATGCTTCTGTCATTGTATTTTCTAGTTTATCAAATATATAGTTAGCCATCTTATCAGAATACCATCCAAATATATCTTTAAATAATTGAGTTTTTTCTTCTCTAGTTTTTGTAGTATCTCCCAATACTTGTCTTATTTCTGTTCCAGACATTTCTCCATATCCAGGAATATTAATTGAAATATGCGGAGCATTAATTAAATAACCACTTTTAGACAATGGTTGCATATTATTTTGATTAGATTTATAGTCTTGGAAAAAGCTAGGACTACCATCTTTCTTAGTCCCTATTTTAAATCTAGGGTTACCTTCCATATCTTTATCGCCAACCATTATTACTGCATCGGTAGTATTACCATCAAATTGATTATATAGCTCAACTGGGTTGTACGGGTTCTTAACTTCAATAATATGTGATGGGTCTATACCGTAAAGCTCTATAATGGCTTTCTTTTCGGCGAAATTAAATGGCGATTTATCGTCAGTTTTATTTGATGTTACGATATAAGTATTTTCTTTCCCGAATTTATTTTGAAGCCACATAAATGAAGCTGCGTGATGTTTTCCGAAAGGCTGAAATCTTCCAGGATATATTGCTATTATTTTATTCATATTATATTATAATTATGTAGCTAATGAAGCTGTAAATGATACAATACCATCTACGCATTTAATTTGTAAATTATATGATCTATTTTCACCCGGTGAGCATGGAACTCCAAATAAAGTTTGGTAATATGCTGCCGTTTGCATATTAATTATATTAGCAGTGGCTGTACTTAAACTACTATTAATAGATGCTATAGATGAGTCTGTAGAGCTTGTATAAGAATTAAATGTCGCGTTTGAA
>Ga0114971_10001298_pt1 | contig 17013 bp, 16 predicted proteins | sample M_140625_MF_Meta_FD_87320 | JGI IMG/M metagenome (GOLD analysis project Ga0114971, IMG submission 87320) | Freshwater microbial communities from Lake Montjoie, Canada to study carbon cycling - M_140625_MF_MetaG | ecosystem: Environmental > Aquatic > Freshwater > Lake | place: Lake Montjoie...
GCAATGGTCGACGGCCAAACGCATCTTGACATCGTGAGCATGGGCAACTGGATGAGTGTTTCGAAGGAGGATTTGCCCGGCGTGATCCTGCGCGATGGGGTTATCCGTATCATCGGCGTCAACCAGCCCGTGGATATTTTCCACAGACCGAATCAATTGGATCCGGGGGAATTCGATGAGATCTGGGCCCGCAGCCGAATCATGGACGATGCGACACGTCTGCCCGATCCGATTGATTTGTTGGTCAGCAAGCAGGAGACCGGCCGGGACAAAGATCGCGCGGACATTATTTTTCTGGAGGGCAAGATCGAGGCGGATTATCTCGCGCGTTTGCCGCGGGTCTCGGCGGACGAGGCGGTGCGGATGCTCGGACGTTTCCTCACCCCGCGGGTCGCCGAGGCGGCGCTGACCCATTCGGACGAAGGGGTGACGCAGCTTGCGCGAAGGTTCCTCCATGAGTTGGCGGCGGAGGGGGACCCTTACGCCGCGGAGATTCTCCGCCGCGGCTGAGCAGGGCACTATGGGTTAGCCGGCCGCTGCCTTTCTTGGTGCATCGCAACTGTGTGCGTCAATTTCTGCAAAATGGCTGTGAGGTTTTGGTCGGAGTTGATACCAAACCCGGAAGCTGTCTGCGCTGGGTCTCGGCCATCGTAATGAAAATCTCCGAAGCTTGGGAAACCTGCAAAGCTTACCGCAACCGGAAGCTCCTCAAACAACCCACAATCCTCTCAGCCAATCGCACCAGCCATAGCAACTTTTAGAGAAAACTTATTGCCTAACCATTGCCCGGAGCGGGAGCAGCCGAAGGTATGCTCGCTTGATTTCTCACGTCACGGAGCACCGAGTGCGGTTTGGAGCAACAGGAATCTGCATGCCAAGTTCCGTGGTAATTTTCTCGGTCTGATGCGACCGGAATTTCAGAATAGACGAGTGATTGGTATTTGTTGTGTTACTTTTCCTTAACCGTCATGCGCAATCTGCTTTTAATCTGTGCTCTGGGTGCTGCGGGTTACCTCGGTTACTCGTATTGCTTTACCGAGCCGCCTCCGCCTCCTGCTCCACCACCAGCGCCCGCACCCTCCAAAATAAAACCGGTGGATTGGCAAGTTAAAATGCGCGTCAGGCGAATTCTTGAGGAATGGAAAAGAATCACTCTCAAGTCCTCCGGAGTTGGTTCCTCGGGTCCGACCATGGTGAGCATACGCGAAGAATTCAGCGAAATCCGGAAGCATCTTTTTCCCAAGGGTGCATACGATGAGGAGGCTCTCAACCAAGTCATGCGGCAGGCTGCGCGCGAACTAGGGTATTCGCCGGATCAGGCGGAAACTCTCGTTTCGGGCGCCTTGGGTGCCTCGGGCAAGTAGTCGCGGCCTGCGTAGATTTTCAGTCGCAGATTATGGTCCCTGACTTGATGTTCCATCGGGTTTCAGTCGGCTTTGCGCTGTCCTCCAGCCACTGCCAACTGGTGGCGGTCAGGATGCGTTGGGTGTCGGCGGGGAGGGCGGCGAGCAGGCGGCGGCGGCGGTCGGGGTCCAACTCACCGAAAACATCGTCGACCAGGTAAATGGGCGGGACGCCGCGTCGCGCGCGGATGAGATCGGCCTGCCCCAGCCTTAGGGCCAGGGCGAGCGTTCTCTGCTGACCCTCGCTGGCAAAAGTCGCCGCGGCCGCGCCGTCCAATTCGAGCGCCACCTCGTCCCGGTGCGGACCGACTACGGTCTGCCGCAGCCTCCGCTCCTCGTCCGCGCTCGCGGCCAAGGCCGCACCAAAAACGCCGCCGCCTGAGGGTTCGTAACGTAGCGCGGTGGACTCGCCTCGCGTGCTGATCGCCTCGACATGGCGCGAGACGAGGGGCGCCAACTCGCCGCAGAGTTGGGAACGGACGCGGGCGAGATACTCGCCGGCTGCGACGAGTGGTCCGTCGTAGGCAGCGAGCTCGCGCCCGCGGTGCGGTCCGTCCTTGAGTAAAAAGTTTCGTGAGCGCAGCGCGCGTTCGTAGGCGCGCAGATTTTTCAAATACCCTGCATCGCACTGGCTGCCGAGAAAATCGAGGAATCGGCGGCGCTTGGAGGAGATGCCGCGGACGAGTTCGATGTCCTCGGACGAAAAAAACGCGACGAGGCCGATGTGCAGATATTCCGTCGACTTCGATTGCGGCACGTCGTCGAGGAGCAGCCTGCGCCCTTCCTCGCGCGAGAGATGGCAGCAGAGTTCGCGGTCGGCGCAGCGTCCGGCCACGGATAGTCCGGGCGTCCCGTGGCGGATGGTCTCGGCCAAGGCGCCCGCGCGCGGAGACTGCAAGCGCAGCAGCACGCAGATCGCCTCGAGGATCGACGATTTGCCGCTGGCGTTGGGGGCGGACAGCAGATTCAGCCCGGGCGCGGGCCGGAACTCCGCGCGGGTGAAGCAGCGGAAGTCGTGGACGGTGAGGGAATCCAGCAGCATGGTTGGAAATTACGCGCTGCCAGTGTTCAGTTTTCCGCAGCAAAAGCGAGCAGGCACCTAAAGAGGAATTGAAGCGGGGGCACGCGCACCCCAAGATAGGCCCCTCTATGCGCTCGCTGCCCGGCTTCCGTGATTTTTTTCCGTCCGACTGCGCCCGCCGGAATCATCTCACCGGCACCTGGCGTCGCGTGGCGCGTTCGTTCGGGTTTGTCGAATACGATGGTCCGGTCCTCGAGCCGCTCGATCTCTACCGCAAAAAGAACAGCGGCGGGGAAATTCTCGGCCAGCTCTTTTCCTTCACCGACAAGGGGGAACGGGAAGTGGCACTGCGGCCCGAGATGACGCCCACCGTGGCGCGCATGCTCATCGCCAAGGCCCGCGAATACCGCAAGCCGATCAAGTGGTTCAGCATTGCGCCGTTTTTCCGCTACGAGAAGCAGCAGAGCGGGCGGCTGCGCGAATTCCTGCAGCTCAACTGCGATCTGGTCGGGGATGATTCGCCCGAGGCGGATGCCGAACTTCTCGCCTTGCTCATCGAGACCCTGGGGGCCTTCGGCCTCACGGCGGATGATGTGGTGGTGCGGGTGAGCGACCGCGGGGCGTGGATGGATTTTCTGGCCCAGCAAGGTTTGAGCGATGAGACCAAGGCGCGCGAGGCGCTGGCGATCATCGACAAGCTGGAGCGCGAGCCGCGCGATGTTCTCGCGACCAAGCTCGGCGCGCTGGGGTTGGCGCTGGAGCAGGTGGAGGGTTTCATCGCAACGGCCCGCCCCGCCTTTTTTGCCAAGCTGCAGGAAAATCTGGCGGCGAGGGGGCTGAACGGATTCTGCGCCCTGGATCTGCGCATCGTGCGCGGTCTGGCCTATTACACGGGGCTCGTCTTCGAGGTGTTCGATCGTCGCCAGGAACGGCGCGCCATCGCCGGGGGCGGCCGGTTCGACCGCCTGCTGGGCGATTTGAGCGACGGGAAGGTCAGCCTTCCTGCCATCGGATTCGGTCTGGGCGATGTCGTGCTGGGCGATCTGCTCGACGATGTCCCCGCGGCCAAGGATCGTATGGATGCGGCCGTGGCCGCAGCGCAATCAGTCGATGTTTATGTGATCATCGCGGACGAGTCACGCCGCGCCGAGGGCCTTCGCGTCGTTTCTCTCTTGCGCTCGCTCGGCTGTCGCGCCGACTATCCGCTTGGAGCCGACAAGGTCGGCCGCCAGTTCAAGGACGCGGCGGCGGCGGGGTCCCGGTTTGCTTTGGTCGTGGGGGAGGAGTGGCCCGCGATGAAGGTCAAAGACCTCCAAACGCGCGAAGAGACGGATCTGTCGCAAGAGGCTCTTGCCGATTGGGCGACGAATCTGCAGACTCTAGCGCCATGAATTTTCGGACGCACACCTGCGAGGCCCTGAGGGGCAAAGATATCGGCTCCCGTGCCATGCTGGCCGGTTGGGTTGGCTCGCGCCGGGATCACGGGGGCGTGATTTTCGTCGACCTGCGGGATCGCGAAGGACTGACTCAAGTCGTCTTCCGTCCCGAGGAACATCCTGCGGTTGCCGAGGCTGCGCATGGTCTGCGCGATGAGGATGTCATCCAGGTCTCCGGAGTGGTGGCCAAGCGCCTCGAGGGAACGGAGAACGCCAAGCTCTCCACCGGGGCGGTGGAACTGGTGGCCGACGAACTGGTCGTCCTCAACAAGGCCGACGTACTGCCTTTTCCCCTCGACGACACCATCGCCAACGAGGACCTGCGCCTCACCCACCGCTACCTCGACCTGCGGCGTCCGGCCATGGCGGCAAACCTTCGCCTGCGCCACCGCGTGATCAAGACGGTGCGCGATGTGCTCGATGCGGATGGATTCTGGGAGGTCGAGACGCCCATCCTCAGCAAAAGCACACCCGAGGGCGCGCGCGACTTCCTCGTACCGAGCCGGCTCAACCCCGGTGCGTTCTACGCGCTGCCTCAGGCCCCGCAGCAATACAAGCAACTGCTGATGGCCGCCGGTGCGGAAAAATATTTCCAGATCGCCCGTTGCTTCCGCGATGAGGATCTGCGGGCCGATCGTCAACCGGAGTTCACGCAGGCCGACATCGAGATGAGCTTCATCACGCCCGAGGACATCTACGCTCTCATCGAAAAAATGTTCGTTGCTGTCTTTCGTGAGGCGTGGGCCGTGGAGATCAAGACGCCTTTCCGGCGGCTATCCTACCGCGAGGCGATGGACCGCTTCGGCAGCGACAAGCCCGACACGCGCTACGCGCAGGAAATCACCGACGTGGGCGATATTTTTGGCGGTACGGAATTCAAGGTCTTCCGCGGCGCGCTCGACGGCGGTGGCGTGGTGCGCGCGCTCAACGCCAAGGGCCTCGCCAAGATCACCAGCGGGCAGATCGACGAGCTGACCGAAATGGCCAAGCAATACGGAGCCAAGGGCCTGGCCTTCATCAAGTGCGAGAACGGGGAGTGGAAGTCGCCGATCGTCAAATTTTTTACCGAGGCCGAAAAAGCCGCGCTGCGCGACCGTCTCAAGATCGAGGAGGGCGACCTCGTTCTCTTCGGCGCGGACAAGCGGGACACGGTCTGCGAGGTGCTCGGGCGGGTGCGTTTGCGCGTGGTTGAACTCCTCGGCATCAAGCATGATCCGAAGCGCCTCGATTTTCTCTGGGTGGTCGATTTTCCGCTGCTCGCCTGGAGCGAGGAAGAGCAGAAGTGGAACGCGGTGCACCATCCGTTCACGCGGCCCAAGGCCGGGGATCTCGCCCTGCTCGAGGCGGGCGACTTCGCCGGCGTGCACGCCGAGGCCTATGACATCGTGCTCAATGGCGTGGAGATCGGCGGCGGCAGCATCCGGATCCACGAGGCCGGCTTGCAGTCGAAGATGTTCAGCGTGCTCGGGGTGGACGAGGAGCATCAGGCCTCGATGTTCGGTCACCTGCTCAAGGCTTTCCGCTTCGGCACGCCACCTCACGGCGGCATCGCCCTCGGTTTGGACCGGCTCGTCATGTTGCTGGCCGGTGCGGAGTCGATCCGCGATGTCATTGCCTTTCCCAAGAATAATCGCGGCATCGAGCTCATGACCGGATCGCCCTCGACCGTCGATTTCAAGCAGTTGCGGGAGCTGTACATCGCCACCACCAAGAAGGCCTGAGCGAAAGTGCAGAGCGTCGAGAAAGCTTTGCGGAAAATGCGGGGGGCCGGGTTGCCCGAAGCCACCGTAGCCGCCTTCAGCCGCGCCTGGCATCTGGCCGCAACGGGCCATGCCGGCCTGCTGCCGGAGGAGGAAATCCTCCCCGCCTCCGGGATCCCGTCGTTGGCGGATGTCCGCGGCGACGGGGCCGACCCTGCTCTTCTCGACCATCTTTGTGTGATCAAACTCAACGGCGGCCTCGGCACAAGCATGGGGCTGGATCGCGCCAAATCGCTCATCGCGGTGAAGGATGGACTCAACTTTCTCGATTTCATTGCGCGGCAGATCCTTTCGCTGCGCGTGTTGCACGGGACGCACGGCCCGAAATTTCTCCTCATGGACAGCTACAGCACTTCCGCGGACACGCTGGCGCATCTGGCGCGCTATCCGGGGCTGTCGACGGAGGGGCGTCTGGATTTTCTGCAAAACAAAGTGCCCAAGCTGCTCGCCGACACTCTTGAACCGCTGGACTGGCCGGCTTCGCCCGAGTTGGAGTGGTGTCCGCCGGGGCACGGCGACTTGTATCCCTCGCTACTGGCCTCCGGTTGGCTCGATGGCTTGGCGGGTGAGGGTATCGAGCACCTCTTTGTTTCCAACAGCGACAATCTTGGCGCCACAGTCGACCTTGATCTGCTCGGCTATTTCGCCGCGAGCGGGCTTTCCTTTCTCATGGAGGTGGCCGAGCGCACGCCCTCCGATCGCAAGGGCGGTCATCTGGCGCGGCGCAAGTCCGACGGGCGTCTTGTCCTGCGCGAGATCGCCCAATGTCCTGACGGGGATCTTGCCGCCTTCCAGGACATCGCGAGCCACCGGTTTTTCAACACCAACACGCTGTGGTTGCGCGTGAGCGATCTGCGCGTGGCTCTTGAGGAGAACAGCGGTTCCTTGCCCCTGCCGCTTATTTGCAATGCGAAGACGGCGGATCCAAGGGATCCTTCCTCCCCGAAAGTTCTGCAGTTGGAAAGCGCGATGGGCGCGGCCATTGAATGCTTTGCCCAGAGCGGGGCGGTGCTTGTGCCGCGCACGCGCTTCGCGCCGGTCAAAACGACGGAGGACTTGCTCGCGCTTCGCTCGGATGCCTACCGGACCACCGACGACAGCCGTATCGAACTGGCCCCCGAACGGGAGGGTGTTCCCCCCGATATCGCGCTTGATCCCTCGCACTACAAGCTGCTCGCCGGCCTGGAGCACGGCTTCGGTTCGCACGTGCCATCGCTGCTGCGCTGCACCAAGCTCGAAGTGATCGGACCGTGGAACTTCAACGCGGATGTCATCTGCGAGGGGAATGTCCGCTTCGAAAACAGCGGAACCGAAACCGTCCAGACCATGGCCGGACATTACTGCGATAAAACGACCGTGGTATGATTTTATGAACAGGCCCAACATACTCATTCTCTGCACGGGCAACTCGTGCCGCAGCCACATGGCGGAAGGAATCCTGCGCACCGAAGTCGGTGATCTCGCCGACGTTCATAGTGCCGGATCCAATCCGGCAGGCTACGTCCATGCAAAGTCCATAGAAGCGATGGCCGAGATCGGGATCGATATCTCCGGACACGTTTCAAAACACATGAGTGAGTTTGCGGACCGCACTATCTCCACGGTCATCACGGTGTGCGGCAATGCGGATCAGGCTTGTCCCATCTTTCCCGGCCAAGTGAACCGCTACCACTGGGGTTTTGACGACCCGGCCAAGGTCCTCGGCACGGACGAGCAGGTCATGGACGAGTTCCGCCGTGTCCGCGACGAGATCGCGCTGGTGTTTCGCGCCTACGCCGCGGGATTGCGGGAAGGCCGAGCACTTTAATTCCTATGAACGTTACTGAATTCCACGCTCTCCTCGACCAGCATCCTGCTGCCCGCATTGTTTTCGTCCTCCCGGATGGCGGCATGATTCCTCCTCATGCCCACGTCACCGAGGTTGGCCGGGTGGACCGCCGGTTCCTCGATTGCGGCGCCACCCTGCGCCAGACTTCCTTCTGCTGTCTGCAGACTTGGGTGGCGGACGACACGCATCACCGGCTGACTGCCGGCAAGCTGGCAGGTATCCTCGCTCGGGCCGTCCAGCCTTTGGACTTGGCCGAGCTTCCTCTGGAGGTCGAATACGAAGATGGCTTCATTTCGCAGTTCCCCGTGGTGTCCGGCGGCGTGCATGAAGACGCGCTGGTGTTCAATTTGGGGCTCAAGCATACCGACTGCTTGGCCAAAGAACTTTGCCTTCCACCCGCCAAAGATGATGGCGCATGTTGCGGCGATAGCGGCTGCTGCTGATCCTCGGATCAGAGGAAAAATTCCTTCGCCCGCTCGAGAAAGCTCTTGGCGATCGGCGTGTTTTGGTCGCCGCAGCTTTCGGCGAACTCCTCCAGCTTGCGCCTTTGTTCGGCACCCAGCTTGGTCGGCACCTCGACGGCCACGCGGACGAGGAGTTGTCCGTGTCCCGAGCCTCGCAGGTGGGGCATGCCCTTGCCGCGCAACTTGAAAATCGTCCCATTCTGCGTGCCAGCCGGAATTTTGACCGAGGCGCGTCCGTCGAGCGTCGGCACGTTGATTTCACCGCCGAGCGCCGCGGTGGCGAAGGCCACCGGCAATTCACAGAAAAGGTCGGCACCGTCGCGCGAGAAGATGCTGTGCTCGCGGATGTGGATCACGACATAAAGATCGCCGCTCGCGGCCCCGCGCACGCCGGCCTCACCGTTGCCGCTTGAGCGCAGACGTGAACCATCATCGATGCCGGCAGGGATCTTGAGCTTGATGCGCGCGCCGATTTCCGCGCGGCCCTCGCCACGGCAAGATTTGCATGGATGGTCGAACATTTCGCCCGCCCCTCGGCATTGCGGGCAGGGCTGTGCGACTTGGAAGAATCCGCGCGAGGCGACAACCTGTCCGCGTCCCCGGCAGGTTGGGCAGGTGTGGCGTTTGGCGCCCTCGCCGGCACCCGAACCGCCGCACGACGAGCAGCGTCCGGTTCGGCGGATCTCGATCTCCTTCTCCACGCCGCGCGCCGCCTCCTCCAGCTTGATCTCGAGGTCGTAGCGCAAGTCCGACCCGCGCCCCTGTTCGCCGCCACCACCGCCGCCGCCGAAGAAATGCTCGAAGATCCCGCCGCCTCCCGATCCGAAAACTTCCCGGAACAGGTCGAAAGGATCATGGAATCCGCCGCCCGATCCGGCGCCCGCACCCTGAAATGCCGCGTAGCCGAAACGGTCGAAGGCCGCGCGTTTTTCCGGATCGATGAGGATGTCGTAGGCCTGCGAGAGTTCCTTGAAATGCTCCTCGGCCTCGGCATTGTCCGGATTCCGATCCGGGTGATACTTCATCGCCAGCTTGCGGTAGGCGGACTTGATTTCCTCCGACGCGGCACCACGGGCCACCCCGAGGAGTTCGTACGGATCTTTGCGATGGCGGGCGGACATCCTCTTTACTTCGCCCCGTCGTCAGCTCCCTTGGAGACGAAGACGCTGGCTGGGCGCAAGAGACGGTCGCGCAATTTGTAGCCGCGCCGGGTCTGCCGCAGCACGTGGCACTCCGGCACATTGGCGGCGGGCTCGTGGCCGACGGCCTCCATCAACTTGGGATCGAACTCCGCACCCTCCGTGACAACCTCTTCGAGGCCAGCGGCAGCGAGGAAGTCGCGGAACTGGCGCCGCACCATGCCGAGGCCCTGCAAAATAGCTTCGGCGTCCGGCGCCGATTGCGCCGCCTCCAGACCGAGTTCGAAATTGTCGATGACCGGGAGCAGTTCCTCGAGAAGAGAGGAATTGGCGAAACGGATCGCGTCATCTTTGTCCCGCGCGGCCCGCTTGCGGTAATTGTCGAAATCCGCCGCGGTGCGCATGGCCAGATCGCGGAACTTCGCCGCCTCGGCGGCATGGTCGGTCTCGGGCGTCTCGATCGGCGCATCGGTCCCTTCGTTTTCTTCTTTATGTTTCTTGCTCATAGCTTGCGGATAAAAATCAGGGTGATGTCGTCGTGTTGAGGTGTGTCGCCGGCGAATTCCCGCAGTTCGTCCGCGATGTTTTGCACCGTCGCGGCCGCGCCTTTCGGGGCGTTCGCTTGGACCGCCTGCGTCAGCCGGGCCAAGCCGAATTCCGCATCATGCCGGTCGAGGGCTTCGGTGACGCCGTCCGTGTAGAGGAGTATGCCGTCGCCCGGAGCCAGCATGATGGTGACGTCCGACAAAACCCTATCGAACACATCGCCACTGTCAATTCCCACGGCGATGCCGGGCGGATCGAAGGGGGCGACCTCGCGTCCGGAGGCGCGGTAGATCAGGGGAGGATCGTGGCCGGCGCGCGCCATGGTGACATCGCTCGTGCGCGGGTCCAGGCAGAGGTAGAGCATGCTGATGAAAAGGTCCTCCTTGATGTCCGGGTAGAGTCGGCGGTTGACCTGCCGGAGCACGTCGGCCGGCGAAAGGCATCCTGGCGCCGCCCCGCGCAGAACACTGCGGCACATGCCGGTGATGAGCGCGGCCGGGATGCCTTTGCCCGAGACATCGGCGATGGCCACGCCCCAGCAATTGTCGTCGGCCTGGATGTAGTCGAAATAATCCCCGCTCACATGGCGGGCCGGGATGTTGAGGCTGCCGATGTCGTAGCCGACCAGCTGGGGCGCGGTGTGCGGCAGGAGGATGCTTTGAATCTCGCGCGCGGTGGCCAGGTCGCTGTCGAGGCGGTGCTTCTCGCTTGCTTCGGCGTAGATCGATTCGCTGTAAAGGGCGAAAGCGGATTGGTCGGCGATCGCTTTGAAAATCGCCAAGTCCTCGGATCCGAAGGTCGAACTCATCGGGCCATTGACCACCGCGAGGACGCCCAGCACCTTCTCGCGGTAGGCGAGGCAACCGATCAAAGCCGAGGTAGGTTGCTGCCCCTGCGCGGCCAAGCCGGTCAGTTCGGGGTCGGAAAAATTGTAAATGCGCACACCGCCCTCCTGCCATGCGCGCGCGATGGCGCCTTCGCCGCGCTGCACAGGATGAAGCCGGAGGTAGCTGTCCATCGCCACGGGGTTGGCGGCGGCCTGCTCACGGATGTGGGCTGGCACCTCAATGAGAGGCGAACAGGCTCGGCTGATATAGGCGGGCGAAAGGAAGTCCCCGGAGCGGTCTGCAAGATAGAGCGCGCCACCATGCGCGTTGAGGATGCGCGCGGCGCTCTCGACGATGAGCCGGTGCAGATCGCGACGAGAGCCCCCGCCACCGAGAGCCTCTCCCAGACCGTGCAGGAAATCGAAGACGCGCTCCTCCTCGGTCTGCAGTTCGCGCCATTCGCGGCCGAGCAGGCTGAGGGCTCGCCGCTGACGCACGAGCAGCCAGCCCAGATAGCAGGTCAGCAGGATGAAGACGATGAGCAGGCCGGTCGCCATGGGAACCCGCGCGGGGAGGGGGAAGGCTACGGCCTTCCGATGGGGCGCATCAAGGACGGGGTTCTGCCTTGTGCTTGAGAAAGTCGATGACGTCCCTGAATCGCACCGCGTTCTCGGGGTTCGCCGCCACCAGATTTTCGTGAGCTTCGATGATCGTCTCGCGCTGCGCCCCCTGCGGCGGATTTTCCTCGGCATCGTGCAGCGCGCTTCCCGGCGGGGAGGACAGAGCCTCCTCCTCGAGGGACAAAATGCGGTCCAGTCCGAGGTTCTTGAGCACCTGCGTGCAGCGCGCGTTGGCTCGGATCACGTGGAGCTTCCCGCTTGCCCCGAGGCGCAGGGCGAGGCCAGCGAGAGTTCCCATGAAGGTGGAGTCCATCAGTTCGCAATCCTTGAGATCGACCACGAAGTCGTGGTGGCCTCGCTGCATCATCTCGGCGGAAAAATCCTTGAGCCCCGTGCTGTTCTGGAAACTCCCCCTTCCGGACACGCGGATCCACACCGTTTGTCCGGACAGGCCGACGAGAACTGAGGCAGGAGCGCTCACGCTCCCTCCCCGCGAGGCGCTCGCTGTGCGGGTGAAAAAAACACCGACACGGTTCGCGCTACTTCCACAAATAGGACTGGGTGAGGCCGACGATGCGTCCGTTCTCGATGAGCAGGCAGCGCCAGGCTGTGACCGGGCCGTCGTTGATAAAATCATCGCCCGTCACGTCGAAGGAACTTTTCACCGTGCCCTTGGCCTGCCCGACAGAGGTCTCCTTGGCGCGGACGGCGTTGCCCAGCTTGGCTTGGCGGTACTCGAACCTCACGGTGATGTCGGCCGGACGCCCGGCCCGCCAGAAAATGTCGTAATATGTCCCTTCGCGTTGGCGGCGCTCGTTGGCCGAGAGCGCGCCGAAGTTCATGCGCTGGCGCTCGAAGAGAATGACCTCGTTGCGGGTCGGGACCAGGTTGAACTTCTCCTGATTGATCGTGCGGATCGTTTTGCGGAAGCCGAAGTCGCCGCTCAGTTCGAGAGGGAGCACGTTGGCCTCGGGTATTTCCACCGCCGGCGGCGAGGTTGCCACGCAAGCTACCAGCGCGAGAGAAGCCAAGCAGGCCAGACCGAGGCGGACGTTCATCTGGGCATGAAAGAAGGTTTGCCGCCCGATGTCAAACGGCGGCAGCGGGCACAACAATTTGTCTTGCTAGGGTGGTCGGCCCATCGGGATGCTGACCGACATGAGCCATTTTCGCCAGTCTCTGACCGCCGCGAGGGAGACCTTTGATGCGCTGACTGTTTTGGAGGAACCGTTGACCCGCGCCGCAGCGACCGCGCTGGCTGCGCTGGAAGCGGGGCACAAGCTGATGCTCTGCGGCAATGGCGGCAGTTCCTCGGACGCTGCCCATATTGCCGCCGAATTTGTCTGCCGCTTCACCGGCGACCGCCGGCCCTATCCCGCGCTGGCCCTCGGCGTGGATGGAGGCTTGCTCACCGCGATCGGCAACGACTACCAGTTCTCCGACGCTTTTTCCCGTCAAGTGCATGCCTTCGGTCAGCCCGGCGATGTCCTCATCGGGATCTCCACTTCCGGTCAGTCCCGCAATGTGCTTGCTGCCATCGAAGAGGCGCGCCGCCGAGGCATGATCACCGTCTCGTTGCTCGGCCGCGATGGCGGCTTCACCAAGGGTGCGGCCGACATCGAACTCATTGTGCCGGGTGCTTCGACCGCCCGCATCCAAGAGGCGCAGAAATTTCTCCTTCATGTGCTCTGCGAGATCGTGGAGGAGAAACTTCCCAAGGAATGAATCCCTGGACGGCCTCCGCTGTCTTGGCGGTCTTCGGATTGATCTTCGGTTCGTTTCTCAACGCCGTCATCCATCGTCTGCCGCGCGGTATCGGTCTGTCACATCCGCGGCGCTCGTTCTGCCCCCACTGCGGGCATTCCCTCGCTTGGCATGAAAACATTCCGCTGCTCAGCTGGCTTTGGCTGCGGGGGCGATGCTCTGCCTGCCCGGCGAAAATTTCGCTTCGCTATCCGCTCGTCGAGGCCATGACCGCGGCTCTGTTCCTCTGGCTGTGGTGGAGTTTTCCGCCCGCTGTGGCCGTCGCCTACATGGCTCTCGCGGCGCTGCTTGTCGCGGGGACTTTCATCGATCTGGAGCACATGATCCTGCCCGACACTCTTACCCTCGGCGGCGCGGTGCTCGGCGTGCTCTGCAGCGTTGTCGTGCCGGGTCTCCAAGGCTGTGCGGACTGGGAGGAAAGCCTGCGCTCCAGCCTCTTCGGCGCTGGGGTCGGATTCGCCACCCTCTTCGCCGTGGTCGAACTGGGAAAAATTGCCTTCGGGCGCAAACGCTTTGCGCTCGATCCGCATGAGGACTTCGCTGTGGCCGCGGCGGAGGGCAAGGCGCAGCTCAAGATTGGCGAAGAAGTTTGGGAGCTGGATGATTTTTTCTACCGTCCCACGGATGCGCTTGAGGTTCATCTGGCCGATGGAACAACGTGGCGGCTCGGCCGGGCGGGTGTGGAGCGTGACGGTCGGACCACGGCCTACGCGGAGGCCGATGGTTGGCGCGGAGTCGCGCAAGCGGTCGTCGTGCCGCGCGAGGCCATGGGGTTCGGCGATGTGAAACTCATGCTCACGCTCGGCGCATTTCTCGGTTGGCCCGGGGCGCTTTTCAGCATCGGCGCCGGCTCGGTCATCGGTGCGGTGTGCGGCATCGTGCTCATGGCTCTGCGGCGGTTGGGCGAAGCGGGGCGCCTGCCGTTCGGTCCTTATCTTGCGGCGGGAGCGATGGTCTGGATCGCCGCCGGACCTGCGATCCTCGGCTGGTATCTGCACCGCTGATTTGTTCAGCGGCGCCAGCGGCTCACTTGCAGGAAGGCCTGCACGAAGTGAAAGAGAATCAAGACGGCGACCACCGAGAGCGCTGCAGCCAGGCCGAACCGGTAATAGCTGAAGGCGTTCTGGTACACATACGACACGAGGATGTGGGTCTTTCCATCCGGCTGCCCTCCGCTAGAGAAGAGCCAGACAAGATTGAGGTTGTTGAAATTCCAGACGATGGCCAGCGCGGTGGCCGGGAGCATGACCGGACGCAGCAACGGCGCGGTCAGCCGCGTGAACTGCATCCACGCCGAGGCCCCCTCCAGCTGCGCGGCCTCGTAGACGGAGTCGGGGATGGCACGCAGTCCGGTCAACGCGATGACCATGATGAACGGGAAGCCCATCCAGATATTGACCAGCATCATGGCGACGAAGGCGGCGAACGGCGTGGTCAGCCAATCGACCGGACCCGCACCGACCGCGGAGAGCAGCGAATTGACCGCCCCATGTTCGCCGTTGAACATGCCTCGCCAGGTGAGCGCCGTGATGTATTGCGGTATGGCCCAAGGCAGCAGAAGCAGCAGCCTCCACGCCGCGCGGCCGCGGATGAAATTCTGATTGAGAATGACCGCCAAAAAAACGCCGAGCGCGATTTGCAGGGTGCTGCACACCAGGGTCCACACCACGGTGCGACCGAAGGTGGCCCAGAATTCCGTCTCGCCGAATACCGCGGCGTATTGGTGGAAGCCGGAGAGCTGCGATCCGCGCAGATGCGACACGCCCGCATCGGACAGCGAGAGGTAGACATTGTAGAAAAGGGGATAGACGAGCACGAGGGAAAGCGCGAGCAGTGCCGGGAGCAGGCAGAGCGAGAGGAAGGCTCGCCGCCGCAGCTCCGGATCCCATTCGCCCGGCAGTCCCTGCAACACGGCGGCATCGCGCCACTCCTCGCTGCCCGTTTTCATGGCATGCTCCCGAGGAGATCGTGGGACTGCGGCTTGGTCGTCATCGGTAGGAAAGTTTTCGCCTGCTTCCGCGCGACTTGCAACGCGGCTTTTGCAGCGCTACCGAATCGGCCGGGCCGGCGGGCCCGTGGCGGGTTGATCTCGGGGGTCACTCCCGCCATGATCAAGTGCTTTATGCCATCCGAGATTTTCAACCTGCAAGTGAACAGCAAGGCGCTCGAGCTGAACCTCGACAACCGCATCTACGGCACATTCGCCGAGATCGGCGCGGGGCAGGAGGTGGCGCGGCGCTTTTTCTACGTCGGTGCCGCGGCCGGGACGGTGGCCAAGACCATGTCGGCCTACGACATGACCTTCAGCGATGCGATCTACGGACCGGTCGACCGGTACGTCAGCCGCCAGCGACTCTGGGGCATGCTCGAGCACGAGTTTGACCTCCTGCGAGAGCGGCTTGATGCCAAGCAGGGGGCCGATAAAACTTTTTTCGTCTTTGCCGACACGGTGGCGGCGCGCAGCTTCCACCGCCACGATGAATCGCACGGGTGGATGGGGATTCGCTTCCAGACCGATCCGCACGGACCGGTCAACGAGATCATCATTCACGTCCGCATGCTCGACGCCGAGAACATCTCCCAACAGGAGGCGCTCGGCATCATCGGGGTGAACCTGATCTACGGCGCTTTCCGCTTGCACGCCACGCCGGAAAAACTCATTGGCAGCCTGCTCGACGATCTGACGCCACAGCGCATCGAGGTGGATATGATCCGGTTCAGCGGTCCGGCTTTCGCCGGGGTCGACAACCGGCTGATGAGCCTGCAACTCGTCGCGCAGGGGCTCGGGCGCGCGGCGATGTTCCGGGCGGATGGCGAGGTGCTGCAGCCTGCCGAGGAATTCTACAAGCGCGCCGTGCTGATCGAGCGAGGCAGCTTCCGACCCGTCACGCACATCACTATCGAGATGTTGCGCTGCGCCAACGAGGATTTCAAAAAGCAGGAGGAAGCTGCGCCGCGCGGAATCCTCACCCTCGCGGAGATCACCATGCAGAATCTCCTCAGCACCGGCCCGCTCGATCCCCGCGATTTTCTCGATCGCACGGACATTCTCGGCGCGCTCGGGCAGACCGTGCTGGTTTCGAATTTCGGCGAGTATTTCCGACTCGTGGACTATGTGTCCCGGTATACCGACCAAGCGATCGGCCTCGCCTTGGGCGTGCCCAGCCTGCAGGAAATTTTTCTCGAGAAGTATTACACGGGACTCGAGGGAGGCATCCTCGAGGGGCTGGGGCGGTTGTTCAAAACCAACGTGCGCCTCTACGCCTACCCGCGGCTTGCGGCCGACGGAACCATCGTCACGGCCGACAACTTGCGCGTCGACCCCAAGCTGCACCACCTCTACGCCTACCTGCGCGAGAATTGCTTCATCGTGCCCATCAAGGACTACCGCGCGGACATCCTCGGCATCAAATCGCCAGATGTTCTCGCCCAGCTGCGGGCGGGCGATCCGTCCTGGGAGAAGTCAGTGCCTACGGAGGTTGCGCGGATCATCCGCGAGCGCCGTCTGCTTGGCTGCGCGGGCTAGGAACCGTCGAAGGTCAGGAGGCGGAAGATACCTTGCTTGTCGCGGTAGAATCCGCGGATTTTCGGCGTCGCCCCCGTCGGGCTGGTCATGAGGGCGGCCAGCCAGTTCTGGCCGCTCTTCTGATTTTCCTTCCGCAGGCGGCCGTCCCGGTGATTGACCTCTTTGAAGGGTCTTGTAACGGCGGCGTATTGTTTTTCAGGGACGCGGGCAGCCTCGATCCGTTTGGCATTGTAGACGCAGAGCCACCAGCCGCCGTCGCTGTCGGCATCTTTGGGCGGGACGATGGTGAAGACCAGATTACCGACCTTTTTGCTGTCGCCCTTGAAGGAAAGGGCGTAAAGCGCGGCGATCTCCTCGCGCTTGTTGAGATGGCCGGCGAGGAACTCCCGGGCCATGCGGTGGTATTTGGTGCCGCGCCGCTGCCTGCCGTACATGCCGAACTCGATGGCCACCGGGTTGTTCGGGTCGCCGTAGATATTGAACTCGGATTGGGTGTTGATGCGGAAGGAGAGGTAGGGGATATGGCGCAGGATGCCCTCTTCGAGCCTGGTGGCAGGGATCTGTTGCAGGCTCTCGATCTCGTCGGTGTTGCGCAGGTCGAAAACCATGGCTTGCCATGACGGCAACATGCCCAAGCCGGTGATGTCCGGAAAATAAACCTCCGCGTCGATTTCGTCGC
>Ga0114971_10001299_pt1 | contig 17012 bp, 14 predicted proteins | sample M_140625_MF_Meta_FD_87320 | JGI IMG/M metagenome (GOLD analysis project Ga0114971, IMG submission 87320) | Freshwater microbial communities from Lake Montjoie, Canada to study carbon cycling - M_140625_MF_MetaG | ecosystem: Environmental > Aquatic > Freshwater > Lake | place: Lake Montjoie...
CGTACTCGGTCGCGCTCGGCGTTTTGGTGCCCCAGCACGACGCAGAAGAAGTCTGTCAGGATTCGTTCGTGAAGGCGCTGGAGCGGCTCGACGACTGCCGCGATCGGGATCGGTTTGTCCCGTGGCTGATGACGATCGTGCGGCACCGAGCACTGAGCTACCGCAGCTACCGCAAGGTGCGCGAGACCTCAGAGCTATTGCCCGAGATCGCCGAGGCACGGGATTCCCCGTTCCGGGACGTCGCCCAGGCAGAACTGGCGGATCGATTGACCGCCGCGCTCGCAACATTGAGCGAGGTGCAACGGCAGGTGGTACTGATGCATGACCTCGACGGATGGTCGCACAAGGAGATCGCCGAGGAGCTGGAGATGACGGAGGTGCGCTCGCGCCAACACCTGTTTGTGGCGCGGAAAGCCTTGCGGACGCGACTGGGCGGATCCCTTTTTCGGGAGTACACGAGCAATGACTGACGAAGATCCTATTGACCTGAGCGCTCTCGACCCGACGCAGCCGCCGGCGGCCTTCGCGCGGCGCGTCGCCAACGTGCGGCATGCCGCGCAGGGGGCGCTCTGGAAACGGCGTCACGCCGCGACCTCAGCGAGTCCCCTGGGACTCGTGGCGCGGTGGCGCCTTCCCTTGATGGCCGCCATGCTGCTCGTGATGCTGGCGTCGCTCGCTACGCTCCGCGCGTTGAGCGGCGAGGCTGGCACTACAGCGGATTCCGTGTCCGTCGGCGATGATATCGCCGACGCACTGGGGGTCTCCGGCTCGGTCGGAGCGGCCCTCACGGGCGAGAGTATCTCGACCGTCGCGCTTATGGGGAGATTTGACCAATGACCCGCACCACCGAAGCAGCCGGCGGCGTCCGCACTCAAGCCCTTTTGATGATCGTAGTGGTCTTTCTCGTGGGCGCCTTTGCTGGCGGCGCCTTCGAGCGGATGTCGCATCGCGGCCCGCGCGCGGGGCTCGGCGGCGGTGGTCGGATGTGGGGCGGCGGGCGAGGAGGGGGACGTGGCGGGCCCGACGGAATGTCGGGCGGAATGTCGGGCGGAATGTCGTCGAGCCGCTCAGACTCGACGCACCTCCCCCCGGGCTACGGCCAGATCGGGCTCAGTGAAAACCAGCGCGCGCGCCTGGACTCCGCCTTTGCGCGTCGTCGACCGCGCGTCGACTCGCTGATGAAGGCCACCTGGGCGATCGTGCGCCCCGCGATGGACTCGACCCGCACCGAGGTCAACGCCATCCTGACCAATGATCAGCGCGACAAGCTCGACTCCCTGCGTCGGGCCAGCCGCGGCACGCGCGGCAGCCGCGGGCGCGGGGCGAATGGCAGGGCCAATGGTGGCGGGCGCGACACGCTGCCCCCTCCCACCCGCTGAGGGACGCGTCATGGGCTTCCGATTCCGACGATCGATCAAGATCCTCCCAGGGATTCGCATCAATCTCGGCAAGCGGGGCGTGAGTCTGAGCGCAGGAGTACGCGGGGCCCATATCACGGTTGGCAAGAACGGCACGCGGACCACGGTGGGGCTCCCGGGCACCGGCGTGAGCTACACGGACTACGAGGGACACCAGGCGGGCCATTCCGCACAATCGGGAGCTGCAGCAGAACCCGAGGAGCGAGAGATCGGCCATGTCTCGGCCGTTTTCGTGGTCATGGTGCTGGCGGTGCTCGTTGGCGCGGTGCTGCTGTTCGGCAGCTGAGCTGAGCCGCGACCGCGGCAGCAGGGTGACAATGCGAAGAACCGCCGATTCTCAGGACGAGAATCGGCGGTTCTTTTGCAGCAAATGGGGCTGATAATAGCAGAGCGGGCGACCGGACTCGAACCGGCGACGTCCAGCTTGGGAAGCTGGCATTCTACCAACTGAATTACGCCCGCAACTCGAGTGTAAGATAGCGACTCGGCTGGGATGCCGCTAGCGATCTTGGGCCGGCCGAGCACCCGGCCGAGCACCCGCCAGAGCCGCGATACGACGCGCGTGTTCGGCATCGCGCATAAAGTCGGCGTTACGGAATACACGCGTCGGGCCATTCGCACGTGCGCGCTGCGAGTCCCGCCGCGCGAACACCGAGATCGCATCGATTAATCCTACGGAATGCCAGTTGTGCAGCTCCTGGCTCAACACAGCGAGTCCGGCCGCCTGTGCGACAGTCGCGAACTTGGCGGCCGTCATCGTCCGCGCGCGCCACTGATGATCGATCGTGTCAAGACGCCCAGTGGCGCGGAGGAACTTGCGGACGAAGAACGGGAGAGCGGCGATCCGCGTCCGATAGCCGTCGAGTTCTCCCATGTTCGAGTGGTGAATAACCCCCACCCCCTCCTGCGTGAGCTTGCGTGCGATCTGCTGTACGTACTCCTGCATGACATCCGACTCAGCGTGCACGAGCGAATCGAAGCTGAATACCAGATCGATCGTACCGTCGGGGATCATCGCCAGTGAGCGCCCGTCGTTGACGTGATACTCCATATGCGTGTCGCCGGCGAAGCGTTCCTTGCAGGCGGCGATGCAGCGTTCGTTGAGATCGACGACCGTGAGTTGTTCCGTGGCGAGAGCGCGGAGGTAGTGGGTCCATCGTCCGTACCCTGGGGCGATCTCGAGGACGCGCGGTGCCGGAACGAGGTCGCGGATGCGCGGCAGCAGCGAGAAATACCACTGCGCCGCGGCGCTCCCCCAACTGTCCGACCACTCGTCGCCGTGCTGCGACCAGTCGTAGTCGCGTCCCCACATCGCAATGTTCTCGTCGATCGTCGCCACGCATTCGCTCCTAGGAGATGGCGCGCACCTGCTGCCACGAAATGCGCGCCGTGCGAGCAATATATCGACGCTCTGGTCGGGTTGTGCTATTGTTGTGCCATGGCTATTTCACCGCCGGAGGTCCTGATGTGCTTGACCCGTAGCTGGAAATCACGCACGGCACTGCTCTGCCTCGCCGTCGCCCCCTCGCTGCTTGCCGCACAACAAGCCGCGCCGCAACCGGCACAGCCGCGCGCCGACCTGATTCTCGTGAATGGTCGCGTGCTCACGGTCGACGCGAACGATCGCGTGGCGCAGGCCGTGGCCCTCGCGGGCAACACAATCATCGCGGTGGGAACGAACGCCGAGGTGCAGCGACTGGCCGCGCCGAACGCGCGACGCATTGATCTCGCGGGGCGCACCGTGACGCCTGGGCTAATCGACGCTCACGCGCACTTCGCGAACGCTGGCACCTCGCGACTCTTCGTCCTCGACCTCGCATATCCGACGGTGAAGAGCGTGGCCGACATTGTCGCTGCGGTGAAGGCAAAGGCCGCCACACTCCCCAAGGGCGCGTGGATCGATGGCCAAGGGTGGGACGAGGGGAAGCTCTCTGAAAAGCGGATGGTGAGCGCCAAGGATCTCGACGCCGCCGCGCCAGACAACCCAGTGTACCTGACGCAGACCACGGGCCACTACGGCGTGGCCAATAGCCTCGCGCTCAAACTCGGCAACGTCACAAAGGACACGCCGAATCCGCCGGCTGGCACGATCGATCGCAACGCCGACGGCTCCCCGACGGGGGTGCTCAAGGAAGGGGCGCAGGGACTCGTGCGTCGGCTCGTCCCCGGGCGCAATCCGGGCGACACCGAGCGCGGCATTCGCGACATCGTGAAAGCATTCAACGCCGAGGGCATGACCGGTGTAAAGGATCCGGGCGTCTCGCCGCAGGCGTGGGACACGTACAAGAAGGTGCAGGCTGACAGTGCGCTCACCGTGCGCGTCTTCGCCCTCTGGCTCGGCGGGCGCAGTGTGGAGGGCGCCAAACGGATCATCGACCAGCGCGCCGCCACGACGCGCCCGTACGAAAGCACTGGCGACGACCAACTGATCAGCGGTGGCATCAAGCTCTATATCGACGGCTCAGGTGGCGCGCGCACCGCCTGGCTCTTTGACGACTGGAACCGCGACTTCACCGGCGTGGACACGGGGAACCACGGCTATCCGAGCTCGTCGCCCGATACGGTCCGCATGCTCATCCGCATGTTCCACGATGCGGGGATGCACGTATCGGTGCACTCGATCGGCGACCAAGGGATCGACTGGGTGATGGACAGCTACGACCAGGCAATGCGCGAGAATCCCAAGAAGGGACTGCGCCACGGAATCATCCACTCGAACATCCCCAGCGACCACGCGATCGAGCTGATGGCCAAGCTGCAGCATACGTACGACGCGGGGTATCCCGAGCCGAGCGCGACGTTTACTTGGTGGTTGGGTGATACGTACGCCGGGAATTTTGGGGCGGCGCGTTCGGCGCGACTGAACCCCTTTGCGACGTTCAAGAGCAAGGGGATCCTCTGGGCAAACGGCTCAGATTTCGGCGTCACCCCCTTTGCCGCACGCTACGGCATCTGGGCCGCCGTGGCCCGCGAGCCGTTGCTCGGCGTGTACGGTGGCGATCCGTTTGGGCGGAAGGAGTCGGTGGATGTGAAAACGGCCCTTCGCGCCGTGACCATTTGGGCCGCGCGTCAGCTGTTTCTCGAAACGAAAATCGGCTCGGTGGAAGTTGGTAAATACGCCGATCTCGCGATCTGGGACCGCGACTTTTACACCGTGCCCACCGCGCAGATCAAGGACGCGAAGTGCTTGATGACGATTTTCAACGGGAAGGTCGTGTTTCAGGCGGAGGGGGCGAAGTTCTAGCCCTCTGGCGGCGAAGGCGAACGTGCGGACGACTGGCCATGGAATGAACGACATGACAGGGTTGTCAGTTATAATATTGCACAGTCCGTTTTCTCAGGAGCGTTTTTTTATGGTTTTGGGTTTGCTGACGTCCCCGTTGCTGGTGCTCTCGCGGTCCCGCCGCACAGCCGCAGTCGTACTCGCGGCCAGCTGGCTGACCCTCGCCTGTAGCAGTGGCTCCACCACTGGTACCACAACCTCCGGCACGGGCGGTACCTCGGGCGGTACCTCCACCGCCCCCGGTGCCCCGACCAGTCTTGTGGCCACCCCGAGCAATGGCGGCGGCAGTCTCGCCTTTACCGCGCCGAGCACTGGTGGGAGCGCCATTACGGGCTACACAGCGACCTGCACCGCCGGCAGCACGACCGTCTCCGGCAACTCGGCCGCGAGCCCGGTGGCCGTCAGCGGGCTCACCAATGGCACCGCGTATTCCTGCACCGTCGTGGCGAAGAATTCTATTGGAACGGGCGCCGCGTCCGCTGCGGTATCGCTGACGCCGGCCGTCCCCACGCTCCCCGCCGGGTCCACGGCAGCGATCGGCTGCCCACTCTCGAACAACAGCTTCAATAGCAGCACCAAGGTGAATGCCTACAGCGTCTGGAGCTGGAGCTGCGGCACGGTGCGCACCCTGACCGGGAACGGGATTCCGGAGCACGCCGTCACGGGCGGAAACTTCGCCACACCTGTCGGCGTGCAGAACATCAGCATGACCTTCACCCTGACGCCGAACAACACCGGGACCGTCACGCAGAGTGGTGATGTCGGCTACGTGTGGAACAGCGTGAAGCTTGACCCGGGCACGGCGGGCACCTGCACCTCAACCGCCACCTCGGTCAACCCAGGCGGGGGCTGCGTGGCCGCTGGCGGCACCGACCCATGGCGCCTTGAAGCACTCGGCGGCGCCTTCACCTTTGGCACCGACGAAAGCAACGCGCATGTGCAGCCTAACGGGCAGTACCACTATCACGGCATGCCCGAGGGCGTGATCGCCCGACTCGGCAAGGGCACGGGGTTGGCGCTTGTGGCGTGGGCGCGCGACGGGTTCCCGATTTATGCGCGCTACGGCTACATCGACGCCAATAATGCGGCGTCGGGAACGCGCGCCATGCGTGGCAGCTGGCAGAAGAAGGCCGCGCCAGACGCGGGTCGTCCGTCCACGACGATCTTCGCGATGGGGACCTTCATGCAGGATTATGAGTACCTGGCCGGCTCTGGCGACTTGGATCAGTGCAATGGTCGCACCGGGGTGACGCCAGAGTTTCCGAATGGGATTTACCACTACTACATCACCGATACGTACCCGTATATCCAGCGGTGCTACAAGGGCGTGAGCATTACCGGCGTCGGCGGGCCAGGCGGGCCAGGCGGCCCGCCGTGATGTTCCGAGTGATACGCGGTCGCTGGGTCGCGTGATGCGCGGTGGTGTGCGCGGTGGGGTGCGCTTGGGTATTCGCATCCGCCGCGTGCTCACGATCACACTGGGGCTCGCCCTGCTGTGCGTGCCCCCGCTGTGGGCGCATCTGATGCCCGCGCAACAGGGCACGCTCAATGTGCTCGACAACGCGGTGTTCGCGGCGGTCGCGCTGCCGGTGTCGGCCTTTCCCGACGCCGACGACGACCACGATGGCCGGCTCTCGCTGGTCGAACTGCGCGCGCACGATGCCATGTTGCGTGCGCGCATCACCGCGCGATTCCGGATTACGGACGCTGAACAAGCGGCGACGCTCGACACGCTCATTGTGAGCATGGAACCCGACGACCGTGCGCCGGGCGGTGCAGCCACGGGAAGTCGACATTTCCTCGCGCTACTGAAAGTGAGATTCGCGCGGGCACCGCGCGCGCTGCAGTTGACGACCGATATTTTCGGGCGCACACCGTCGGAGCAACAACTCACGATCAAGGCGACGCGTGGGCGTGACGCCGAGGTGGCCATTTTGAGTGCCGGGCGCACGTCGCATCAGTTCTTTGGCGCACCGCTGCAGGTGTTGCGCGAGTTTGTCGGGATCGGCGTGCGTCATATTCTGGGCGGCGCGGATCACCTGCTGTTTCTGTTGACGATTATTGCCGCGGCCGTTGGATGGCGCTACTGGGCTGGGGTACTCACGAGCTTCACGGTGGCGCATAGCATCACGCTCACGGTGGCACTGCTCGGCTGGGTTCGGCTGCCAGCGAATGTGGTGGAGCCGTTGATTGCGGCGAGCATTGTGCTGATGGCCGTGCTCAACCTCCGCGGCCGAGCGGTGGTGGTGCGCGAGCGTGTGGCGATTGTGTTTGGCTGCGGGTTGCTGCACGGGCTCGGGTTCGCGTCGGCGATGGCGGATATAGGGTTGAGTGGTGCGTACCGGGCGATGAGCCTCGTGGGGTTCAATGTGGGGATCGAGGCGGGGCAAGCGCTCTTTCTGGGTGCGGTGCTCGTGATTGCGTTTCTGCTGCGTCGTGTTGGGGCGGGGCGACTCACCGATCCGCGGGTGCCGTCGGCGGTTGCCGCGGTATGCGGGAGCGTGTGGTTGGTGCAGCGGCTGCTTGGTGTGTAGGTTTCGAGCAACGCGGACAGTTTCGCGTTTTTGACTCTCGCCCATTCCCTGAGGACTTATGCTCGCCAAGCTCCCCATGATCAGCCGTATTCTCCTCGGGCTCCTGTTTCTCGCCAGCGGGATCGGCAAGCTGATGGGCGCCGGCGCCCTGCCCGCTGATCCCGCGGCGCAGAGCTTTGTGATGGCCCTCGTGAACAGCCATCTGATCAGCATTGTGATGGTGGTGGAGCTTGTGTGCGGCGCGGCGCTGCTCACCGGGTTCTTCGCGCCCCTTGCGTTGGTGGTGCTGTCGCCGATTGTGGTGGTGATCTGCTGGTTCCACCTGACGCTCGACGCCGCCAACTGGCCGATGGCCGTTGTTCTACCGGTGTTGATGTTCACCGCGGCGCATGGCTACCGGACGTTGTACTTGCCATTGCTGCAGGCGCGGCCGTCGAAGGGGTAGGAGCGTTTCACTTGCGCTCCCCCTCGGGGCGCACCACATTTGTCGTCGCGTCGATGATTTTTAATCGGGCGCGTACCTCACTTCGTGCGGGGGAAAGTTCACATGAACTACAAGGCACTGCTCGGAACGGCGATCGTCTCTGGCGTACTTGGCTATCTGATGAACACGTATTTGTTTACCCCAACGCTTTCCGCTGACGCCGTGGCAGCGGCCGCGGCAGCGGCAATGGTTCCGGCGTACGCGGGTTGGGTGGTGTCGAGCGTTATTAGTGCCTTCGTCATCTCCTGGGTAACTGGCATGACCGGCAATGGCGTCAAATCCGGACTCGTGATCGCGGTCAGTCAGATTGTCCTGGTCGATGTGTTCTACGTGCTCAACGGCCGGCGCGCGCTGGCTACGGCCGCTGCGAGTGCGGTGGTGCTACTGGTTAGTGGGGTGGCCTCGGGCTATACCTTCGGCAAACTCTCCGCCAGCAAGTCCTAGTCACAACGACGGCGGGCGCTGCGACGTAGCCCGCTGCGACTGGGCGCTCGACCGTCGGAGAGGCTAAGGAATAGCAAACGTCCCGTCCTGGCATTTCGCCGGGACGGGACGTTGTTTTTTTACTACCTCATACCTCAAGAGCCACAGGTCGGAATTGAACCGACGACCGCTCGATTACGAATCGAGTGCTCTACCCCTGAGCTACTGTGGCGAGGGAACCTCATGCCCTGACTCGGATTCGAACCGAGACGCCTTGCGGCACCACCCCCTCAAGATGGCGTGTCTACCAGTTTCACCACCAGGGCGAGGATCTCTTCCATTATGTCTGGCATCAATCCACCGATGCCGATGCTACAACCTGCGTTTCACACCATACTCCGAGCCCATACTTCCAGCGGGAGCGACGGGGCTCGAACCCGCGACCTCTCGAGTGACAGTCGAGTGCTCTAACCAAACTGAGCTACGCCCCCTGAACCCTACCCTACACCAACATCCTGCACCTGCTTTTCATCGTCGCCGCCGAGGCGACCCGATAGCCCCAACGGGAGTCGAACCCGTCTCTGCACCTTGAAAGGGTGCCGTCCTAACCGATAGACGATGAGGCCGACTATCGCCTGCTGTCCTACACCTACAACAGACAACCCACACTGCGGTCACATAGCGCTAACGGGATTCGAACCCGTGTTCCAGCCTTGAGAGGGCCGTGTCCTAGTCCCCTAGACGATAGCGCCGCAGGACTTCCCTTCCGATACATCCCCAATTGTCGACAGGCCCGGAGGGAATCGAACCCCCAACCGCCGGTTTTGGAGACCGGTGCTCTACCAATTGAGCTACGGACCTAACATTCCGACAGGAGGGTGACTGACGGGACTTGAACCCGCAACCCCCGGTGCCACAGACCGGTGCTCTAACCAGTTGAGCTACAGCCACCATCGCCGGTTGGTGCACCCCCGGCAGGGATTTCGTACAGACTTCAAACGTAGCGCGACGACGTGACTACTTCAACCTCACATCGCCACTTTCTCATCAGTTATTAAAAAAGCGTAGGGCGAACAAACAATACTCAGTCCTTCGCCCGATCCATGTACTCGCCAGTCGTCGGGTTCACACGCACCCGCTCGCCACTCGCAATAAACTCGGGCACGTTGATCGTCACGCCGTTCTCCAGCGTGGCCGGCTTGGTGCTCGCCGTCTTGGTCGCCGTCTTCATCACGGGCGCGGTGTCGACAATGGTCAGCGACAGATGCTGTGGCAGCTGAATGCCGATTGCCTTGCCGTTGTAATACTCCGCGAGGATCTTCATCCCCGACTGCATCCACTGCGCATTGTCGCCCAACGTCTCGGCGTCCATCTCCAGCTGGTCGTAGTTCTCGGTGTTCATGAAATGCCAGGTGTCACCACCGGCGTACATGAACTCCAGCTCGTGCGTCTCCATGTCGGCCTTCTCAATGGAGTCGGCCGCGCGGAACCGATGCTCAAAGCTGTTGCCGCTGCGCATGTTCTTGAGCTTGGCCTGCACCATCGCGCGGAGGTTACCGGGCGTGTGGTGACGGAACTCGATCACACGACACGGATCGCCCTCAAAAACGAGGACCATTCCGCGACGGATCTGGGTGGCGGGCATTGCCATTGAACGACATCCCTCTTAAGCGATTCGAAAGTGTTCGGAGGTAGCCTTCAAGTATAAACCAGACAATCGGTTGGGTCAACGTGTGCCCCGTGGCAGCATACAGGCCACCGGCAGCGCCCAGGACCCTCATAGGGCCCTCATAGGGCCCTCATAGGGCCCTCAGGCCATGGGACCCTCAACGGCGCTACGGCCTGCCGATCGCACTCCGGATGGACTTCCACATGGTCCGGGCCGCCCGACGGGCCCCCTCCGGCAGAGGATGGATACCGTCCGCCTGGTTGAGCGTCCGCACCCCCGCCACCCCGTCCAGAAGGAAGGGAGAAAGGGGAATCTTGGCATCCCGGGCCACCCGCCCATACAGGGCGTGGAAATCCTGGGTATAGCCGCTGCCCAGGTTCGTCGGCGCCTCCATCTGCACCAGCAGCAGCTTCGCCGCTGGCTGGGCTGCCCGGATCTTGCCAATAATCGCCCGGAGGTTGGCGGCGGTGGAATCAGAATTGAGTCCCCGGAGCCCATCATTGGCGCCAGTCTCGATCACCACGAGGTCGGCGTGCTGCCTGAGCAGCCATTCGGTCCGCCGGAGCGCCCCCGCGGAGGTTTCGCCAGAAAGGCCGGCGTTCACCCCGTCCAGCGGCACATGCAGCGAATCGGCAATGTGCTGAATCACCGCAGGCCAACTGTCGTGCGCGGGGTCGTCCAAGCCATACCCGGCGGTCAGCGACGTCCCCAGAAACAGAACGCGCGGCGCACCCGTACGGTCTTGCACCACCTCCGGCATCGCGCCGACTGCCGATGGCGCCGCCGCGGTAGTTGATTCCACAGGAACCGAGGGCTCCCCGCCGGGGTTTGCCCTTGGAGCGCGCTTCGCATCACCGGCGCTCGTGCCACCACCGCACGCCGCGCCAAGTAGTCCGAGTCCGATCATCATGCCGCGCGTCCAACGCCCTCGGGCGAGACGGCGACTTCCCTGCACCGCTGCACTCATGCTCACGGCCACACACCTCACGAAAGAATACCAGAGCGGCAACGGCCGGCTGGCGGTACTGAAACATGTCTCCTTCTCCATCCCACAGGGGGCCTTTGTCGCGATCGTCGGCCCCTCAGGGAGCGGCAAGACGACCCTCCTCGGCCTCCTCGCCGGCCTCGACACGCCGAGTGATGGCGCCGTCAGCCTCGACGGCGTGGACATCACGCGGATGACCGAAGACCAGCGTGCCCTCCTGCGCGGTGAGAAAGTCGGATTCATCTTTCAATCGTTCCAACTGATCCCGACACTCACCGCATTGGAAAATGTGCAGGTGCCGCTAGAATTGCGCGGGGAGGACGGTTCCGCCGACCGCGCCAACGACCTCCTGCAGCGCGTCGGGCTTAGCGACCGCACGGGGCACTTCCCCGCTCAGCTCTCGGGGGGCGAGCAGCAGCGCGTGGCTATTGCGCGCGCCTTCTCGAACAATCCGCGCATCCTGTTCGCCGACGAACCCACCGGGAACCTCGACGGCGCCACCGGCGAGCGGATCGTAGCACTCCTCCAAGAACTCAACCGCGAGTCGGGGTCGACCGTGGTGATCGTCACGCATGATATCGCGCTCGCCGAACGCACCGGGCGCGTGATTCGTCTGCGCGACGGCGAAGTAGTAGAAGATCGGATGACCGGAGCCACCTGATGGCGATGCGCTGGTCCGCTATTCCACGCCTGGCTTGGCGCGAAAGCCGCACGGCTCGCCGGCGGCTGCTGTTGTACATGTCGTCAATCTCACTCGGCGTTGCCGCGCTGGTCGCGATCGATTCGTTTGCGGCGAATGTGCAGAGTTCGCTCAAATCACAGTCGCGCACGCTGCTGGGCGGCGATGTGTCGTTCACGTACAACGCGCAGTTCCCCGAAGATGCGCAGCGCGCACTCGACACGATCGCCGCGCGTGGCACCCCCGTCGTACGGGTGGTGAGCTTTGGCTCAATGGTTTTGGCGCAGCGCTCGGGTGGGACGCGCCTCGCACAGGTGAAGGCGGTCGGTGACGGATATCCGTTCTACGGCACGGTGGAAACGGCACCCGTGGGACGCTGGTCACAGGTGCAGGCCGGCCGACGTGCGGTGGTCGACCCCGCGTTGCTCATTGCACTCGACGCACAAATCGGCGACTCGCTAACTATCGGCTACGGACGCTTTGAGATTATTGGTGCCGTGGAGGCGATGCCGGGGGACCCAGGGTTCGCCGCGGCGATTGGTCCGCGCGTGTACATCGCCGAACGGTACGCCGCCGAAACACAACTCCTCGGCTTCGGGAGCCGCGCGTCGTACGAAGCGCTGGTAAAACTTCCGTCGAACATCGCGAGCGACGACTGGGTGAAGGCGTACCGCGCCCGACTGCAAAAGCAAAACGTGCGAGTGGTCACCGTGACACAGCGCGAATCAAACTTCACCGAATCGATTGGACAGCTCGCAGACTTCCTCGGCATCGTTGGACTAATCGCATTGCTGCTCGGCGGGATTGGTGTGGCAAGCGGCGTGAATGCCTTTGTCACGCGCAAAATCGAGACCGTGGCTGTGCTCCGCTGCTTGGGCGCAACGAGTGGTCAAGTCCTCGCGATCTACGTGCTGCAGGCGAGCGTCATGGGGTTCCTCGGTGCGGCGATGGGCGCGGTACTTGGGGTCGCGATTCAGTTTGGGTTGCCGCTGGTGCTCAAAGATTTTCTGCCGGTGGACGTCAGCGTTGCGCTCGATCCCAAGGCACTGCTCACAGGGCTCGGGATTGGCGTGTGGGTGGCCTTGGTGTTCGCGCTGCGGCCCCTGCTCGGGCTTCGGCGCGTCTCGCCGTTGCAGGCGCTGCGGCGTGATGCTGACGCACTCGACCGGGCCCGGGCGCGTGATATTCCGACGCAGTTGGTGAACGTGGCATTGGTGGGCAGCGTGCTAGCGCTTTCATTCCAGCGCGCGGGCTCGCTCCAACGCGGCGCAGGCTTTGCTGGTGGCATTGCGGGAAGCATGCTGGTGCTCTACCTAAGCGCCGCGGGGCTCTCGTGGCTCGCGCGCCGCATGGGAACAGCGCGGTGGCCGTATGTGGCACGCCAGGGGCTCGCGAACTTGTATCGCCCCGGTAACCAGACGCGCACTGTGGTTCTCGCACTCGGCTTCGGCTCGTTTCTCGTGAGTACGTTGTTTCTCGTGCAGGCGAACCTGCTCAACCAGTTCAATGTGACCGCGGCGCAGTCGAAGGCGAACATGATCCTGTTTGACATTCAGGAGGACCAGCGCGCGGGCCTCGACTCCATCTTTGCCGCCGAAGGGCAGCAGGTGATGGGATACTCGCCGATCGTCACGATGAAGGTCGCCGAGATCAACGGCGTGACCTCGGTGCGCTGGGCCGCCGCGCATGCGATGCGGCCAAATCACTGGACCCTGCGCCGCGAGTATCGCTCGACCTATCGCGACACCGTGGTCTCCACGGAGAAACTTGTGAGCGGCAAGTGGTTCGGGTCCGCGACCCTCCCCGATTCCATCACTGAGCTCTCGCTCGACCAAGATGTCGCGACTCAACTGAAGGTGACGCTCGGCGACCGAATTCTCTGGGATGTGCAGGGCGTGCGGATCCTGTCGCAGATCACGAGCTTGCGCGTCGTCACATGGGGGCGGTTCGAGCCGAATTTTTTCGCCGTGTTCGCGACAAAAGGGCTCGTCACGGCACCAAAGCAGTTCGTGACAATGGCTTCGATCAGCGCCGACACGACCATCGCGCGTTTGCAGCGTCGCACCGTAACACGCTTCCCGAATGTGTCGAGCGTCGACCTCTCGCTCGTGCGTCGGACGGTGACTGAGATCATCGAGAAGGTGAGCCTCGCCGTGCGCTTCCTTGCCCTCTTTAGTTTGGCGATGGGGGTTCCGGTGCTGTTCAGTGCCGTTGCCGCAACGCGGCGCGATCGTCTGCGCGAAAGCGTGCTACTCAAGACGCTCGGCGCCACGCAGGCGCAGATTATGCGAATCCTGCTGGTGGAGTACGCATTGCTCGGCGCCCTCGGCGCACTGACCGGGATGGTGCTCTCCTTTGGCGGTGCTTGGGCGCTGATCCACTTTGTGTTCAAGGGAAGCTTCTCGCCAGCGATTGCAGCGGCAGCAGGGATCGCGGCGTTGATGATGGGGCTTGCCGTGACGATTGGCCTCGTGACGAGCCGCGATGTGTTCCGGGAAACGCCGATGGCGGCGCTGCGCGAGAACTGATTTCAGCGGTCATCAACGACAACGGGGCGGCCACGCGATGTGGCCGCCCCGTCTGTGTATCCCACGGTGCTACTGCACTCGTGCAATCGCGATGCGCATGGTGGACGGCGGATCCGTGCCGTTCGGACCTTTGAGTTCGAGCAGTTGGCGGGCGGTTTGTGTTCCGCCGAGGTCGAACAGCGTGTAGCCGCCTCCAACCATCGTAGTGACGGGGGAGCTGAAGTTGCCGAAGCTCACCGCGCGCGGCTGCTGAGGAATGGGGCGCGGATACTGTTGCACGGCGTTTGTTGGTGTGGTGCACGGCCCGAGGTCGCCGCAGAGCCCCAAGAACATGTTGCGAAGATTCCACGACGGGAAATCAATGCGTGCATTGGCGGCGGTGAAGCCGGGAAGATCGTCGAGATACATGGCGAGCGACCACTCGCCGAGCATCTCTTCCCACGGATGGCCGGCGGTGCGTGCTTCGAGCGCAGGGACACCGGTGGCCGCGCCGGTGGTGAAGGCAGTCAGGAACTGCGTCTCAGTGGGACCATAGTGGTCGATCGCCCACCGCAGGAGCGCCCAGGCGCTGGCATAGAAGCTGACGTCGGTGGCCTGCGCCCGTCCCAGCGGGCTCAGCGACTGCGACGCCGAGAGCCCAGTGAAAAGCGCCTCGAAGTGCCGCTGCATCAGTACTGGGCGGTCCTGGCAGGCAGCACCGAAGGTTAGGTAGGTGAGATCGCACCCGACTGACGCCGCATAGCGCAGATTTGCCTTGGCCCCCGACTGATAGAACGTGCGCGCATAGAGTTCCTCGGCCACGCGCGCCATGCCTTCCTCCCACGAGATATCAGTGAGGACCGGATCGAGCGAGAGCGCGCGCGACCGGCGCTCGGCGAAGGTGGCGATGTGTTTGACCTCGTGCACCACCGTAGCTCGAACTTGCCGGAGCCAGCTGTCGCGCGACTCACCGTTGGCGTAGCCGCTCGTGGTACTGGTGGGAACAATGGCGTAAAAGAACGCGCCCGCATTGCTACTCGGCAGCGTCGGGTCGAGATCGCAGCTCACGGCAAAGCCCTGCACCGTTTGTTGCTGCATCACATTGATGCGCGGCGAGAAGACCATCACCACTTTCCCAACGCCGCCAATCTGCGCGTCCATCGCGAGCGGATTGCCGAAGTTCGTGGTGATGAGTGGCCAGACCACAGCGTCGAACTCTTGCCCAAGCCGCCGGTAGTAGTCGTCCATTTGCCCGGCGAGCGTGGCGCGTGCGCCAAACACCGTAGTGGTGTCCTCGAGAATAACCGCGCGTTGCCCGACGAACACCGTGCGAGCGTTGATGGCGATACTGGAAGAGCAAAAGTTCGCGGCGTCGAGGTTCGGGAGCTTGACCGGCGTGATGGTGCCAACGGTGGAACTTGCCGTGGTCGTGATCGAGGAACCGCGCGCCGCAACACGAGTCAACATCCCGCGATTCCGCTCGAGAATGTTGAGGTGCGACGTAGCGGATAGCGACGCGGCGGTGGGCGATGTAGCGGAAAGCGCCATAGCGGCAGGCACTGCCGGCGCTGCCACGGCAAGATTCGCGGCACGGTTCGCGGCACGGTTCGCGGCCGGTGCCACTTGCCCGCCACCGAACGTCGTGGCGCCGCGCAGCGTCGCCGACACCGCGTTTAGGGCCGTTGGGGTAATGCTCGCCCGACTCGCGTTATACACGCTCACGACATATCGGCCGCCGGTGAGCGCCAGCTCATTGCAGCGAACATCACTCGCGGCACTCAGCACCACCGACTGCCCTGGCTGCAGCGTGCGTGGGCTCGCGACCTGGAGCGTGGCAACGCCACCTCCGGTCACGCCTCCCGCGGTGACCTGAATTGTCACCTGGCGCGTAGGCTCGCAGGCAAAGCCCGTACTCGGCAGGGTAATCACCATCTGCGTGAGCGACGACGAGCCTACCACCGCGGGGAGTCCGTCAATCACCACCGCGTTTCCAGATGACGTATTCGCGAAGTTCGCACCGGTGAGCGTGTAGGTTCCCCCGGGTACGAGCGTCGAGCTGGGCGCGATGGCAGTGATCGTCGGCGCATTCGACGCCGGTGCCACTTGCACGGCCACGATTGCTTGAGCCGACACACTGTCCATTGAGGCACGGATGACGGCGGTGCCCGCTGCCACCGGCGTCACAAGTCCCGCCGAACTCACCCGCGCAATCAGCGGCGTGGCGGAGCTCCAGGTGATGTCCGGCCGAGCAATCAGGGCACCAGAGGCATCGCGCGCGTTGGCCTGTAACTGCAGCGTGCCACTGGGGAACAGCACCGTGGCGGTGTCACGCGTCATCACGAGCGACGTTGCCACTGGGTTCACCACCACAACCTGCACGTCGGTGGTCACGGTCCCCGCGGTGGCGCGGATGGTTGCGGTGCCCAGCCCCACCCCCGTGATCAACCCGTTGGCTCCAACGACGGCGATGGTGGGGTTCAAGGAACTCCACGCGGGGAGTCCGTCTGCAATAACTGCTCCCGCACCGTTCTTCAGCACGGCGGTCGCGAGGACCGTCCCACCAATGGCCACATGCCCCGCGGCGAGCGACACCGTGATCGTGCTCAGGGCCAACGGATCACGCGGCCCCTCCGTGGCGGAGCGGCAGGCGATGGCGAGGAGCAGAACCCAAAGGCGTCTCACCCGCTGAAGTTACGCCGGGCCGCGCTGGGAGGCTATATCTGGCGCTAGGTCTCGCTGATCAGTTCGACCAGGGCACCGCGGCAGCACTCGAGCTCCGCGGTGGTGTTGAAATAGTGCGGCGAAATCCGGAGGGTAGACTCCGCCACTTTCCGGCCCAGGTCAATCACAGCGTCGGCGCGCGACTGCGCGGTCGTGTGAATGCGCCGGGCGCGCAGCGCATGCATGAGCGCTGACGCCTCGTGCCCCTCCACCGCGAGCGACACAATCGCACAGCGCTGCGCCCCTTCATCGAGCACGCGAGCTCCCGTGAGCGCGGCGAGGTCACGGCGCAAGCTCTCGGCCAGCACA
>Ga0114971_10001304_pt1 | contig 16961 bp, 17 predicted proteins | sample M_140625_MF_Meta_FD_87320 | JGI IMG/M metagenome (GOLD analysis project Ga0114971, IMG submission 87320) | Freshwater microbial communities from Lake Montjoie, Canada to study carbon cycling - M_140625_MF_MetaG | ecosystem: Environmental > Aquatic > Freshwater > Lake | place: Lake Montjoie...
CAGCAAACAACCCGCTCTCGGGTCTGATGTCGTTCTTGGGAGGGACGACGCAACCCCCGCCGCCGCAGCAGCAGCAGGTTAAGTCGATCCCCGCGAGGGCGCCGGTCCGCGAGATGAAACCGCCATCGGGTCTGCCGTCCGGCATGGGAATCGGCGATATCCTCAAAAACATCCAGCGCGAAGAGAAGAAGATTGTCTCTCCCGCCCCGCCCCCGCCCTCGATGCCTTCATCTGCGAAGGGTCCCACCTTGAAATCCGCACTGCGCCGGTCGGCAGGCAGCACGGACAGCAAGAAATCGGCAAAGAATTCAGTCGTGATTAAACTCTAAGTCGTACCAATGACCGGTTCGCGCGTGTCGAACGCGGGGTTCTGCACGTTCGCCGGAACGCCCGCCATGATGCGCAGGAACCCGAACGGTCCGGTGTTGCTTTCTTTCGTGCTATCGCTGCTCAAGAACGATTTTGGCAGAATGCTGATGGGACTCGTTTCGTGCAGAAGACCGTCGACCAAAATGGTGAAGACTGCCGTAAGAATGAGAGAAATCAGGAGGTCGCGGGTCCCCACGAATGCGACGGCGAACACCAGGACCTGGCGGAGAATGGAGTTGGCGAGGAACTGTTTCTGGTTGCTCGACAGTTCGATCGTCACAAATTTGCTGCCGATGTTCAAAAAAATCATCATGAGTCCTGCAAAGAGTTTGCTGCTATTCAGGGTTTCGAGCAACATATTATTTCAGGAGAAGATTAGTTTAAAACGGCGCTCCTCCCGAGGTAAATCCTTCGCTGCCCTTAGAGTCTGCCTTTTCGAGCACATCTGCTGCAGGTGTCGGTTCCCCGCTGCTGCGCTTGTCCTCAACCTTCTTGTCGACCACTTCGAGCGCCTTGGTCACCGCGGGCATGTCGAGCGCACTCTTTACTGCATCCTTCGTGTCCATTCCCTCCTTGCCGTCGGTCTTTTTGGATTTCTTATCCTTGTTCTTCATGAACTCGCGACCCGGGATAGACAAGACCACTGCGACTGCTGCGACAAGCGCTACCAGCAGGGAGACAGTTGCACCGACGTAGACGATGGCGCCGAGAACCGCCAGTTGCGCCAGGGGGTTCGACAGCATAGAGACCACCGCAGGAGGGGCGGGGCGGGTGAAAAACACAATATAGACGGCAAGCGCGCCGGCGATTCCATACTGAACGTTCTTGGAGAGGTGAACCATTCTTATTCTTATTATTAGTTGTCTGATTTTTTATGAGGCGCAAAGGACAATGGCGTCCCTGGACGAAGTTTACGGGGGGCAGTACGGCAGCAAGAATCCACGCCCCAAACTCTTCAACAGTCCCAACCGGCGCACGGAAAGCGCGCTCGATACCCATTCCAAGGTCATTCAAGACCTCGCAAAGTCCCTGCCCATCTCGACGGGCGGAAACGGCGACGACGGCGACAACTATGCGCCCGTCAAGTTCGACGGTCCGCCGCAATCAAAAAACCAGCGCGAACCCTTCGGCGTGCAAAACTACACGCCGCCCACGATGCCCTCGTCCTACGACTACGCATATCCTGCCGTACATTCGGGACAGAACGTCGAGTGGGAGCGCCGCGTCGACAAGATCCTGCGGCGCATGGACCGCCAAGAGACGGGGGAGACGTCGACGCACGACCTCGTCCTCTACATCTTTACGGGCGTCTTCTTCCTCTTTGTGCTAGATACCTTCGTACATGTTGGGAAGCGCTCCAAGTGAAGTCGGCCAATTGTTGACCAACTGTCGGATCGTCTTCATAACGGTTCCCACGTTGCGGTTGTTCAAACTCTTTACGTTCAGCAGAATGGACGGGTGGACCGGCGATAAAATTTGCACCTTGTCGAAGGGTTCTTCGTCGATGCGCAAAAAGTCGAAAACACTCCACAAGTACTCGATGAGGTTGTCGCGCGATGCAGTGAACATGTAGCGGACATTCGACTCATGGTCGGCATAATTGACCAAAAAATCCCTGCTCATGTTTTGGCGGATTGTAATGATGTCGTCGCGCGCTCGACAGTCTATGTTACGTATAATATGTATTCGTAGCATATTACTTAGATTATTCGAGCGTGTCTAAATATCCGAGGATCGCCTTGAAGAACGCAATGAAGAGTTTCACGGAGGTGGAGCGCGTATCCAGAATCTTCTGCCCGATAACACGTATGCTTTCAGTGTTTTCGTCAAACACCGTGTCTTTCATGGTGTCGCAGACGCGCGCGAAGAAGACCGAGTCGTATACGTCGTAGTGGTCGTAGTCGTAGAGTTCGGCGAGGTCGTGCATGAATTCGCGCAGTTGTTCTGTTCGCTCGGCGGGGTCGTCCGGTAGGGGTGGTCCTTTAATTCGTTTCCTGCGTCGCGGGGTTGAATTCATCTCGGGCATATCCAGGGTCGTAGTCGTTTCGTTCGTCCATTTCATATTGATCATGGTTGCGCTATTTTGTTTTACGCGACAACACGAATCCGTTTTGTTTGGGTATAACAAGTAAGAGAATGGCGCAAGCGTACTTGTGGCAGCAGCGATTCGCTCCTCCGGCAGAAACAGCAAGTGTGCGATTTCCGAAAAAGATCCAGTTCAACCCGAAATGCCCGACGGTCAACAAGTGCGGTCTGGGTGCAGTTACTGCAGTGTCCATCGACAGCAATGCAGTTGTGACATTGACGTCGACGTACAAAATGGAGGGAACCGATCGATTTCGCTTCGCCGTCTCCAACGTGCTCAGCAACACATCCTACACACTCGAGATGAAACAGTCATCGTCAAACTATCCTACTGCAGCAGAGTTGTTTGGGGATTTATGCGTCGTCTCCGTCTCTCCGATTATTAACGAGTATGCTTGCTCGACGTGCAATGTGCTATACACCTCGCTGCCTCCAAGCGCCCCTTTTAATGTAAAAACAACCACGAGCAACGTCAAGTGGAGTCTACCGATTATTCCCGAGAATTACGGATTTCCGACGATCGCGTCGTACACTCTCAGCGGCAGATCAACCTACTTGATTTCGGATCCGAATCTAACGATTGTATCAAACACCGCATCTCTTAGTCTGACCTCTCCGGTCGGACAGACGACATACGTCTATGCAACCAATATGGCAGGCAGCAGTCTGTTCTCTAGACCAGGGTGACGTCGTCGATCCAGAAGTCGTCGTCGTGGTCGTTCACCGATTGAGGTATGTCGTCCTCTCTCGCGTATATCCCCACGATCCTCAGGTCCTCCATGACTGCCGTCTCTGCTGCCAGGTCAAACACCACCCACAAAGTGGAACCGGGACCCACATGATCGCCCACGTAGTCAAACCGCATGAGTTTGTACCATATATTTCTCTCCTCGATGTCGTTTTCCGCGTTATTGACCATACTTTCGAGGGCGGTCATGCGCGACGCTGTTATCGTCCGCACGTTCAGAATGTCACCGTCCGCGAGCGTTAGCATCAACCAAATCGTCGTAGTCTCAAATTGCGCCATCCTATGATATTTGCGTATACCGAACTCCGCCTTTCCGTTTTACATGATTTGCGCGCATATAAGGAATGCCCGCTACGCCAAAAGAGAAGATACCCAAAGCGCTCCGCGAGCAAGTGTGGTTGCGAACATTTGGCAAGGTGTATACCGCCAAATGTTCGACGGCGTGGTGCCGTAATACGTTAACCGTATTTGATTTTCAGTGCGGTCATGACATCCCCGAGTCGAAGGGCGGACCCACCACTATCGAGAACTTAGTGCCCATTTGCGCCCGCTGCAACCTGTCGATGGGCAGTCAGTACACGTTTCGGCAATGGTCTGCGTTAAGTTCGCCATCGGCGTGGTGCTGCTGCTGCGTCTACTTGCCCGTCGAACCGAACCCACCGGCGCCACGAGCAGTTGCGGGCAAGTAATCTGCCCACTCGACGCGAAAGGGCAGGAGCGATGGCAAACAAACCTGCATGAGTCGCGTCCCTGCGTGAATTGTGATGTCACCAGACGACGTGTTCTCGAGTGCTGCCATGAGAGGTCCGCGGTACGTCGGGTCAATGAGTCCCACGCTGTTCGCGAGGCGCAGCGGCGTCTTGGAAATCGAACTGCGCGGCAAGAGAAAGAACCCCGTACCCTCCGAAGTCATCATCTGCACTCCAAAATCGGCATACGTCACTTTGCCTGCAGGAAACACCGTGGTTTCCGGAAGGTACAGGTCGAATCCCGAATTGCCCGCAGTGTCGGATTGAGAAACGTAGAGGTTGCGAATGGCGGGATTCTGCGTGCATGCGGTGATCATTTACTCGAGTTTATTTTTACTATCCACCTCTGCGTAATACCGTTTGCAGAGTTGGGTCAGGACGTGGAGGTACTGCCACATGGCGTTCTTGCTGGGTTCGGACAAGGTCTTCCAGTACGTCCGCAGTTTCGAAACGATGTTCATGACCTCGCTGTCGTACTCGCCGCCTGTATAGTTCAGAATGAACGCCTCGTCGCGATCCGTAATTTGCGTCTCGTACTTGTCCACGACATGCTCGCGGATCGTCGCAAGAATCATTTGCGGGTTTGTGCGCTGAATGAGTCCCAAAAAGGTCTGGAACACCGCAAAGTCGGGGTCGTCGGGAAACATCTCTTCCAATTGACCAACGAACTCGGTCAACTGCTTGAAAAACGTCCGCATGTATACGACGGCGCCCATGTTATATAATCACAAGCGCAAAGTTTAAATAACTCATTGCCGCGAGACGGTGGCGTACTCGGCGTCGCGCGTCGACTGCAGTCTCTCGAGACTCGACTGGATGTCGGCGTTGCGCCCCGTCTTGCTCGCGCCCTCGGGGACTGCCGCGCCCGCGCCCGCGCCCGCGCCCGCGCCCGCAAAGTCCTGCCCCGTCGTCTTGAGTTCGCCGTCGAGGTACGAGAAGCGCAACTGATCCTCGGGCGTCTTGGTCGTGCCGTCGAACGACGAGTACCCCGACGACATCGTGGACTCATTAAACGACCAGAATAAGGGTTCGGCGGGTTTGGCGGGTTCGGCGCGCGCCGTCGGGACTTCGCGCCGACTCTGCACGGGTTTCGAAAGGTGGGCGAAAATGTTCGCCTTGCCCACGAGAACCTGTTTGCTGTCCGGAAAAATGACGGTTGGCACCGATTTCAGTTCGGGCGGCATCAAGTGGCGCGGGGTCGTGTCGACGCTCACGAACCGGAAGAGCGACGCTTTATTCAGCGCCTGGATGGTTCCGATCACCTCCTTCGAATTGGGACAGCGCTCGCTGTAGAAGAGGATGGGCGTGTACGGGTTCGTAGACATTTCGGTAGATTAGATTTCAAAGAGATAAAAACGAATATACGGATAACGAGTCTGTATGTCGGCAATAGAAATGTCGTCTGCTGCCATACTGGAAAACGTCCAGACGTCTCTCGGGGGGTTCCGCATGACCTTTGAGTTGCGCGGCGTACCTGTGCAGTTCGCCAACGCGCTGCGGCGCATGCTCCTCAACGAGACGCCCGTGGTCGAACTCACAGACGTGCAAATACTGGAAAACACAACGCTCATGCCGCACGAAGTCATGAAGCACCGCGTGGAAATGCTGCCCGTCAAGTGCCGCCCGAGCGAGGAAGACACGGTGCGCAACGCCCGCATCCTGCTGCGCGTGCCGCCCGTTGCCGATGGACCGACGCGCATACTGACCACCAACGACTTTGTGGTCGAGGCGACCCGCACCGACCTTCTGCTGAAGGACCGCGACCTCGATACGCCCATGTTCTTCCTGAAACTCCGACCTTCTGAAACTGTGCATTTGACCGCACGTCTCCGCGTGAACCCCTCTTCGTCGCAGTTGTGCGTGGCGACGTACTCGTACCACGTCGACGAAGAGGTCGCCAAGTTGGACTCGGAAAAGTTTGCCGACAAGGTGCAGTTCACGAACTTTCACCGTCAACTGTCGTACCACCGCGACGCGCAAGGGCGACCGGACTGGTTTGACTTCACCGTCGAAAGCATCGGCGTCGTTCCCGCCAAGGACGTCGTGCTATTCTGCCTCAAAGACCTCATGCGGCGCGCGCCGCTGTGGGTCAAGGAGTCCTCCATCGTGCGCGAGGCGGAACCGAATGTATACCACATCGTGTCGACGACGGAAGGGCACACGATGGGCGCGCTCGCACAGGTCATCGCCTACGGTCTCGGCATGTGCTCCTTTGTGTCGTACGACGTCCCGCACCCCCTGCGCCCCGAGATGAAGTTCCGCTTCCGCAGCGTGGACAAGACGCCCGAAGAAGTCCTGACCGCCGTCGTTGATGGAATCACAGGGTTGTGCCGCTCGACAATTTCTGCCATGGAGTAATAAGGTGGCGTATGTCGGGACCCGGAACCGAAATGGAATTCAATCCGCAAAGTGAATTCGAAATTATCGAAGAGTTTGAGTTTGACGAGGACGTGCAGCGCCCCGAGGCAGTGCGTTTTTTCACCTACACCGAGCAGGCGGGCGATTTCATGGAGAAACTCCTGCCCAAACAGGGCAAGGTTTCGAAGGGCGACATCCGCGCTGCCGAAAAAGAAGTTGATTCGTTCACGCTGCTGTACAATCAACTCATCCAGGAAACGCCGGACGGGTTCATTCCCGTGCCGCCCTACGTCGCTCCCAAAACCCTGCCATGGGTTCGGTACACCAACATGGGAAGACCGAATAGGTCTACAACCTACCCGTGGCCGACAAACTGGATGCCCCTCTACGGCGACGCCGAAGGTCTGACGCCAAACTACTACATTCGCATGCTCGACTCTCTGCCCAAATCGGCGCTGACGTGGGCAGAATCCGGCGAGGGCGTTCCGGTGTACGACAAATCCGGAAAAGTGGCGACGGACGTCGGGCGCTACTTCCTCGACAGGTACGTCTATTCCAAGACCAAGCACCGCGACGACGGCACGTTTGAGATATCGAAGGTACCCCGGGAAGACACGCAGGACTTTGTGCGGTTCAAAGGGTACTCTGTGCAAAACCCCCCGCTCGCCCCGCCCAACCCCGTCGAGAACCACCCCTTCCTGTCCGCGCACCCGGATCCCGTGATCATCGAGAGCGACGAACCCCTGCGCGAAATCATGCCCTCTCTCGAAACCATATTCCAGCACGCAATCCCCGAAACGCCCGACCCGTACGGCGCTGCTGCACCGTACCTCAAGATCTACGACATCAACCTCCGCAACATCCCCGCGAATCTGTGGGCGTCCAAGTTCCCGCCGCTGCCCGTGATCGAGCAGACCCCCCCTCCCAAAGCGATTGAATTCGCAGCAGCACCCCAGGACGCGCCGCCCAAGACGCTCGTGGACGCGTACAAGTCGCCCTTTTATCCCGGACTGTCCGCGCGCAAGTGGTTGTCGGGGCAACCCGACGGCGGCGCCCTTCTTTCGAAGATCCTGCTGTCCGAGTCAGGAAACGTGGGGATCCTCCCGATCCCGCCGCCCAGTCTGCTGCCCGAAGGAATTTCAGGAATTCTGCACGGGACCCCCGAAGAGTGCCTGCCCCCCGAAATCACGGGGTTCGACGACTTTCTGACGCGCGGAATTTACCGGGCGCCCAAGTGCACCGTCTGCGGTGCCACGGGACACGGCGGAAAGCAGTGCCCCGACAAGAAGGGAAAGGCGGATTTCCAGGATGGATACGGTTGCGTCCCGCTCGCTGCTGTCGCGTTCGAGCGCGAATTTGCACCGTACGTCGGAAAAGCGCCGTGGGTGCCCGGGACCGACGAATCCATGCTCAAGTCCCACCAAACGTATCTTAAAAAACGCATAGAGTTCGGCGACGAGATCTTCGCCAAACCGCCCAGCGTCGACCCTGCTGCTCCGCCCAACGAGACCAGGTCCCTCATTTCCGCGATTCTGGAGGACGAGTTCAAGGTCGACGAAGATAAACTTTCGGACATCCGCGTGCTGCTGAAAGAGGGGACCGTTGTGGAAAATCACGTGTACAAAGACGCGGCGACGGGCGCCTTCCTCATTTGCGAGCACGAACTGGAAAAGTTGAGCGGCGAGTTTGCGAAAAACCCGCGGGCGTACCTCCAGACCTGGTGCGCAAAATACTCGGGATACTACGTGTGCAAATATTCGGGCGAGAGGGTTGCCGAAATTTTGGAGAACAAAGACGAGTTCGACGAGGAGGGACACGTGACCAACCGCCACGACGCGATTTCTGCGTCCGCAAAGGGAGTCACGCAGGAGCACCTGACGTTCGCGCTGTCGCTCAAGAACCTGCAGTCCGTCTTCAAACCCACGCAACCCGGCGAAGATATCATGTACCTCTTGCTGTCGCTCATGCAGATCCTGCCCGAGGAAAAGCAGTTGATGCCCCTGATGGGCGTCATGCGCACCGAGTCCGACAAATTGCTGGCGCGCTTTGCGGGAAAGACTCTGCCCGCCAAAGCGCAGAACGACCTGAATCTCGCGCTCGCAGTCTACGGTTTCAACGCGACCGTGGTGCTCATGCAGACGCACCGACCGCAGTTGGTCCCCAGGCGCTCCTTCGGTTCGCAACCGCTCATTCTGCGGGGGTTTCCTCGCGATACCGACGACGCGAACGACTGCCCCCTCGTCGATTCCCTGCTGAGCGTTCTTCAGCGCACATTTGAGTCGTACCCCACGACCTTTCGCGGCGCGTCCGTGGCGTTTTTGCGCACGCTGCTGAATGATAGGAAAGCAGTGAAAAAGATTATCGTGACGTCGATGACGAAACAGTTCCTGCCGAAATTCCGGGACATGCTCATGCTCGCGCGCGACAACGTAGAGTCGGTCGATGTCGGGTACGTCCTCAAGCAATCCTTCCGCCCCGTGGTCACCCGCCTGCCTGCTGTGCTGTACACGCCCACCGAAAACGTGACCAAGGACGGCAGGGAGTCGCGGTACGAGTGCGCGGGGTCGTGGATGCGCCTGCTGCTGGGGTCGCGGTTCTCGTACGTCCAGGCGAACGCGCCCATCGTCGAACCGCTCCGCCCATCACGGCGAGCAATCGCGGTCGTCGCCCCGCCGCCCACGCCCGAAGGCGCCGCGCCCGCCGTCGAAGACGTGCGCCGCCGCATCAAAATCAAGGCGCCCGCGTACGCCCCCCTCCAATCGATGTTGAAGCAGGAAAACGCTTCGACGCTTCGACTGCTGCTCCTCCGATTTTTTTCGATGATCGCGCAGTACCGCACTGCTGCCAGCGAAATTCGCAAGTACATTCGCACGATGCGCCCCGCGGTGGAAAATTCGGTCGGCGATCCCTCGCTGCTGCGCGATTTCTATAAGGGCGTGCTGCTGGAATTTGGCGCGATGGTCCACGCAGTCCCGCCGCTGGCGGTGGCGTACGAGCGCGACTACGTTGGCGACGCAACCGTGAAATCCCTGCTCTCGAACGCCGCCGAGACGCGGAAAACGATCGACGCGCTGTCCACGAAGGAGCGCACGGAGTTCAGGGCGAGGTTGCGGCGCATGCCGGACGCGCTGCGCGAAGAGACCATGACGCTCGTGAACCTGGGTCTGGCGCCGTACCTCATTAGCAAGTCTGATAGGGAGGGATTTTTGCAGCAGTTGCAGGACGAGAACCTGGTTGTGCAGGAAGAGATGCCCCCGTTAGAAACCGCAGAAGTTCCCGCGGACCGAGATGTGGGACCGCAGGGTGAAGTCCCGATGGAGGGCGGCGTGGAGTTGGAGTACGACGAGGGCGGATACGGCGACCGGCGGGCGCGCGTGGCGGACGGCGAAGAAGCGTACGACGGCGCGACCTACGACTTGGGCGAAGATTTTGGGAACTAGGTATAATCAGAGAATGAACTTTATTGCGTCGGTCGAACCCCAGTGGATGCAAAACATCCCGAGCGCCGTGATCTGCCAGTACTTTTTCGTGATTTTTGTGCTCGTTGCGGCGCTCGCGGCGCTCGTCGTCGTCTCTGATATTATGCGCCTGCTGTCCCCCAAAAACAAGGGCGGACTCTTCTCTCTGGTGCGGTCGCTCGTGATGCTCGCACTGCCGGTGGTGAACGCCCTGTTTTTGTACATTCTTTGCAGTCGCTCCCTTCTGGAGGGCGGCGGCAAAAAATAAAGGCGTAAAGTAATGTCGGCGTTCAAACTGGCAAAGAAGCGCACGGTCCCGGAAATTGCTGCTGATTTGGCGCGGTTGAAAGCAGAAGAGCGGGAGTTGAGGGGTACGCGCAAGCGCGATAGGAGTGCTCACGGAGTTCGTTCGGCGCTCTGGATCACCCGGGCGCAGATATCGCACGTCAAGGGCGAAAAAGGTGTGGGGAAGAGGGAGAAAGACGAAGGCGGACGGCGCAGACGGACGGTGAGGCGCACAAAAATGGATCGTCGCAGACGGCGTTGATTGAATGCATACAGACAGAATGGATACAATGACAAACATCTACATACTGCGATTGGCAAAGGGGAAATACTACGTGGGCAAGGCGAATGACGTGCAGAAGCGATACATGGAGCATAATACTGGTAAAGGCGCGGAGTGGACGCGCAAGTACCCGCCCGTGTGCGTGCAGGCAATCATACGAGACGCCTCGCCGTTCGACGAGGACAGGTACGTCAAGGAATACATGAGCAAGTTTGGAGTAGACAGCGTCCGCGGCGGGTCGTATTCGCAAACGGTTCTCGATGACGGGCAAAAGAACGCCATCGAGAAGGAATTGAGGATGGCAGAAGATTCGTGCATGCGCTGCGGTCGCACAGGGCATTTCGTGGCGGCGTGCTATGCGCGCACAGACGTCGATGGAAAAACGCTGGATGCGGAAGAGGAAGAGTCGGAGGAGGAGGAGGACGACAATGCGTGCCACCGGTGTGGGCGGGAGGGGCACTGGGTAAGCGACTGCTATGCGCGGCGTCACGTGGATGGGTGGGTGCTGTAATGTAATTTTATTCGGACCAGTCCACGAGAATTCCGCTCTCGATCACGCGCCCGTCCATCGCCGTCGTCTCGCGGTATTCAATCAGGCAATCGGGGAATGTCTCTCGAAGTTTTTCGATGACGTCCTCCGAAATGTCCGAGACGTTGCGACCGGACAAGTTTGAGGTTTGTCCAGTCATAGAGTTGTAGAAGTATCGTGTCTTGGGTTCGGGGGTCCTGTCGTCGAGCGTACGACCCGCCGACGCAACCTGCATGACATTTTGCCGTATGGTGTCGCTGAGCCTGTTGATGTTTTGATTCCTCTGCACGATCCGCTTCTCTTCCTCGATCTTCGCCTTCAGTCCGCGCAGTTGCTCTTTCGTCATGGTCTGCATTCTCTCTGGTTTCGTGCTGTTTGAGTTGGCGGGGTCGGGTGGATACGTTTTGGCAATATAAAACGGATCGATTTAAGATCTTAAAGAATACTAACATAATTTACAGGACTTATTTAAAGATCTCGCACCGATTCAATCATGGATCAAATTGAACAAGCGTGTAAGTTTATTCTATGCGTCCTGCTGACACAGTTGGGGAAGACTTTCACTGCCATTAATCGTATCATTACAGAGATCAACCAAGATGGCGAGTTCGGCAGAAGCGTGCACATCGTATGCACAATGAATACACTGCTGAACAACGCACAGTTCGCAAAACGTCTTAAAGCGATTGAGACCGAGCACGGGAGGGGATCGGTATGCGTGTTTGCTTCGAAATACAAAGGTTTGTATACACACGTAAAAAACAGACTTGAACTTCAAGGACTTTGTGCCGACGAATCTACTTGCCCGAGAGTCGTTGTTATGTGTAGTAATACGCAAAGATACGACGACTGTCTGGAATTTCTAAAAGTGATCAACAATAACAAGAAGACTAATATATTCCGGGCGTTCGCTTATTATGACGAACTTCATAAGTACATTTCCGATACTCTTCGCAGTCAAATAGAACAGATCCATTCGCTTGATATCGTAAAGGGTATTGTAGCGTTAACAGCGTCACCCGATAAAATATGGCAAAAATCTGGGTTCTGGTCTAAATTGCGGTTAATCCAGTTAGACAATTTCAACGATGGAAATTACGCGGGTTACAGCGAGATGATATTCAACACCATTGACGACTTCTTTGCAATACCGTATCTTCGCCCGAAACCGTTTGACTTTGATACTCTTGATGCGCAGAATATTGGGTTTATAGCACACGTTCTCGACAGACACCCAGAGTTGATACAAAAAAACACAAGGACGTTTGTTCCTGCACATGTTCGTCGTTCGGGTCACAATGCAGTAAGGGATTTGGTATTCTCTAAAAACAGCGACGCAGTTGTTGTTGTAATAAACGGGTTTGAAAAGACGCTGCAATATAAAGATGAACTGAGGAATACTAAAACTATTCCACTTTCTCCAGATGGAGAGGAAGAAGTGTGCGAAACCATTTCGAGATTGATTGCTAAGCATAAACTACAAAATCGTGCTCTTGTGATTACTGGATTCCTCTGCGTAGGCATGGGTCAGACTTTAACTCATAAAACTACGGGGTCGTTCACTTCTGCCATATTCGGACATCTGGATCTTACAAACGATGAGATATATCAACTCTTTGGTCGTATTACAGGCAGAGTAAGAGACTGGGGCGATAAATATGTACAGACACAAGTTTACTGCCCGACAACCATAATGCATAGGTGTCGCGTCATGGAAGAATGTGCTAGAAACATGGCACTCGAACACAACGGAGGGGTTGTTACGCAAGAAGACTACCGAGAACCGATGCATGAAATGGGCGAAGCGGGGCAAGCTGCTATTGAAAATATCCGCAAGGTGAAGGATCGCCAGATAAAGTTCAAGGCAGAAGATACGGACAAAAATAAGCAGGAATTTGATACACAGGAACTTGCAATAGCATTTGCTAACGAAACGTTGGGTTATAAATTAAACAAGAGATCAACATCTGTCGCGCCAAAAGAACTACAGGTGGATGGGAAAAATCCAAGTGCCGTTGACTTGGAAAAGCGCATGTGGGGCATAAGCGATAAAAATCCGGTACGGATGTCGCCCACAAACGACAACAAGTGGTGTGTGTATTGGAGACCATCTCTTGTAAAGAGAACTCCTACCCCATCTCCATGAAGTCCACTGCATAGTCCCGCTCCTTGTACAACTTGAGACGCGCCTGGAACTGCCTCCTAAATGTTGAATCTACAATGTCCACTATGAGGGGGTCCACCATTCTCTTTGTTTTTTCAGTCCTAAGAATGCGCCCCACGATCTGGTCAATGTCCGGTCGCGGGGTTGCCATGACGAGAGTGTTCAGGGTGGCGACGTCGAACCCTTCTTTGCACATGGCGTAGGTTGCTATGAGAATCTTTTTGCTAGCACAGAATTCCGCGCGCTTGGAGGCGGCGACAGTCTGTGCGAGAATACATGCGTTCCCCTTCTCGGGGTCGGAGTCGAGCAGAGCGAGGATATCCTTGCAGTGCTGGACGCGGTCGGACAGAACCAGAATTTGCCGGTCGGGGGTTTCTGCGAGAATGTCTTTCAGAATCTGGGCGATGAGTTCAGTGCGAGGAACAAATGCCGCAAGTTTATTGACCATTCCCGCGACGTTCATGACGCCCTGGTTGTTGTATAAAATCGTGTTGAACTCGATGTCGGTGGGTTCGTGCTTGTAGACTTCCACGTGCACTTTGGCGTCGACTTTATCGCCTGAATCAGACTTGTAGAGGATGGGGCCGAGGAACCACTCGATCACGTACATGAGACCGTCCTTTCTATCAGGAGTTGCAGAAAGACCGAGCATGTGCTTCGAGGTGATTTTTTGGAACGCCTGGACGAAGACTTCGGACGCAATGTGGTGGCACTCGTCGACGATCGTGAGACCGAACCCCGCAAAGGTTCCTTTGGGGTAGTCTTTCATTGATAGGGACTGGATCATGGCAATCACAATATCCTGCTCGTCGACGTTTACGGTTTCGCCCTGTATGCGCCCGATGCGCGCTTTCGGAAGAAACGCGCGTATACGGTCCTCCCACTGGTCTTTCAGAAAGGTGTTGTGCACCACGATCAGAGTTTTGAGTTTGAGGGTGGAAGCGATGTAGAGCGCACACACGGTCTTGCCGCCTCCGGTCTGGAGGCAGATCATGCCGTCCTGCGTGTATTTACTGACTACATCGACTTGGAGGGGGCGGAGACTGCCCGTGAACTCCCACCGGTCGGAGGCGACGGCGACCATGTCGGTGGCGGCAGGACCGAAGCGCGCCACGCCAAACTGTTTGGGGACGTACAGAAAGTTTTCGGTCTCGGAATAGACCGGATATTTCTTGACGAAGCGCGGTTGGACGAAGACGGCGGGGATGTTGGGTTTCACTGTCAACTCTTTTTTGAGTTTCGTGATGTCGGGAATTGCGGACTTCTCGAGTTTGTACCCATTGCGGGTTAACATTTGGCAGTGCTGTTATTCAATTCGGGTGGAATGTTATTCGTTTTAATTGACTAATATATACAAAGCATATAATGCCTACTTTGTCTGGACCCGTCGGATTCGGCTCCACGGCGAATGCGAGTGGGTTTATCGTTCTAACGTGGTCGCAAGTGACCGGGAATACCGGATACACATTGCTTCGCTCTACGGTGTCTGGAGATTATTCTGCGCCCGTGACTGCCACCGTCGCCACGAATATCATCACGTACACCGCCTCCACCGGATTAACGCTCGGGACGCCCTACTATTTTGTCGCACAGACCTCGAATGCCAGCGGTCTCGGGGCGTATTCCGCACAGGCGACCGCCACTCCGCGCACCGTGCCATCCACCATGTCCGCCCCCACGTTGACTGCAGGAAGTTTGAACATTTCAGTGGCGTACGTCGCGCCCAACAGCAGCAACGGTGCTGCCATTACATCGTACTCCATTCAGCGCTCCACTGTTCTTGCCATGACGACGCCCACAACCGTTTCTACACTTTCCAACCCTTACCCGTCTACGGGTCTTCTGAACGGGACGACGTACTACTACAACATTGCCGCGTCCAACGCCGCGGGTCTCGGAGTGTACTCTGCGGTCTCCTCCAACACGCCCGCTGCCGTTCCGGCGATCGTCGTCATTTCGTCAACTGCGGCAGGATCCAACACCATCAGTTTGGCGTGGACGGCGCCTGCGAACAACGGCGCTGCGATCACAAGTTATAACCTGAACTATTCGACCGATACTAGCAGCACGGGGTTTACATCTCTGAGCAGCGGACTCCTCGTGAGTCCGTTCGTGGCGACGGGTCTCACAAACGGCAGTCTGTACTACTTCCAGATGGCGGCGAGCAACGTCATGGGGTACGGTCCGTATTCTCTGGCTGCTTCAAACACGCCGCGCACGGTTCCTTCGTCGATCACAGATCTTTCGGCGAACCCGTCCGGTGTATCTACGTCTCTCATTCTGAGTTGGGTTGCGCCGTGGAACGGAGGCAGCGCCATTACGGGATACCGCTGGTTCCGGTCTTCAAACGCAGATATGTCGGGAGTCCTTACTTCCAACACTACTTTGGTAACGACGCTGTCGACGACTGTGACGCCGCTGGTTGCCGGCACCACATATTACTACCAGATCGTGGCGTCGAACGTGGCGGGGTTCAGCGTCTCGTCGGCAGTCATATCCAACTACCCCCGCGCAGTACCCGCAAGCGTAGGAACCGTGACTGCCACCTCTCTGAACCAGAGCATTTCGCTGTCGTGGTTGGCGACGACCGCGAGCAACGGTTCTCCGATCTCATCCTACCTCTCTGAATACTCGCTGTCGTCAGGTCCGGCGGGTTGGACGACTATTTCAAGTTCGTCGGCAAATACAATTGTTGCAACGGGTCTCTCGAACGGCACGTCTTACTACTTCCGCGTGTCTGCGTCCAACGTTGCGGGGTATGGTCCCACATCGACGGTTGTCGCGAAGATCCCTTACACGGTTCCCGACAAGGTCGGGACTGTAACGGTGACGCCCCTCGCCGCGAGTGTGTCGCTGGCGTGGCCGACCACAACTGCCAGCAACGGCAACGCAATTTCGAGTTACTACTACTACTGGTCGGTGTCGGGCGGGACGTTTACCGGCGTGTCCAACGCGAGCAATGTGTACACTGCTGTAAAAACGCTTCTAACAAATGGGTCGACCTACAGTTTCTATGTTGCTGCTTCGAACGCCGCGGGGTTCGGTCTCTCGTCCGACGTTGTTACGACGATCCCGCGCACAGTTCCCGGGGCGCCCACGTCCGTTGCTGCTGCAGTGCGGACATTCGACAGCGTCACGTTCACGTTTGTCCCGCCCGCTTCAAACGGCGGAAACGCGATTACGTCCTACATCGTCACACCTTTGCTCGACGGCACGACCGCGCAGACTACCGTAAGCGGTTCATCAAGTCCCATCATTGTATCGAACGCGATTCCGGGGCGGGGGTACACGTACCGGGTCGTGGCATCGAACGATGCGGGGGCGAGTGCTACTGCCACCTCTGCATCGGTGATAACCTACTACAACTTTCCCGTAGGAAACCCGAATGGAAACACGTACACATACTACGCCTCGAACCAACCGTGGTCGTCCAAAGTCATTTATGACCTGAACTATGCGGATGTTGAAGTGAAACAAACCGCCAAGTCGGTGTGGACGATATCCTACGGTGGACTCGTAGACACGCTGAACTATGTGCGCAACGTAGCACTCACAGACCGCAATGTGTGGATCATGGACATCAGTTACGGCGCGGGTCTCGGAAACACCTACTCGTCTCTCTCGAACAACCTCTCGAACGGCGATGTTCTCAAAGTGGGGTCGGGAGAATACTTTCCAGCAACGCAACCTACGGTTTCGAAATCCATTACCCTCGAAGGTCCCCCCGACCGTTCGGCGTTTTTCGGAGTTGCGCCCGGAGTTTCGACCTGGTGTCTGACGATTGAAGCCAACAATGTCACGGTAAGAAATCTTACGCTGACTACCTGCTATGCTACGACAACATTTCAAAAAGGCGACTTTCTGCTGATGGCATATGGGGCGTATGCGTCGGGTTATTATAAAAGCATCCAAAACACTACGATCGAAAACATG
>Ga0114971_10001306_pt1 | contig 16958 bp, 18 predicted proteins | sample M_140625_MF_Meta_FD_87320 | JGI IMG/M metagenome (GOLD analysis project Ga0114971, IMG submission 87320) | Freshwater microbial communities from Lake Montjoie, Canada to study carbon cycling - M_140625_MF_MetaG | ecosystem: Environmental > Aquatic > Freshwater > Lake | place: Lake Montjoie...
CACTTACACTTGTTTCACTTACACTTGTTTCACTTACACTTGTTTCACTTACACTTGTTTCACTTACACTTGTTTCACTTACACTTGTTTCACTTACACTTGTTTCACTTACACTTGTTTCACCTACGAACCACATTGTAATTCGCAATAAACCAATCAATAGTATCATGCAATTTACGTTCAAATGGCGAAAATGTCAATCCCGACATTTCCTTTAAAAGTTTTTGATTTGATGCAGTCTTTTTTTGCTGTCCTTCGGTATACGACACATCAAATTCCAACGGATATTCCATCTTACTTGCAATGATACGTGCAACAGTTTCAATAGTCACTTCATCGGACTCATCAGGTGCACATATATACATCTCGTGATTGTTCTTGACATTATCTTTTTTCAAAACAGCCCAATAAAGAATGGAAGCCATATCACCATTGTAAAGAAATTGTCGCACAGCCTTTCCAGAACCAGCAACTTTAAAAGGTCGCCCTTCTTTTCGCGCCAAATAACATTTATGGATTAATGCTGGAATAACATGAGCATCTTCAATTGCAAAATTATCATAAGGACCGAATAAATTCGTAGGTATAAGACAAATAGATTCCATTTTACTAAGACGTGATTGAACTTCCAACATACGTTTCGCCATTGAATATCCTTCATTACTACTGTGAGGCGGTCCAGAATGTATCATATCTTCAGTCAGAGGCAGGGATGGCGGAGCATTAGGAAAAATACAAGTAGACAATACAGATACAAAACGTTTAACACCGACCTTTTCACATGCCTGAATAATATTCAAATTCATTTTCATATTATCTATAAACATCAATTCATTGTTATTCATATTGTTATACAGTCCTCCAACACGTGCTGCTAAATGAATGACTATGTCTGGTCGGACATTTTCTAAATAATTGATTGTGTTGTCTTCATTCAATAAATTCAAATCTTTGCTACTAAGAAATATCCATTCGTTTTCTGTATTTTGTGATTCTTCCTCTGAATGAAATACATAATATTGCAACGCTTTGCCGATAAGACCTGAACCTCCTGTTACAAGAATTTTTGTCATCTATTTATTATAATATACTAATGTTTATATCATAATAGATTAATTATTTTGAACGAGGAATTCCGTATTTCAAAAGTTGTTCCTGAGTGATAACTGGTGTAACCATACGTGATTGCAACTGGTAGTTTGAAATATACAAATTTTTAAGGTCACTTGTTTCATAACCAAATGGTTGTGTATTATCACTACAAGACTGATACAAATAAGGAGAGTTTTTCTGGTCTTGACCGATTTGGTTCATAGCAGGAATAGAACAGCATTCATCACAAGCAGCTACTTGATTATTTTTAATAATCTGATCAGCATTATCAACCATATACTTTCTGTATTGCCAATTAGATGTAATACCGGCTTGTAATCTTATGTTTTCGCTGATGACAGCTCCAGGTTGCCATTGAGCAAAATTTCTACCATCAGCCATAATAGGTGGAAAATCTTTATGAATATTATTACATCCAGAATAACAGCTCATCTTTCTTTATATATACTTTTTAAAAAAAAGTATTGCAAAAATCACTTTATACTTTTATACTTTTATACTTTATACTTTATACTTTTATACTTTATACTTTTATACTTTATACTTTTATACTTTTATACTTTATACTTTATACTTTTATACTTTTATACTTTTATACTTTTACCAATGCCTCAATCAATTCTTGTTTCTTCATTTTACTTGCATTTTGATTAGAAACACTTCCCTTTAAAACAATCAAATTTCTCAATTCTCCTACACTAAGTTTTTTCAAATCAACATCTGCAGCAAAACTAGAGGCACTACCATCCTCATTATCTTTATGAGAAAGGTCTATTTTCTTAACATTTTCAGAAGAAGCAGAAGATAAATCATCATCATTCATTTCTTTCAAATCATCATTCTTTTCCTTTTCAGCTACTTTATCTTTATCACTGTCAACTAATTCAATAACTTTAATATCTCCACTATGGTCATCATCATCGTCATCAGTATCAGACTCATCGCTATCATCGTCATCGTCATCACTATCACTATCACTATCACTATCATCTTCATCATCAGAAATAACAATTTTTTCAAAGGGATTAATATCCATTTGATTAATAATTTTAATATTATCTCTTGCGTCTAAAGCATGTTGCTGAGGCACACCGCATACTTGACTCTGAACATTTGAAATAAAGTCAGACAATACTTCATTTTGTTTAGATACAGAATGTTCTAAATATACAATTCTATCATGCAAATAATAAATAATAATAGCTGAAAAAAGAAGAACTAATCCAATTAAAACACTTGTTTTAATATCATCCAAAAGACCACAAATCATTATTATATTTGAAACATATATTATTAACCGTATATCAACGCATATCATGTATCTTTTTCTAGATTACAATTTCCTGTATCATACGTTTTGTTTCATTAATAATATATTCAGGATAATCCAAATCTCTCAATACTTTCACTCCACCCTTAATATTTGAAATACCTGATTCCAACTTATACGTATAAATAAAATCTTCACCAGACACATCTATTTTCATATGCATATTCGAAATCGTTTTATCTTTCTCCATACGATTACATATATCCAAAAAATGTGTAGTAATTATATATGTGCTATTTGTATTCATATTCAAATAACGCAGAAATGCAGTTGCACTCGCAATCGCTTCATATGGATTCGTTCCTGAATAAAGTTCATCAAATACACAAAAATGTGTCGATTTCTCTCCCTTCTCTTTCATTGTTGTGATAATATCTTTACATCTTCTCGCCTCTGATTGAAATAAACTATCTCTACCAGACGTATCCGGAATATTTATATAACAATGTATATAATCAAACGGAGAGAATCGTGCGGATTCATAGAAACCAAAACCTGTTTGCTGACTACATAATATATTAAATATAGTCGTTTTAAGCATCGTCGTTTTTCCAGCAGCGTTTGGTCCTGTAATAAGTATCGACTTTTTCAGTTTGTATGTATTCTTCACAGGCATTTTACCGACAAGAGACGGGAAATAAGCGTTTTTAAAACGCGGCTTTGATTTTTCCTTAGAAGACCTGTCAATTTTAAATGCACTCATGTCTCCTTCTTGGACTGATTTTTTCATTTGATTAATATTGTGAATGTATCCGTTGAATCCGAAAGAGTATTGAAGTGTCTCTTTATATTCTGCATGCTTGTATAATTTATAAAAAGATTTCATGATGTGTCCGATTTCGGTGATTTTTTTGAAAGACAATTTATTTTCGGAAATACAGACAATCTCTTTATGCATTTCTATTAAAACGGCTTTTCTCTCTTTCATATGTTGAATAAATGGTGCATATGTTTTCAAATGACTACAACAAACTTCCATTTCATTCATACGTGTAATTGTATCGTCGATGTAATCCCGCATAGTAAATAATTGTTCATGTATTTTACTGATGTTTTTGTAAAAACGTATACACGACATAATATTTTGATATATTTGGAAGATGTAAAATCCTAGAGATATAAAAATATACACACGTTTTTCCCATGTAGCTGAGTCTATTTGAAACAATTGACCAAATTGATGTTTCTGGAAAACGACTTTCAGGACTTCGATATATTTTGTTATCGTAAGAGGAATACCCTGTATTTTTAATAATATGAAAGGGAATATCATAAAAAAGATAGGAAGTGCTAACGAAAAAATCGGTGAACTCATATTATAAATACTCATACACTGCATAAATGTTGAATTTGTATTCAGTTGTTTTAAATACTCCCAGTCAATATAAAAATACTTGTCTTCGAATCCAGTCTCTCCTTTTATTTCTTTCCAGACATCATTTACATTGACATAATCATTTTCTATTATAGGAATCTTTTTTTTCAATAGCTTTTGACTATCTTTTAAAAAATGTTTATCTGATGTATAATATTCAGACCATAATGAAATTGTTTTTTGCGCGAAATTGTTTTTTCCAGGATTAAACACATATTCATATAAGGATTTTGATTCAGGTGTTTCTTGTAATTCCAAATCGGAAATAAAGTGTTTTTCTATTTTTTTTTTGTTTTCAATAAATGAAATAGGAAGATGAAAATAATCTACCATTATAAGAAAAGTAGATTATTTATGATGTGATAAAACGTATATATTATGTCATTTATGCTTTATAGCAACACTAACACTTATGCAGATGCATCACCCCAATTAGACGGCAATTCTACAATTTGTGTTTTGTAGTGTTCTTCAATTTCCTTAATTTTATACGTATCATATTGTGTTACAAAGTTAATTCCGACTCCCTTTCGACCCCATCGTCCACTTCTTCCAATACGATGCAAATAAGTATGCACACATTTCGGCACATCAAAATTAATAACTGTGCTTACTTGTTGAATATCAATACCTCGCGCAGTTACATTTGATGAAATAAGAACACGCTTCGATCCATTCTTAAATTCATTATAACTCTCGTTTCTCTCACTATGATCCATGCTACTATGAATTTTGCATACTGGAAATTTATCATTATTCAACACGTCATATAAATCTTCAACACGTTTAACACTATTACAATAAATAATACAATGACTCATACTAAAAACACTAAACAAATCCTTAAGTGATTCGTATTTTTGACTGTCGTTTTCAATTGCAATATAATACTGTTTAATACCTTCCAATGTCAACTGCTCAGTCTTTACAAGAACCTTGATAGGATTTCTCATAAATTTATCGGTAAGGCTATATAATTCTGATGGCATTGTAGCACTAAAAAGAGCAACTTGAATATCCCCTGGTAAATACTGAAAAATAGTATAGACTTGGTCTTTAAAACCAGACGAAAGCATTTCATCCGCTTCATCTAATACAATTAATTTCAAATCAGTTGTAGATAGTTTCTTACGACGAAGCATATCAAATACACGACCAGGACATCCAATAACAACATGTGGTTTATTGGTATCATTTAAACTACGAATATCTTCTTCAGTTGATGTGCCTCCGACTAATAGATGTGTTTTTAATCCTTTCATCATACTTCCAATGCCGTCAACGACTATTTTAATTTGTGTGGATAATTCACGCGTAGGAGCGAGACATATTGCCTGTGTCTTATTCTTTTGTAAATCAATTGAATGAAGAATGCCGATTGCAAAACATCCGGTCTTTCCTGTGCCTGACTGCGCTTGTGCTATAATATCTTTTTTATTCATCATTGGGATGATGGCGCGTTGTTGTATAGGACTTGGCTTTTCAAATCCATATGAATAAATGCCTCTTAGTAGAGACATATCACAGTCCAAATCTTCCCATGTATTAATTTGTTTATATTCTTGTTGTGGTTCTTTTTCTGGTTCTTTTTCTGGTTGTTCTGCCATTTATTATACTTATTGCATTCGGTTTAAGCGGTTTAATTTTAATACTTTTTTATACTTTTTAGAAAAAAGTATTGCAAAAATCATATATACTTTTTAGAAAAAAGTATTGCAAAAATCATATATACTTTTTAGAAAAAAGTATTGCAAAAATCATATATACTTTTTAGAAAAAAGTATAAAAAGTATATATTAATCCATAAAATTGATATAAATATGTATCATGTGTTATATACAATTATTAATGATGCAAATGCAAGTAGTAAAACAAACGCAAATGCAAACGCCAGTAGCTACACCAAATATGATTCGATATACTTTTGAAGATTTTAAAACATATATGTTTGACGAATGTTTATTTAAATTGAGCGACGAAACAATGACAATTATTCAAGCAATCGCAGACCAAGTAGGGGACCCAGAATATATAAAAACACCACAATTTCCAAAGAGAGACAATGGTAAGAAAAACAGCAACAGCAACGGCAGTATGGATGAAAATTGGAAATCAGTTAGACATGCACCAATTGCTGCAACAGTTATTGTAAAGAAGGAAGGTATTTATGCGTCTATTGATGCTGTCCGTAAGTATCTGAATAAGATGACAGATAAATCATATGATGCTACAAAACAAAATATTATAGATGAATTGAAAAAGATTGTTGGTTATGCGTCAGAAGTTGATGATGAATTATTGACTGAACTAAATAAAGTCGGAAATGCTATCTTTGCAATTGCGAGTGGAAATAGTTTCTACTCGGAGATGTATGCAAAATTATACAAAGATTTGATGGATACATTTCCATTTATGAAAATTATTTTTCAGAAGAACTTTGATGAGTTTAATCTTGTATTTAAGACTGTGGAATATGTAGACCCAGAGGCTGATTATGATAAGTTTTGTGATATAAATAAAATCAATGAAAAACGGAGGGCATTGAGTTTGTTTTATGTAAATCTAATGAAGAATGATGTCATTGAAAAAGATAAAGTCGTTGAAATTATGATGGATTTGCAGAGATATATGAATGAATTGATGATTGAAAAAGAGAATAAAAGTGTGGTGGAGGAATTATCAGAAGTTGTTTATATTATGGTTACGAAAGGACATTCGTTTCTTAAGCAACATTCAAAATGGGGAGAGATTAAAAAGGATTTGGTTGCTGTATCGAAATTAAAGGTGAAGGACCGCGCGAGTCTTTCAAACAAGACAGTATTCAAGTATATGGATATGATTGATATGATTTAAAAGTGCGTATAATGTATTCAAATGTGTAAAAAAATAATATAATATTTTTATAAATATATAAATGGACCGCGTTATTATGCAAAAAGAAGCAAATAAAATAGCAGATAAAATAGATGAAATCATAGTAAAGAATCCTAATATGGAATATAGCAAAAAAGTTAATGATTTGAGAAATTTACAAAGATTTATATTGGATAATATGAGAGGTTCTAGAATTCCTCTTCACAATAAAGAGAATGAAGAAAAACTTCGAAGAAAATCTGATAAAATAATAAAAAAGGCAAAAGCAAAGTCAAGAAAAGAAAGCATTAAAGGAGGAAAAAGAAAAAGAACAAGAAGTAGAAAAGGAAAAAGAACAAGAAAAATTTGAATGTATATGGTATAAATATAAATAAATATATAATGTATTTATTTATAGTATGGTTGTCTCTCTAATAGATCCAACAATTGAATATGAAGAAAAGAGAGAAATAGAAGAAATAGATAAAAACACAAAAGCTGAAATTTATGAAACAGATATAAATGATAAAACGATTCAATTTGTAGTAGGAAAAATAATTAAAAAATACATAGATAAAAATATTATTTATTATCCAATCTATTTAATTAAAAATAGTAAGGTAGATTCTCAAGTAGGTTTATATGAAAAGAAATACAAGAAAGGATATGATGAAAAATTTAATATAGATGAGTTTGATGAACCTCTTTTTTTTGTTGTATTTGAAACGGTTAAGCAAGTCGTCGTTGAGCAAGTCGTCGTTGAGCAAAAAGTTGTTGAGCCACCAGTTGAAAATACACAAAAGAATAAAAAGAGAGAAAGAAAACGATGGATACAAGAATTTATGAAAGACGACCATTTTGGTATTGTTGATACGAAAGGAGATGGAAATTGTATGTTTTCAGCAATAGAAAAAGGTCTTTCAAGTGTAGGAAGATTTATAACTATTTCAGATATGAGAGATATACTTGTAAAAAATGTAACAACTGTTTTATTTAATACTTATAAAATATTACATGACGATGCAGAAAAACAATATAAAAACGTATCTGATAACACAAAATCTCTCAAAAAATCATTTGATGATATTAAAAAAAAAACAAAAAATACAAAAGAACGTTCTGAAAAGATGCAATTGGTTAAAGAAGCAGAAGATATTTCAAAAAAGCATACTCGAGAAAAGAGAGAATTGGAATTTGCAAAAGAATATTATGAAGAATTTTTATTTATGAAAGGAATAGATTCAGAAGAAAAGTTCAAATCTCTCATTAAAACCAATGCATTCTGGGGAGATACATGGGCTCTTTCTACATTGGAAAGAGAGATGAATATTAAATTAATGTTATTTTCAGAGGAATCGTATATTTCAGGTGATTATGAAAATGTATTCAAATGTGGACAATTAAACGATGATATGAAGTTATTTGAACCTGAATATTACATTATGGTAATTTATACTGGAAATCACTATCAATTAATAACATATGATGATGTAGGTGCATTCAATTTTAAAGATTTAATGGATTCTGTAAAAGATTTGGTTGTTAATAAATGTCTTGAGAGAAATGAAGGACCTTATTATATTATTCCTGACTTTAAAATGTTAAAAGGTGGTTCAAAAAAGAATTCTAATAAAGATAAAGAATTGCATTCTGACCTATACAAAGGACTAACTGTTTTCCAAATTTATGAATATGCAAGTGATTTTGATGCGCCTGGAAAAGGTAATGGTGAGAGATTAGATAAATCTGAAGTAGATAATTATAAAGACTTGCGTCATGATACATCTTGGAGAAGAATCCTATCAAATGAATGGTTGTGTGAATTTACTTTAGACGGACATAAATGGAATTCGGTTGAACATTATTGTCTTGCTTCTTTATTTAAGAAAACAGATCCAGAGTATTATTTGAAATTCTCTCTTGATTCTGTTTCCAAAGAGAATAGAAAGAAGAAACAAATAGCAACAAATATAGATTATGCGCGTAAAGTTGTATCTGTATATGAAAAAGAAAAAGAAGATGAATTAAAACAACCATCAAGTAAATCAATGGAAGATGCCATCCGCGCTAAATTCATGCAAAATGAAGATTTAAAAGAAATTCTCTCACATACAAAAAATGCAAAGCTTGTATATTTTGTTCCGAAATCTTCGCCCATTCCTGCAACATTGTTAATGAAAATACGGAAAACATTGTTGTAATCTCTATGAATAAATCTCTATATATTTTGAAATATTATATGATAGTTATATATAATATGTCAAAATTAGTTGAACAAGGAAGACAACCTGCTAATGTTCATTTAATAAATTTTTCAAGTGATAATACTCATCCAGCATCAATTACACCAATAGAAGATGATGCTAATGTTGGAAAATCTTCATTGAAAAGACAAGATGCTAATGTTGGAAAATCTTCATTGAAAAGACAAGATGCTAATGTTGGAAAATCTTCATTGAAAAGACAAGATGCTAATGTTGGAAAATCTTCATTGAAAACGAAAAAACGAAAGAGAAGCATAAGCAGAAGTAAAAGAAAAAGCAGAAGCACCAAACGAAACAGAATATAAATAGTTTTTACCCTTATTAGTCCGATTTTGTCTTTTTCAATTTAATTAGAATCAATCCAGCTATAATTAAAACACCACCAATAATATGTTCCATACTTTCAAATCTCTCACCTAATATAGTCATCGCAGCAATTGTATTTAACAAAGAAGACACTCCATCCCACATTAAATTCACATACAATATATTGCTTTGTCGTAATGATTGAATAAGAAAATAAACAACCCCAATATATCCTACAACACCACCAGCTAAATTCTCTATTTGATTTGTATGTGCGTATTTTTCTAACTGGAAATCACCAAAAATTTCTACTATAGAGAGAAAAATAACATTCATAAATGTGTGGTCAAAAAAGTTTGACAATAAAAATGCAGTCATTTATATATTGGAAATAATATATAAATGAAATAATATATAAATGAAATAATATATAAATGAAATGATAATATAAATGTTTGACTACAATTATATTATAATAATGAATGTCTTAATTGGATTATGTGTATATAATAATGAAAAAGGATTACCGAATGTTCTTTCAAATATAATGCAAATAATAAAATCAAACATATTTAATCGTGTAGATATAGTTGTATTTTATGACATATCTACAGACAAATCACTTGAAATATTAGAATTATCTGATTTAAGACATAACATCGAAATTATTATGAATAAAGCAGAGAGATTTAATATAAGAACTCAAAATATTGCGGTTGCAAGAAATGCAATTTTACAATATGTGAGAGAAAATCCTACGTATGACTATTTTATTATGATGGATTCAAATGAATATGCATGTATTGGAGAGATTAATACAGATGTAATAAAATATGTTATGAATCGCACAGATGAATGGGATTCTATTTCATTTGATAGAGAAGCCGGATATTATGATACATGGGCATTATCATTTGACCCTTACATATACAGTTCGTTTCATTGTGAAAATACAGATGTTGTATTTAAAAAAATGCGTTTAAAGTTTAATAATACGTTGGATTATTATAAGAAAAACACACCAGATACATTTATAGAAGTTTATTCTGCATTTAATGGATTTGCAATTTATAAAACATCAGTATTCATAGATTGTTCATATAGTTCTCTCATCAAATTCGATTTATTTCCAAAACATATTTTGACAAAACAGATTAAAACAACAAAGTGTAAATTTATTAAAGTATTAAATGGTGATTGCGAGCATCGTGCGTTTCATTTAGAAGCTATACAAAAACATAAAGCAAAAATAAGAATATGCACGCGTTCGTTGTTTAAGAAATTGCCTGTTTCTAATTTGGAATTACGCGGTCCTGCGTAATTAAATAATCGGTCGCCCAACTACATAATAGTATAATAATCAGGTTCACAATTGTATTTTTTTAAAATACGAATAAGATAGTCTGGATGTGAATAAGATGAATAATCTTCTGATAACATCTCTCCTATTTCTATATCTCTCAACGCATATGTTGATGCATCAGACATATCAGTAACACAATTTGGATTAGTAGAGTGATTCATGTATTTACCATCATCTAAAATATAATGTATTTCATCAGAGACACCATATGAAAGATCTAAAAAACGCTTTATAGAATCATTTGATGAGAGATTTGAAATATAATGTTCTACATTTGTTTCATTATATGCAATGACATTATAATCCATATCTAAATGGCTATTGTCATAAGATACGCGTTTAGATATCCATATAATGTCTCCTTTTTTTATTCTCTCCGTCATAATAATTCCTTTTCCTACTATTGGATTAATTTCACGTATTGAATATTGAACTTGCATGTAGAATATGTATATATATTTATGTCTATACATATATTTTTAATTACTTTACTTATATATAAAAAAACAACATAAAATTTTCGTATTATCATACCATATACAAATCAGATGAACTTATCAGCATTTTCAAAGAAATATATTGAAAATAACCTTATTAATTATTTTGATAAATGTGATTTTACAAAGAGAGATAAATATACAACACATATGTATAAATCTCTCTTTAAAGATATTCAAACTGCATATATTAATGTCCCTTCACTGGATGGTATATTGGAAAATAATAAAGCAATCACCCGTCCAAAATTATTATCAGAACATTTCATTTCAAAAGAAATAAAACATTTCATAGAAAAAGATGGAAAGAATCAAATCAAATTCAATCACATTATTATGGGTAGAGATATTACAATCTATTTTATGTTATTTTCAGAAGACGAATTAGCTGATTTAGAAAAGTATCAAAAATATGCAGAATATATGTTTATGTGGTTAACTATTTGTATTACATACTCATCAAAGTCATGTGCAAATACATTGAAAATATATGTTTATCATACTCCTTTTGAAAAAACGCTTCCAAATAAAAAAACAATGATTATTGGAACAGAACATGTTAATAGTGCATATACAACTTCATGCACTCCAAACGGAGAGATTGTAATATTTCGAAAAGAAGAATGGTTTAAAATTTTCATACATGAAACAATGCATGTATATGGTTTTGATTTTAGTAGTTATCCAACAGAGCCATTAGATAGTATCGTTCGATTTGCATTTCCTCTTGATATTACATTCAATATTGCAGAGGCATATTGTGAAACGTGGGCTAGGATTATAAATAGTGCTTTTACAAGTTTTATGTCTTTGAAATCGAAGGAAAGTAGTAGTATGAGTGATTTCTTATTATATATGGATTTCTCTCTTCAAATAGAAAAATATTTTAGTTTACAACAGTCTATTAAAATTTTAGACTTTATGGGACTTACATATGAAGATTTATATAGTCGTGATGAAAAAAGTGTTCTATTACGTTCTACTATGTATAGAGAGAATACAAGTGTTTTTTCCTATTATATTCTTACGTCTATCTTTTTGAATGACTTTCAAGGATTTATGACATGGTGTATGTATAATACATCATACAATAAAGAACACAGTAGAACAAAACATAACTGTTATTGTATACAATTTAATCCGTCTTCATTGAGAGAATTTGGAGACTATATTGCAGATATTTATGATTCTAAGGATTATTTACATAATCTCTCTTGTATCAAAAAATATATGAAAGATAAAACTGGAAAAATAACTGCACGAATGAGTATTATAGAATTTATGTAAAGTCGTATATATATTTGTAAAAAACATTACAAATATATTATTTATTTATTTATTGTCTAATCACTCTTTTGTTTATGATTTCTCTTTTGCAATTCATTGTGTAAATAATCACACGTAGAACTTGTAGATGTTATAAATATATCAGGATATAGTGCGTGAATAAATGCAGTTAAACTTCCCCAAGCCATTCGTGCGCTTAATTTGAGAGATAAAAACATATGTTCAGTATAATTCATATCTACATCCACCAAATGTTTGAAATATGGTTTTTCTTCATCATATGTATTTGCACGTGGTTGTTGTTCCTCTTCTTCACAAACACGCTCATGAACATCTTTTGAAGATTCAACACTGTATTCCTTACACAGTTTAATATACCAATCAGGAACTCCGTATAATGAATAATCATCTGTAAGCTCCTCTCCTGCTTTAATATCTCTTCCTGCCCAACAAGAAGAGTTGTCATCATTCGGAGGAGAAAGATTATTTCCACAAACAAGATTTGGAGTAGATGAATGATTAACATATTCTGCATTATCATTGCATTCCAAAATGATCTTGTTATCATCCATTCCCCAGATATGATTAAGAATAAATATACACTCTTCATTTGAACAATTTTTTAATCTATCTCTCAGTTCAGACTCGTTTTTATAAATAAAATGATTACCATCAACAAGTCCCCAAACTTTTGTTCCATATGGAATATCTTCTAATGTAAAAATTCCTTTGCCTTTTATACCAGCATCCTTCAATTCATATTTTATAGTAAATCCACTTTTCCTTTCTTTTGAACGTTCATTTGTTGGTGCTTGTGGAATATCTTCCAACTCGGGCATTTCATCATACTCTACATTTACCTGAAGGTCATCGCGCTTCGCTTTTTTTTCATCAACGTAACTTGTCATTATTTATATATATTAACATTTATATTTAAGCCATTATTGTAGACGTTTTTTAATTCTTTTTTGTTTTTCTATTTTTTCTAATTCTACTTGATCTACGATATTTTCTAAAACCACCACTTGATGATACTGCTTTTCTTTTACGTGTTTGTTTTTCAGGAGATACTTTCTTAGGAGATACTTTCTTAGGAGATACTTTCTTAGGAGATACTTTCTTAGGAGATACTTTCTTAGGAGATACTTTCTTAGATACTTTTGGTTTTGCTATTTTTGAATTTGGTTTACCAATTGGTCCACTTAATTCTTGTTTTAAAATAGTATATAATTCATTAAATCTCTCTTCACCAAGTCCTAATGGAGACATTTTTTCCATAAATGTTTTATTATCATCGGCTTTAACATAGTTTCTTATTTCTGATGCAGACATAGACTTAGTTGGTCCTTCTTTCATCTCTCTTTCTAAAATATCTATTTCTATTTGTATTAGTGGATTGTATTTTTGAATACTTTCATAATCTGTATCACGATCTTTTCCAACAACAACAATCATTCTTTTTGGATTATAATTATGAACCAATTTTCTAATAGAAGAATACATATTTGGTTTAGCTTCATCATCCATACACATAATTTCAGGAACAATTTTTTCTATATATTCACGATTTTTTTCATTTTCTTGAATCATTTGTTTTTTCAACTCTACAACTATATCACTAACTAATTTTCTTTTATAATTTTGACAATGTAAAGGATTTTTATTATATCCATCCTCATCCGTTTCATTTCCTTGTGAATGAGATAATATAATAACAACATGTGTTTTTTCATTATATTTTTCTTCTAATTCAATTGCATTTTCAATCATTTTTTTAATTAAACCCATATGACCCGGTGTTGGAGGATTCATACGACCAATTGTAATAATAAGTGTGTCCTTTTTATTTTCTTTTTCTTTGGATTCGGACATTATATACTATATATATTTTATTTATAATACCATCTTAATAAAATCATAATCTGTAATTTCATAGACATTTGTATCATAATCTTGATAACAGAACCATGCACTATCTGATTCTGCAGTAACCATATATAATTTCCCCTTTATTTCAATAACACATGTTGGATCACAAATATTTTTCGAATTAGGCGGTTTAGGCACGTCTTTTATGGTTATAGACGGTTTTGCATTTGTAAAATCAACAATCCATAAAAATACATCATGTTTTAAAACATTATTGTCATAATAAGTTCTATGACCAAATCCATAATATTTATTTTCATCATTTTTAAATCTGTATCCAGATGTTCCACCTCTATACTCGAAATTATTTTCATTTTGTTCAACATTTATAATTTTAGAAAAACCGCATTCTAAATATATTTTATTTAATTTAAATGTTTTCATACGATGGATAAAATAAAGATTATTTTTATGACTTATAAATGAACAATTTTTTCCATTTGATTTTACACGAATAAATGCCTTACTATCATAATCATATAAATGTTGTTTATCTACATAATTATCTGTTACATATAATTTTTTATTATGTATAAAACATCGAGGGTCCTCGCCAGAAAAGGTTTCATCATTATCTTCAATAATATTAAATTCTTCATCTATTTTAATCTTTTTTATTAAATGTTTATTATAATGTCTTCTACCAAATCCTAAAATTTCATTATTATAATGTATAAATGAATAAAAAATAGAATCTTTTGTAGTATCTATTCTTTTCACAAATGTAAACATTATATGCAATATTATATTTTACTCATATTGTTTTTTTGTTCCACCATCATATACATATCCATATCCGTGTGATATCATATGATGATTCACGTCAATATTATTTATCATAATCTTTCCTAACAATCGACCATATTTATCCCATTTACCACAATGTAAAATTACGACTTTATTGAGGACTAATCTCTCTAATTCTTCTTTTGATTTTTGAGCTTCTTTTTTCTCTTTCTCTCTATTTGCTTGTTCTAAAGGCGGTTTCATTTCAGGTGAATCATATCCTTCCATTCTCAATTTGAATTTTACAAAATCATTTCCCATCTTAAACACAGCAAAACATGTATCTCCGTCGTAAACACGGACAATTTTAGCAGTAACTATTTTCTTATCAAGAGAGAATAACATAACTTTTTCATCTTCTAATTTTTTTAACATTTCTACTTCGTTTGTGTTTGCCACTACTTCGTTTGCTACTGCGTTTGCACCTTGGACTGTGCATGTAAAGCATTGACCCATTTCTCTCTATTTATTAGTTATAAACAGTTGTATTTATATCATAAGCATTAATGTAAAAAGATGTAAAAAGATATTTCTTATTGTATATATAATAATAAGAAATATGAATGACGATATGGCGATTGAAAATCAAGAATTAAATAGTATAATAGAGAGAAATCGTAAAATAATAAAAAGAATGAAAAAAGTAGAAGATGAAAAAGACAACGGAGTAGCATGCAAAGCAGCTGCATCAGAAGTAAAACAATCCATTATTCCAACAAAAGAAACATTTACGATGAATAATAAATACACAATCTCTCAATTAAAAGAAATATGCAAGTATTACAAACAAAAGATTTCAGGAACAAAGAGAGAATTAAATGAACGTATTGAATATTATTTTAAAAAACAAAGTGTCATAGGAAAATTACAACGATTTTGGAGAAAATCTATTTATAAGAAATTTATGAGACTACGCGGTCCTGCAAGAATGAATCGCGCATTATGTGTGAATGAAACCGATTTTTATACGATGGAGTCTATTAAAGATATTCCATATTCAAAATTCTTCAGTTTCAAAGATAAAGATGGAGTTATTTATGGATTTGATATTGTTTCTCTCTACACATTGTTATATAACTTGGAAGATAAACATCCATTAAATCCATACAACAGAAATCCATTTCCGAATTATATGAGGAGTGATTTACTCGATTTACTTCGATTGTCTGTTTCATTGAATTTAAAAATAAATACTGTTATGGAAACAGAAGAGGTTGAAGAAGTAAATCCCGAAAAAGAACTGGAATTAATATCTCTTTCTCTCTTTCAACATATAGACCAATTAGGAAATTATACAGATCCGAATTGGTTCTGGTCTTTAGATAATTATAAGATGTTACGATTTATACGTGAGCTAAATGATATATGGACATATAGAGCACAATTAACAGACCAATCAAAGAGAGCAATATGTTTTCCAAGCGGAAATCCATTTAGGGATATTAATTTGTATTTAATTACATCCTATATGCCATCTCTTATGCTTAGAGAATCCGCATTGCAAATCATAGAACAATTTATTAAAAAGGGAACGTCTCCATCGAATCAAGCGTTAGGTGCAAACTATGTATTGTGTGCATTAACTTTAGTAAATTCTCAAGCGGCAGCTGCTCTTCCATGGCTTCATCAATCTGTTTCATACTTTTAGAAATATACTTTTAGAAATATACTTTTAGAAATATACTTTTAGAAATATACTTTTAGAAATATACTTTTAGAAATATACTTTTAGAAAAAGTATTGCAAAAAACGAAGTAATCTTATAAAACGAAGTAATCTTATAAAACGAAGTAATCTTATAAAACGAAGTAATCTTATAAAACGAAGTAATCTTATAAAACGAAGTAATCTTATA
>Ga0114971_10001310_pt1 | contig 16951 bp, 17 predicted proteins | sample M_140625_MF_Meta_FD_87320 | JGI IMG/M metagenome (GOLD analysis project Ga0114971, IMG submission 87320) | Freshwater microbial communities from Lake Montjoie, Canada to study carbon cycling - M_140625_MF_MetaG | ecosystem: Environmental > Aquatic > Freshwater > Lake | place: Lake Montjoie...
GATATCTCAGCCTCGGCTCGATATTTCGCTCGCGATATTACGACACCGTTTGTTTTAGTTAACGGTCACATTGATGTGCCAAACACTGTTGGTATTGGCATCGAGCCCTTACCAGAGATGTTGGTTAATTTTCGAAAAGTAGAGACTTTCGAAGTTGTGTCAATCTAATCGTTGAGCTAATCGTTGAGAGTAAAAATAATATTTGTTTCGGGTAAGGCATAGCGTCTTTTTAAAAGCGAACCTATTGAATTGTAAACCGAAAACAATTTGTAGGTGATGCCGTAGCGCTTGGCGATCGCTTTGCGCACAGCAACTGCTTCGGTGCCTGTGACTAGCCGAGCAAAACCAGAGTAAGTCGTAGCACTTACTGTGACGTTGCCCTTGATGTCACAAGCTTGAACTTCAATATTTGGATTTTTGCGTATTCGTTTGACTTTGCCTGCGTTGGCTTCAGTGATTACGCAGTAAGTGTTTGCAGCATCGCCGAATTTCGCAAACCATACTGCTGTCGGAACGCCTGTACCGGACGCTCGATAACTAACTAGGGACACGTATTTCTCGTTGTCAGCCAGAAAGTTCATCGATCAGTGAAGTCCTTTTATTTTAGGGTTCGGATGGTAACTTCGAGCCGTCGGGCATCGTTAGCCCAGCGTATTGAACTTGGTTTAATTTTGCATCACCGATTTCTGCACTTGTAAGGTCGGCATTCGTTAGGTTGCTTTTTAATAGATTTGAGGAATTCAGTTTCGCGCTTCGCAAACTGACTCCTGACAGGTTTGAACTTGTTAGGTTTGTATTGCGAAGATCGGCGCTAGTCAGATTCGCCCCACTCAGAATTACACCGACCATATCGGCACCCCGCAAATTTGCGCCAATGAGTACAGAGCCGGGCATGTTCGCTGACGAAAGGTAGGCACGAGAAAGTTTTGCCCCAGAGAGATTTGCGCCAGCCAAATTTGCGTTTCGCAGATTGGTGAGAGTTAGGTTCGCGCCCGACAGGTTTGCGTCACGCAAGTTTGCAAAAGACAGGTCAGCGCGAGCAAGGTTCGCGCCAGCAAGGTTTGCGCCAACTAAATTCGCCCAAGATAAATAAGAGCCAGAAAGTTTTGCACCCGTCAGATTTGCGCCTGCAAGATTTGCGTCAGGTGCAATTCTGTATCCGTTGACTATCCGTGATGAATCGTTACTGACGCAAGCAGTTAATGTCAGCAAAGCCAAACTCAATACAATTCGTTTAAGTGCCATCACATCCCAATTAAAAATACGAGAATAATTGTCGGGGAGGGGGGACTTGAACCCCCGGCCTCCTGGTCCCAAACCAGGCACGCTACCAACTGCGCCACTCCCCGGACTGAGTAATGCTAGCGACTTACGAGCCCGCGAACTGTTGTCAGCAAATGTTTCACATCTTCATCGTCTATATATCTTGCGATGCCTGCCCGAACGACGCCACCACTATTTGTGAGGCCAAGTCGCTCGACTATCTCCATTGCATAAGAGTCGCCCGACCAAACTGCGATCTTTTTCGCAGCCAGTTCTTGTGCAACTTGATCGGGACTCATTGAGTCGACCGTAAATGAAACAGTCGGCGCACGCGATGCCAGGTCATGTGGGCCCCATACTGTTACCCCAGTCGTATCAAGTAAGCCTTCGAGTAGTGGCGCAAATACTGCACTCTCAAATTCGGCAAGTTGTTGCATATCTTCTTCTAACAAAAATCGCGCAGCTGCCTGCACTGCGGCGATGCTCTCAAAATTTGGTGTGCCGGTCTCAAATTTTCTTGGTCCGGTTTCACTGGCTGCACGAACTTTGGCAACTGGCAATGAGTTAAGCAACTCAGGCTCGATAAACATCACACCAGCGTGCGGTCCATACCATTTATATGGAGAAGTTGCGAGAACATCGCAGCCAAGTTCGCGGATGTTTATTTGCTTGTGCGGTGCAAGCGCAACAGCATCAACAAAGACTCGCGCACCATGCTTGTGAGCGATTGCGATCGCCGTGTTTAGGTCAGGCATCGTGCCGATTAAATTCGACGCGCCAGTTATGGCGACCCACTTGGTTCGGTCGGTTACGAGTTTGCTGAAAGCATCCATGTCAAGACGACCAGTTTTTACGTCAAAAGGTGTAAGTAAATGCTGCGCACCAGATCGTTCGCAAGCAATTCTCCATGGTGAAACGTTTGCCTCGTGATCAAGTTGTGTGCCCACCACTGTGTCGCCAGGTTTTAGTGTTCGCCCAACTGCACGAGTAAATGCCATCGTCATTGTTGTCATGTTTGCGCCGAGGCAAATACCAGAGGCATCGGCTCCAAGAAATTCAGCAACCACAGATCGCGTTGACTGTAAAAGTGAATCGCACGCATCAGCCGCTGCAAAGAAACCACCTGTGTTGGCATTTGAACCGTGTGCCGCCCACTCGCTCATCGCGTTAATTGCGACATCAACCATTTGCGTACCGGCAGGCCCGTCAAAGCGAGACCAACCGTCTCTCACTCCGGGGAAGTGATGACGCAATGATTTATTTTGCGCGTTTTGCAATTTTTGCCAAACGTTTGGCAGTCTTACCAATCGGTTCAATATTGCGCTGGTCGAGATCACCTATTTCGAGTCCATTAGTAAAACGCACTCTGTAACGCAACCAGTTAAAACCGTTGGCAAGAATAATTTTTCCTTCGCTACCAACTGGCACACCGGTGAGTTCAACGGTTGAACGCACAGTGTCACCCATGCTTAGGTCAAGTTGATTTTGATGTGGGCTAGCCAAAGCATGGGGTTTCCAACTCTGTTGGGCACTTGAACTAGATGTGATAGTCATACTTACAGTTTGCCACAGATACACTGCTCGGCACTGTGAAAACGACAATTGAAGCCTTAGATGGCAATAAAATTAAACTTTCAATCGAAGTTGATGAGACCGAATTCGAGCGCTACTTAGACGGCGCATTTCGCAAAATCTCAACTCAAATCAATATTCCCGGCTTTCGTCAGGGTAAGGCACCTCGCCAATTGATCGAGGCTCAAATCGGAAAAGAAGCCGCAAGATCACAAGCGATTGAAGACGCGATTCCGGCATCATTGGCGCTTGCAGTTCGTGAACATGATCTCGACATCATCGCCACGCCTGAAGTCAGTCTCACAAGTGGACAAGAAGACGGCAATGTGTTATTCGATGCCACGTGCGAAGTTCGCCCAGTTGTGAATGTTGCTGGTTACGAAGGCCTGCGTGTTGAGTTGCCGGCTTTAGTTGCTTCAGCCGAAGACATTGAAGAAGTCGTTACTCACGAACGCAAAAGACATGCGACACTCGTTGACGTAGACCGCCCTGCAAAAATTGACGACCAAGTAACTCTCGACCTTGTCGGTTCGCGCGACGGCACTCCGCTACCTGGTTTGAATGTTGATGACTGGCTTTATGAAGTTGGCAAGAATTGGGTTGCCGAAGATTTTGATAAAAATATCATTGGTTCAACAACCGGTCAAAAACTTGAGTTCACCTCGCTTCCATCCGGAATGACCGAAACGGCAGATTTCGTCGTAACCGTCAAGAAGATTCAAGAGCAAGTGTTGCCAGAACTGAACGACGAATGGGTTTCCGAGCACTTGGCCGAGCACGAATCTATTGACGCATGGAAATCAGCAGTACGCACCCGAATCGAAGAATCACGTTTGAATCAGATTCGAAATACTGTCGTAGAAAAAACAACTGCGGCCCTTGCGGGGTTGGTAGAGATAGACGCACCGGAGGCGATGGTCTCAAGCGATTTACGTGGGCGAGTGCAGAATACTTTAAAGCAGTTTGAATCGCAAGGTATTTCGATGGAGCAGTGGCTCTCGATCACACAACAAACAGCCGAGCAATTTGTGGATGCACTTAAAGAGCAATCGACACTCGCTGTCAAAGTTGATATTGCGTTGCGTGCTGTGGCACTTGCACAAAAACTTGATGCAACCGAAGATGATCTTGAAATGCAGTTCGAACGCATTGCTGCCCAAGTGAAGAAAAAGCCTGCAGCGATTCGCAAGGCCTATGACTCGAACGATGCGATCGCCGACTTGCGGGCGCAAATCTCAAAGTCAAAGGCAATTGACTGGTTGCTACACAATTCAAAGTTTGTTGATGATCAAGGCAACACAATTGATACAGATACGGTGCTCGGTGACCATAATCACGATGAGATCGCGACTGTTGAATCTGGCGAACTTGATTCAGGTGATGGTGCACAAGAACACGATCACGATCACTAGCACCAGCCCACGTTTCAGATATCAATTGTCTTAACCAGTAGGTTTTAAGGCTTGGCAAAGTCCACATAACTAGCCTCGTACGAACTAGCGTATTTACTCAGAGCAGAAGAGTAGCGCAGTAACTAAAACTAGCCAATAGAGGTGTTTGTGGATTTTGCAAGAAATTATTACGTGCCAAGCGTTACCGAAACGACTAGCCGCGGTGAGCGCACGTACGACCTTTACAGTCGTTTACTCAAAGAAAACATCATCATTCTCGGCACGCCAATTGATGACACGATTGCCAATTTGGTTTGCGCGCAGTTGATTCACCTTGAGAGTGAAAATCCTGACAAAGATATAAATATCTATATCAATAGCCCTGGTGGCGACATCTCGGCGCTGTTCGCTATTTATGACACGATGCAATTTATTAAAAATGACATTGCGACGATTTGTTTGGGTCAGGCAGCTTCGGCAGCTGCCGTTCTGCTCGCCGCCGGCACCAAGGGCAAGCGCCTGGCTTTACCACATTCGCGAGTGTTGTTGCATCAGCCATACGCACAAGTCGGTTACGCCCAAGTAACAGACCTAGAACTAGCAGCGCGAGAGATTTTGCGGATGCGCGAAATTCTCGAAGAAATTCTCTCTCATCACACTGGCCAGCCAATCGACAGAGTACACAAAGACACCGATCGTGACTTCGTAATGGAGGCGCAAGCCGCAAAAGACTACGGAGTCATTGATGAAGTTATTTCGACTAGAGCATTCGCAGACCGTTCTGGACCAATTCGTTGAAATTTGAAATGGGGCACTGATGGCAAAGTTTGGTGATTCTGCTGAGTTAGTGAAGTGTTCATTTTGCGGAAAGTCGCAAAAGCAAGTAAAAAAACTTATTGCCGGTCCTGGTGTTTATGTTTGTAATGAATGTATTGACCTTTGCAACGAGATCATCGATGAAGAGTTAAACGATCAAACAGACGTAAATTTTGAAAAGCTACCGAACCCGCGCGAAATTCGAGCCTTTCTAGATGAATATGTAGTCGGGCAAGAAACGGCGAAAAAGGTTTTGGCCGTTGCGGTTTTCAATCACTATCGACGAATTCAATATAAACAGAATTCATCAACGCGACGAGATGACATTGAACTATCAAAGAGCAACATCATGTTGCTCGGGCCAACCGGTTGCGGCAAAACACACATGGCGCAAACATTGGCTCGTCTGCTGAACGTTCCATTTGCGATTGCCGATGCGACGGCACTCACAGAAGCGGGCTACGTCGGTGAAGATGTAGAAAATATTTTGCTGAAGCTTCTTCAAGCCGCAGACTTTGATGTTAAGAAGGCCGAATCCGGAATCGTATACATCGATGAGATTGATAAAGTCGCGCGCAAAAGCGAGAACCCGTCAATCACTCGTGATGTGTCTGGCGAAGGGGTGCAACAAGCATTGCTAAAAATTCTTGAAGGTACAGTTGCGTCTGTCCCGCCGCAAGGTGGACGCAAGCATCCGCATCAAGAATTCATTCAGATTGATACAACCAATGTGTTGTTCATTTGTGGTGGCGCATTTGCTGGTTTGGAGCAAATTATTGCATCGCGCATCGGACAAAAGGGCGTTGGCTTTCACGCCCAAGTCAAATCGAAAGCAGAAAAAGATCCAGGTGAGTTGTTTGCACAGGTGCTTCCAGAAGATTTACTTAAGTTCGGCATGATCCCAGAATTTGTCGGACGTTTACCAATGATCGGCGCAGTAAATAGTTTAGATCGTTCAGCGCTAATCAAAATTCTCACAGAACCAAAAAATGCGTTATTGAAGCAGTACCAAAAGTTTTTTGAATTTGAAGAAGTTGTACTTGAATTTACCGTTGAAGCTCTTGAAGCAGTAGCCGACCAAGCCTTGTTGCGAGGCACAGGCGCTAGGGGTTTACGCGCAATTCTTGAAGAAGTTTTGCTTGAGACTATGTACGAGTTGCCTGGGCGTACCGATATTGCAAAAGTAGTCATAGATTTAGGAGCAGTGAACAAAACATCCGCTCCGTCTTATGTTGCAAAATCGACTGCGGCAGTTCGCCAGCGTCGCGCTGCTTCGTAAATCAACCTAGATTACGCTCGTGCAATATTCAGATGCGTTGCGTTATCTTGACGAACGTTCAAATTATGAGCGAACAGGACGCGTTGATTCTCCGTCTATAGAAAATATTGAACGGCTAATGGATGCGATCGCAAATCCGCAAAATGCATACAGATCAATACACATAACGGGTACAAACGGTAAGGGATCGACGGCGCAGATAACAACGAAACTTTTGATGGCGCATGGTTTGCGTGTCGGAACTTATTCGAGTCCGCACTTAGACAGAATCAATGACCGAATTTGCATAAATGGCGAGCCGATAAGTGACGAAGAATTTGGTTCGCAGATTGGCGCAATTTCTGATCTTGAAATAATTTCGGGGGTTCGCCCGAGCTTTTTCGAAATAATGACGGCAGCGATGTTTCGATGGTTTGCGGACGAGGCTGTAGATGTTGCCGTTGTAGAAGTTGGAATGCTTGGGCGTTGGGATGCGACGAATGTTATTAACTCAGATGTTGCAGTAATAACGAATATTGCTCTTGATCACACTGAATATGCGGGGCCGACAGTCAAGCATATTGCATCAGAAAAAGCCGGAATTATTAAGCCGACGAGCATCGTTGTTCTCGGCGAGACAGATGAAGTTTTGCGCGAAATTTTTCTCGAAATGCCAGCCAAAGCACAAATTATTCGTGGAGACGACTTCAGTTGTGAAGATAATCGTTTAGCAGTCGGTGGGAGATTAATCACGGTTCGCACGGCGCGAACGATCTATGAAGATGTGCTTGTGCCTCTGCATGGTGAGCATCAAGGCGATAACGCATCTCTTGCGATTTGCGCGGTTGAAGCATTTTTTGATTCGACTATCGACCCCGATATTTTGGCTGATGCAATGCGAAACGTAGTGATGCCTGGAAGATTTGAAGTGCTCGGTCATCAACCCCTCGTAATTCTTGATGGTGCTCATAATCCAGCTGGCGCAAAAGTATGTGCCGAAGTTTTCTTTGAAGATTTCAATATGAGTGGGCGCAAGATTCTCGTGACCGGCGCGCTTCGAAGTCGAGACCCAGATGATTTGTTAACAACATTTCGTGCGGCTGATTTTGATATTGTGATTACTTGCACTCCGCCGTCACCTCGTGGTTTGCCTGCAAACGAAATGGCTGATGTTGCGCGACGAGTAGGTTGTGACGAGGTGATCGTTGCGCAATCAGTTGAATCCGCATGTGAAATTGCATTAAAACTTGCACAACCTCAAGATGCCGTTCTCGTGGCAGGGTCACTTTATATTGTGAGCGCTGCTCGGCCATTCCTAATGCGCAAAGCCACAAAGCGCCCATAGCGTGCGAGCCACGAGAACATCCTTTAGCCTTAAGGCATGTCAAATCGCACACTTGTACTATTAAAGCCTGACGCAGTTGAGCGTGGCCTGATCGGTGAAATTCTCGGACGTTTCGAAGCCAAAGGTTTGGTTATCTCGGCGATGCAAATGCGTACTTTAGATAAAGATATTCTTGCTCGCCATTATGAAGAGCATCAAGGTAAGGGCTTTTACGCCGAGTTAGTTTCGTTTATGTCACGTGGGCCTGTTGTTGCTCTCGCACTGTCTGGTCCGCAAGATACATGGGAGATCGTCAGGTCAATGATGGGCGCAACTAACCCGCGGGCGGCTGCACCAGGCACAATTCGTGGTGATTTAGGAACGTTATTCACGGAAAATCTCGTGCACGGTAGTGACTCGGCAGAATCAGCAGCCAGAGAGTTAGAGATATTCTTTCCAGGTAGCGAGAAGAAAATTTCCTAAAATGGCGGGAGGAAATCCTCTCTCGATGGGTAGAGCAATCGCAGTAGATTTAGGTACTGCCAACACTCTGATATTCGTCAAAGGTCAAGGCCTCGTACTGAACGAACCAACAATGGTCGCGGTTGATAATCGCAGCGGCTTGGTGGTTGCTGTTGGCCATGAAGCAAAGCGGATGCGAGGGCGCACTCCAAAAAATATCAGACTCGTGCGTCCCGTCAAAGATGGTGTGATTGTCGACTTTGATCTGTGTGAGCAAATGTTTAAACAATTTCTTCAACGAGTTTTGACAAGTCGCTGGGGCAAACCATCTTTACTTGTCGTTGTCCCATCAGAAATTACAGGTATCGAGCGTCGCGCTTTTAAAGATGCCGCAGAGTTTGCTGGCGCCAGACGTCCGGTTGAAGTCATTGAAAAGACAATGGCCGCGGCAATCGGCTTATCCTTGCCGATCTATGACCCAAATGCAAACTTGGTAGTTGTAATCGGTGGTGGTACCACTGAAGTTGCAGTTATCTCGCTAGGCGGCATTGTTACTGAAAATACGGTGCGGATCGGTGGTGATGAGTTTAATAATATTATTGTTGCGGGGTTTAAAAGAATATTTAAATTAGATATTGGAGAAAATACCGCAGAAGAAGTGAAGATTCATCTGGGGTCGGCGTGGCCGCTTGAACAAGAAATTGTTGGTGATGTTGGTGGACGCGATGTTGCTACCGGTTTGCCGCGAACTCAAGAAGTGTCGACTGAACAAGTCAGAGAGATTCTTAACGATGGTGTAAACAAGATTGTAGAAGCGATTAAAAAAACTCTTGAGCGAACCCCGCCCGAGTTGGCATCCGACGTAATTAGTAACGGTATGTACATCACAGGTGGAAGCGCGATGCTCGCAGGTCTACAGGAACGCATCACCCACGAAACCGGAATTCAAGCCTTCATTGCGCCAGAGCCGCTGCTTACAGTGGTTCTGGGAGCTGGATACTCGCTTGATAATCTTGGCGCAATTAAAGGATCAGCACTTCAAGGCGAAGACTAGACAAAGTGAAGCGCAAAGCGAAAGTTCTCTCTTTAAATGGCGTCTAAAAACACCACTCAACGCCGAGCGATCATCTTGTTGACTTTGACTTCAATCATGTTGGTCACACTTGATCTGCAAGATTCACCAAAAGTTGCTGGTTTAAGATCAGTTTTTGGAACTCTGTTTTATCCAGTTGAGGGTGTTGCCAGAGTCATTACGCGACCTGTTGGTAACGCATGGTATGGAGTGACGCATTACAACAAGTTGCTAGACGAAAATTCGTTGCTTAGACAACAAGTAGCACAACAAGAAGGTGCTACCGTCGCAGCCGCCGCTTCAGTTCGCTTGTCACAAGAATTGCTTGCGTTAAACGGATTGCCTACATTGGCGGGTATCAATGCAGTTACAGCACAAGTAATCGGTGAGTCACCAACAAGTTTTTCACAAACGATTGAAATTAATCAAGGTGCTGAGAGTGGTATTCGAGTTGGTATGCCAGTTTTGAATGCTGCCGGACTCATCGGAAAAATTACAAAAGTTTTCACGAACCGTTCTTTTGTGATGCTGATTACCGACCCAGATTTTTCAATCTCGGTAAAAGTAGTAAGCACAGGGCGAAAGACAACTGAGTCAACTGTGTTGGGTATTACCAGTGTGACCACTTCTACTGCGGTGCCAATTGAACCAATTTCGAACACTCCCGACGCTGAGACAACTACGACTACAACTACGACGACTCCGATTGCCGGTTTCACAGCTGTTGTGACAACTTTGCCGGCCACTCCAAAAGGATTGACCTCAATCACGATCCCTTCGGCAAGTGAACTCGATGTTCGCGAAACTGGGGTTATCCAAGGTAATGGTCCGACGCGTCAGCCGACCGTGAGATTTATAGATAACTCATTGCGATTTGGTTCGATAGAAGCGGGTGTACCGATTGTGACAGCCGGTGGTTCGCGCAGCCTCGCACCACCTGACGTTTTGATTGGCGTTGTTTCACGTGTAGTTGAGAGAGTTGGGTCTGCTGGTCCGTTGCTCGAAATTGAAATCGCTGCCGAGTTAACAAATTTATCATTTGTGCGTGTTTTGCTCTATCAACCAATCACTGAAAAAAAATCTCCTTGAATCGACTGTTGATAATTTTGGCAAGTCGTTGGACTCGGTTGGTTCTCGTGCTTTTATTTGTTTTGGCTCTTCAGACAACTTTGTTTAATGAACTTCGACCATTCGGCGTCGCAGGGCAAGTAATGCTACTTTTTGTGATCTGCTCAGGAATTCAGTTCGGCATTAGCAACGGTGCAATCGTTGGATTAATCGCGGGTCTAATGTTTGATTTTGTAGTATCAACTCCCGCAGGTTTAGGATCAATCACACTTGGCATAACGGGAGCAACTGCAGGGTTATATTTATATTTATTCCCAAGCCCAATTTGGTGGCTACGACTTGTATCAATCGCATTCGTTTCGCTCATTGGTGAAATCTACGTTTTAATCGGCCAGGCAATGGTTGGTTTAGGTGTAGTACTAGAGCTTCGCTTGATCAAGATTTTTGCTGTGGTATCAACGATCAATGTTTTATTTTCTCCAGGATTTTTTTTGATCACCCGCTGGACGCTGAGCGAACGAAAGAAAGATAATTAATGTCAACACAAATAGATGGTCGTGCGCCGAAGCGACTCATTATTTTAGGCCTTGTTGGGGTAACTCTTTTTAGTATTTTGGGTGCGAGACTTTGGTTTTTGCAGGCCGTTGCATCTCGAGATGTTGAAGTGATCATCGGTAAAGTTCGATCGAGGACAATTAATTTATTACCTGAGCGCGGTCGAATTTTTGATTCAGCAGGAAGAGTCATCGCCGATAATCGGCGAACACTTGTTGTCACAATTGATCACTCCGTGGTGCGTAAATCTGCGCAGCGAAACGAGTTGGCGCAGCGTCTTTCAGGTCCGCTCAATGTTCCGGTTGAAGTTTTAATTAAAAAAATGCTGGACGAACGTTATGGCCCATTTGAAGCGATTCCTTTGCGCGAAGGAGTGTCAGAGGAGTTGGCGCTCTATCTAATGGAACGCGTCGAGGACTATCCCGGCATTTACGTTCGCGAAGAATGGCGACGAAACTATCCATACGGGGCTCTAGCCGGTCATGTGGTTGGTTACATGGGTGCCATTCTTAAAGAGGACTTGCTTTATTACAAATCAATTGGTTATGACCCCAATGAAAGAGTCGGTCAATACGGCGTCGAGGAAAGTTATGAAACTTTATTGCGTGGAACTCCAGGATATATACGCTACGAAGTTGATGCTGTAGGCACAATTCTTAGACTGGTTGAGCGAGTTGAGCCAGTCACAGGAAACGACTTACAACTTTCAATCGATTTAGACGTGCAGCAATTCGCTGAGCAAGCACTTGAAACCCAATTACTTGTTCGTCGTCGTGTTGAGGCAGGTCAAGTCAAGATGCCCGACGGCACACCTGACCCTCGTTACGCCGAAATTAATTACTACAAAGCACCTGCCGGATCAGTCGTGGTGATGAATCACAATAATGGCCGTGTGATTGCTATGGCGTCATATCCAAGGTTTGATTTACGCTGGTTCGACGGAGGATTACCGAAAGACAAGTTTTCACAATTGTTTCCGAGAACTGATGATCCGGACTTATCAATTCTCGTCAATCGCGCAGTATCGGGTCGGTATAACGTCGGTTCAACGTTTAAACCACTCGTCGCTTACGCCGCGCTTGCCACCGGCCAGTTGCCTGATGGCGATAAATACACTTTTGATGACCGCGGCACTTACAAACTCGCGAGTATCGCTGAAGAAAAATGCCAAGATGGCGTCAAGTGTGTTTTCAGAAATGCAATTTGTCGTTCAACTGGTCTTCCTTGCCGTTACGGCAAAGTAAATGTTGAATCAGCAATAGCGGTTTCAAGTGATACATTTTTTTACAAAATTGGCGAACAAATTCTTACAGAGCGAGGATATGCGCCCATTTTGGAAAAAGAAATTCGTAAATTTGGCCTCGGCTCTCCGACAAATATTGATTTACCATATGAATATGCAGGGACAATTCCGAGTAAGGAGTTAAAAAAGCGGCTGGCGAATATGGGCGTCATCACACAGGAAGCCGGAACGGCATATTACGTTGGTGATCAGGTCTTGTTTGCGATTGGTCAGGGGTTATTGTCGGTTACCCCATTACAAATGGCTCTTGCATATTCGGCGATCGCAAATAGTGGTCGCGTTTATGAGCCCCGAGTTGCTGTTTCGCTGCTCGCTCCAGGAACTCGAGATGCGCGACCAGGATTTGCCGATTTGACGACAACCCAAATTGTGAAAAACCTGGTGCCAATTTCACCAAAAAGACGAATCGAAATGACTGAAAATATCAGAGAGCCGATAGTTAGAGGTATGGCGCGAGCGATAACTGGACCTGGTGTCACATTTGATTATTATCACAAGACAACAGGCGAGAATCTATTTAGTAACTACAACTACGGAGCGTTGCCAATTGCAGGAAAGACTGGAACAGCCCAGGGGTTAAACAACTTGCCATGGAACGACTCTTCAGCATTCGGGGCTTTCAGTTTGGACTCAAATAATCCGTATACGGTTTATGCATATTTAGAGAAATCTGGTTACGGCTCTCAAGCGGCAGCACCTGTTGTTAAATGCATTTTCACCGCTCTCAATGGCGGGTATAAATACGACGCCGTGTTGCCGGCTGACCCATTAGATAAGGCCAGCAATATTGTTGCTCAACCAGTTCGGTTGCGTAATCCGCTTTGTCTTGTTAGTGGTGCATCGGATATTCGCGAGTAGCAATGTCAAGATTCATACCTCAAATCAAAAATTCTCAATGGTTCAGGCAAACTTACGACGTCGCCTCAGTTTGGAAGAACATTGATTTAATTTTATTGGCTGCAGTGACTTTGCAGAGTATTTTCGGTTTATTCACCGTCTATTCTGCGACTCGACAGCGACTCTTGAACCAAGGCTTTGACCAATATTACTATGTACAACGTCAGGTATTTTTCGTTTTGGTTGCTGCAGGGTTGATGTTCGTTGTTATGGGTCTCGGGCACGATTTGATTCGCGAGCGCGGGGTGTATTTGTATGCGGGCTCAATTTTTCTGCTATTGCTTGTTCTTATAGTCGGTGCAGTGAGTAGCGGTGCGAGATTATCTTTTGACTTGGGTCCCATTTCGGTTCAACCAGCAGAATTGGTGAAAGTCACGGTTTTGATTTTGATTGCGGCTTACACGTCTGATGCGGCGCGAGATCAAATTAATTATCATGAACTGGTTGTTTCCGTGTTGATTTTATCGATGCCGTTTATTCTTATTTTGGCGCAACCCGATCTAGGTTCGGCAACAGTCCTTGTCGCAGGAGTAGTTGGTATTTTGTTACTCTCAGGTGCCAAGCGGTTGTGGGTCATAATGTTGACGCTTTTGGCTGCGGCGTCTGCCATTGCCTTCGCACTATCTGGAATCATTGACAAATATCAAATGAGAAGATTTGATGCTTGGTTTAATCAAGACTCAAATGAACCCTCATTGCAGAGAATTGTTTTGCAGGTGCGCTTTGCTAAACGTGCAGTTTCAAGTGGAGGATTTTTCGGTAAAGGTTTTTTGCAGGGTCCACTCACGAACGGAGCGTTCATTCCTGTTCAATTTCAGGATTTTCCATTTTCGGCAATTGGTGAACAGTTTGGGATGCTAGGAGGATTTGTTGTCTTAGGAATTTTTGCAGTTATCTGTTGGCGAGTTTGGGTGATTGCAAAGTTGTCACGAAATCGATTTGACCGCCTCCTCGCAACCGGATATTTCACGATGTTGCTATTTCAAGTTTTTCAGAACATTGGCATGACAATTGGGGCAACACCAGTAAGCGGTCTGCCTCTTCCGTTTATCTCGTATGGAGGGTCGCATCTGGCTTCAAGCGGGATATTGATGGGTTTGATGCAAAGTATTTATATGCGTCGTCTCCGCTAGTTGAAGAAACGCCCGAGAGCGGTGGCTGGGCAGTAGCCTGTAGCCACGGGGTGCGAACCCCACCAGTTCGATTTTACGAATTTAGCGCGCTCAGTCTCCTGTGTTAGTGCGAAATCGTGATTGACGAAACCGCTCGGTGCGGTTTTTTTTATAAGATTTAGAAGGATTAGCAAGATGAGTTACCCAGAGTTACCAGAACACCCAAGAGAAGGTCGGTTAGTTTCTCCAGAAGCGGCCGATGCAGCGCTGGTGCGAAAGCCACAAATTGGCGACACACGACCCGCGCCGGTTCAACCAGTGATGCCAGGGGATGAAGTTGAATCAAACGCTTCAAAGAGAATTGGCCTAACAAAGCGAGGGCGACAAAAACCTAACAGCTCATCGTCAGAGGGTTCGGAAACGAGTGACACTCAAGATGGTGAAAAACCAGTGCGGCGTAATCGTCGCGGGGGTCGTAATCGTCGCCGTCGTCCGGGCAACGATAATTCTCGGTCTAAAACTGTTGCTACGGTTGAAACAGACGCTGAATTAATTGAACGCCGTCGCGGAAAAGAGCGCAACGGGCGACCTCTAGGTCGCTACATGATGGTCGTTCAGGTTCGAAAAGATTTCACCCAAGTTGCAATGCTTGAAGGTCGCAGCTTGATCGAGCACTATGTAAGTCGTCCAGCGGACGATAGCGAGCAAATTCACGGCAATATTTACTTGGGTCGTGTACAAAATGTTTTACCGGGCATGGAAGCCGCATTTGTTGATATTGGTACGCCGAAAAACGCCGTGTTGTATCGAGGTGATGTTCAATTTGACAAAGAAGATGTGGTTGAGCAGGGTCCCGAGCCAAGAATCGAACACGTATTACAAGCACGTCAACTTATTTTGTGTCAGGTTACAAAAAATCCAATCGGTGCTAAGGGTGGTCGTCTTACTCAAGAAGTTTCACTACCAGGTCGGTTCGTCGTGTTAATCCCAGATTCGCGTACTTACGGAATCTCTAAGCGATTACCAGACGACGAACGTCGTCGATTGCGTTCGATCTTAGATCGTGTCAAGCCAGAAGAACACGGCATCATCGTGCGTACAGCAGCCGAAAACGCGACCGAGCACGAACTTCAAACCGATATGACGAGATTGCTCGCCCTATGGGAAGAAATCAAAGAGAAATCTAAGAAGTCAAGTAGTCCGACTTTGTTATATCGCGAGCCACCACTTGCAGTGCGTGTTATCCGTGAAGAGTTCAGCAGCGACTATCGCGGAATCATCATTGACGAGCGAGAACTTTACGAAGAAGTGCGACAATATATTGGCGACTTTAATCCTGAATTTTTGGATCGTGTTGAGTTTTATGACACCAACGCCGAAGGACTTTCGCTGTTTGAGAACCAGCATGTTCACGAGCAGATTCACAAGGCCCTTGACATTAAGGTTTGGCTGCCGTCAGGTGGTTCGCTCGTTATTGAGCACACTGAAGCGTTGACTGTGATTGACGTGAACACGGGTAAAAACGTTGGCAAAACGAATCTCGAAGAAACAGTGTTTACCAATAATCTCGAAGCGGCTGATGAAATTGCGAGACAATTACGTCTTCGGGATATCGGCGGAATCATCGTTATTGACTTCATCGATATGGAGATCCGTGAGAACCGTCGCAAAGTGCTAGATCGGTTTAAAAATTCACTTTCGCGCGACAAGACCCGCACTCAGGTATTTGATATTTCTGAACTGGGTCTTGTCGAAATGACGCGAAAACGAATAGGTGAGGGTCTGTTGACTAATTTCGTAGATTCATGTCCGACTTGCGAAGGCCGCGGAATCATCGTCGACCACTCGATGCTCGACTAGGCAACCGAAAGATCAAAAAATGGTACAAAACGCAGAATCTACTCATAAAACATCGCAAGAACAGAAATTACACAGATAGGCTCAGGGTTCAATATGTACGCAATCATTGCTTCAGGTGGAAAACAAGAAAAGGTCGCTCAAGGCCAACAAGTTCAAGTTGAACTTTTGGGCGCAGCGACGGGTGCTGAAGTTTCATTTACACCAGTCATGCTCGTTGACGGTGAAACGGTTCTTGCCACTCCTGCCCAACTTGCCAAGGCTTCGGTCAAGGGCAAAGTTTTAGGCGAAGTTGCTGGTGTAAAAATTGATGGCTTTATGTACAAACGTCGAACCAATCAGCGACGACGCTTCGGCCATCGTCAGCGCTATAGCCTTGTTGAAATTACATCGATTGCGAAAGGCTAACTAATGTCAAAAACCAAAGGTGGCGGTTCTACTCGAAACGGCCGCGACTCAAACTCTCAAAGACTCGGCGTAAAAGTTTTCGATAGCACGCTTGTTAACGCTGGCACAATTCTTATTCGGCAACGAGGAACAAAAGTTCACCCCGGCAAAAATGTCGGTAAGGGCAGTGACGACACATTGTTCGCACTCGTGCACGGCAATGTTAAGTTCGCAGAACGTCGTGGCCGCAAAGTGGTCGACGTTAACCCAGCATCTAATTAGCCAGCGCGTCGCGAATCATCGCGACAAAACGCTTTCGGTCTACGCGCAACACAACACGACAGTTTTGGTTTCTGCCAAGTACTTCTAGATGATCAACGATTGTTTGCCCTCGGGTGTCACCATCGCCAAGATGAACTCGAACATACTTGCGAATTTCAGAACTCGACATTGACGGGTCGATAGCAACGCTCATTGTGATTGGGTCTGGTAAATCGAAGCCATCAAGTTTTGTTTCCGTTCGGCAAAACTCCCGCACTTGTCGTTGAATTGACATTGCGAATTTACCAAGCTCGCTCAGTTCACTAAATTCACTTGCAAGTTCGTCGGAGATC
>Ga0114971_10001312_pt1 | contig 16925 bp, 18 predicted proteins | sample M_140625_MF_Meta_FD_87320 | JGI IMG/M metagenome (GOLD analysis project Ga0114971, IMG submission 87320) | Freshwater microbial communities from Lake Montjoie, Canada to study carbon cycling - M_140625_MF_MetaG | ecosystem: Environmental > Aquatic > Freshwater > Lake | place: Lake Montjoie...
AGTACCAACGCTCATTTGTGGCTAAGAAACCTTCACGTCAGCCCTTCAATGAAGGTCAATGAGTTTTGAAAGATTAGATCGGCATCATAATCAAGTGTCGCAACGTGATAACTATTAGTGAGTTCAATGCGATTCTTATTCGTTGAAGAAATCCCCTTCATTACTATTTCAGTATTTGATACGGGCAATGTGTGATCATCAACGCTATGGAAAAGCTGGACGGGCAAAGAAACCTCCCCCAGTTTTTCGCGAGTGATTTTGAGCATCTTGAGGAGTTCATGAACTCCTACTAGCGGAGTTGCGTCATATCCCCACTCTGAAACTCCAGGACGCTTGATGTCACCTGCGACAGCCTTCCGCATTTTTGTAACGCGCGAGACCGCCCATGCAATTGGCACCGACACAAATGGAAGGTGAATCATCGGATTAACAAGAATAATTCCACGTAATTTGGCTTGATGTTTTTGTGTTACATGCAAGGTAGTCCCACCACCCATAGATAAGCCGCACATAAAAATTACATCGCACTTTTGTGACAATTCTTCCAAGGCTGCTTCAACACATGCTGGCCATTCTTGCCACTTCACTTTATTCAAATCTTCTGGCTGCGTTCCATGACCCGGTAACAATGGAACTCGTACTGTGTAACCACGGCCATTGAGAAATTCCGCCCACGGCCGCATCGATGCTGGCGATCCGGTGAAACCATGAACAAGAATTATTCCGATTTTTTCGTTAGCGCCACTTCCTTGGGCGGCGAAAGATTGAAGTAATCCAGTAGGTGCTCCATTTGTACTCATGAGATAAAGGTACGCCTTACGCCATTGTCAGTTCAATCACCTACCATCAGGCAATATGAACGTTGCGCGAAATTCCAATAACAACAAGGGTCGACACCTGAGCACGACTACTTTTGTTGTCCTCGATCTGGAAACTACCGGAGCATCTCCAAAGGTCGGCGCTGGTATTACCGAAATTGGAGCCGTGAAAGTTCGTGGTGGTGAAGTCATTGGAATTTTTGAGAGTTTCATCAATCCTGGGGAATCGATTCCGTCGTACATAACCGCGCTTACTGGCATTACTGATGAGATGGTTGTCGATGCGCCATCCATTGAAATGGCGTTGCCGACACTTTTAGAATTCTTAGGTCATGAAGATGAGACAGTTGTGGTTGCCCACAACGCGCCATTTGATTTGGGCTTTCTCAAAGCTGCTGCCGTAACACACGAATATCCATGGCCGAAATATCAAGTATTAGACACGGTAAAACTTGCTCGCCAATTACTCACTCGAGATGAAGTCTATGACTGCAAACTTTCGACTTTGGCACAATTCTTTGAAACTCCAATACAACCCACGCACCGCGCCTTAGATGATGCGCATTCCACCGTTGCAGTTCTCCATGGACTCTTTGAAAGACTTGGATCCTTTGAAGTTGATACGGTGGAGAAACTCTTTGCATTTCTGGCTGATAAGAAGAAGCGATTGCGAGAAAAAATACCTAAGGATTTTTAGACGCCAATCTTCGCACTGAGTTCGGCCCATCTCTTGACCAGTGTGGCAGCGGCTCCATTATCAATTGCAGTAACTGCTTTTTCGATTCCCGAACTCATGCGTTCATATAGTGAGAGTTCGAAGTTACCAAGATAAGCAGCGATCGCAGCTGCTGCGTTGAGAACCACTGCGTCGCGATGTGGCCCGCGCTCCCCCGCAAAAATCGCATTTGTAATACGTGCATTTTCGACACTATCTCCACCGACAAGTGCCGATATTGGTGCGCGCGCAAAGCCGAAATCTAAGGGGTCCAATAGATCACTTGAAAAAGTTCCATTCACAATTGTTAGAACTGAGGTAGTTGTAGCAAGTGTTATTTCATCCAAACCATCATCGCCGCGAAAGACAAATCCATCGACACCACGATCAGCTAATACTTGCGCCATCACTGAATGCATTCGATCATTTGCAACACCAATGGCTGCCGCTTGTGGGCGCGCAGGATTTGCAAGCGGTCCCAAAATATTGAAAACTGTTGGAACTCCTAACTCTTTACGAGCAGGGGCTGCAAAGCGCATTGCTGGATGAAACTTCGGGGCAAAACAGAATCCGATTCCTAGTTCAGTAAATGTCTCCTCAACACCTTTTCCATCAAGGCCAATAGTTATACCTAGCGCCTCTAAAAGATCTGCGGAACCCGATTTAGAAGATGCCGCACGATTTCCATGCTTGAGAACTTTCGCACCTGCTGCAGCTGCAATTATTGCTGCTGTTGTTGAAATATTAATCGTATGGGCGCCATCACCACCAGTACCAACTGTGTCAACAGCTCTTACATTGATAGAAATTGGTGCACAATGCTCATACATCTGCGCGACTAAGGCACCCACTTCTTCAGGGGTTTCGCCCTTTGCATTTAGGGAAAGCAAGAAATCTTTTATGATTGCAATATCTGCGCGATCTTCAAGAATTTCATTCATACACCATGAAATGTCGGCTCTCTCTAAATCTAACCCGCTCTTGAGGCGATTAATGTGAGTAGCCCAGCTCATCTTATTAAGACCTATGCAGATGTAAGGCTGGCACCACGCAGAAGATTCGCTGCTGTATGTGCGAGAGTGAATGGATCAATCGGATGCATCACTGATGCTTCAGCCATTGACCATGCGGCCAACCATGCATCCTCTTTGCGCCCAGTAATTACCAGAACTGGTGGACACTCGAAATATTCATCTTTGAGTTGGCGAGCAACTCCCATTCCACCTTCCGGCACTGCTTCACCATCGAGAATAAAAAGATCCACGCGGTTATTTGCGGTGGCACCTTTGCGGTCGGTAAAAAGTCGTAGCGCTTTTCCAGTGGCAAATTCAGTAATTTCATGAGGGGGAAGATCGGCCGCTACTCGAGAACCGAGAGCTCCAGAAATTACGGAACGAACAGATGAATCATCTGAATAAACCACTATTCGCAATGTGGCGGCTCCCGCACTCATGGACATGGGGTTAGTCTATTATCGAAATCTGCAATGAGAGTGCAATCGCGAGTGACCTGTTTCACCTGCAATGGGTCGAATTCCTCATCACTTTCAGCGCTATCAAGGAGACTCAGCGGAGCTTTTCGGGAATAATAAAGCTATGTCTTCGACTAGAGCGCCAGACCAACACAAAATCACTCGCCCTAATGCGGTGGCTGTAGGAACAATTGTTTGGCTCTCGAGCGAACTCATGTTCTTCGCGGGACTTTTTGCAATTTACTTCACCACCCGCGCGGTGCAAGGTCCAAGCATCTGGATTAAATCTACAGACTTACTCAATATTCCATTCGCGGCGCTAAATACGACAGTTCTGGTTCTCTCATCAGTTACATGCCAATTCGGAGTATTCGCTGCAGAGCGTTTTCAAAATAGACGCACTGGCTCATTTTTTCAAATCAACAGATGGGGAATGCGCGAATGGTTCTCACTGACATTTCTTATGGGTGCTTTTTTTATCGCTGGCCAGATTTATGAGTACGCATCTCTTGTCATTGAGAGTTTGACTCTTTCATCAAATGCTTATGGTTCTATTTTCTATATCGCTACAGGATTTCACGGCCTTCACGTAACAGGTGGCCTCATCGCGTTTTTGATAGTAATGATTCGCGTAGCTAAGGCTCGTAGATTTACTCATCAGCAAGCAACAACTGCAATTGTTGTTTCGTACTACTGGCACTTCGTCGACGTTGTGTGGATCGCTCTTTTTTCAGCGATCTACCTCATTAAGTGATCTGAAGGGCTCTTTGTGAAATATCTCTCTCGATATCGCAGACATAAAGCTGTGGCTCCGCTACTTCTTTTGTTCGCACTTTTTGCAATAGGCACAACCTTCTCGGTTGCAAGTGCCACAACGACACCATCCCAAAGTGCATTTGCACGATCTGCTGCAATAGATGAAGGTCGACAAATATTTCTCAAAGGCTGCTCCTCGTGCCATGGATTGAACCTAGAAGGTAGCGCTATCGCACCATCACTTCTTGGAGTTGGCGCAGCATCGGTTGATTTCCAAGTTGGAACAGGGCGAATGCCTGTCGCCGATTTAAGTGTTCAAATTATGCGTAAACCACCGGTTTATGATGCGCGTGAAGTTGCTGCCCTTGCAGAATATGTAGCCTCTCAAGCCCCAGGACCAGCTATTCCAACAGATGCAGTTTTGAATTATGAACGAGATGGAAATACTGCTCAAGGTGGCGAACTCTTCCGAACAAACTGCGCGATGTGTCATAACTTCGCTGCACAAGGTGGAGCTCTGACTCAAGGTAAATATGCGCCAACACTTATGGGTGTTGAACCAAAATATATTTACGAAGCACTAATCACTGGCCCACAGTCAATGCCTGTATTTAGCGATAAAACTATTACGCCTGCGGAAAAACTCTCAATTATCAAATGGGTAAAGGCGGCAGAGGCAGAACCAGCACTCGGTGGCGCTTCCCTTGGTCGCGTAGGTCCTGTAACTGAAGGCTTGCTTGTATGGACTTTTGGAATTGGCCTGCTCATCGGAGTAGCTGTATGGCTTGCAATGAAGGCGAGATAAATAGATGTCATCAGAACTAGAAGTAATCAAAGATCCTGGAGTGCCTGCGCACGTACATCGCCAGACAGATTTAGATCCCAAAGCTGAAAAAAAGGCAGAACGCCAAGTAGCGATCCTCTTTTCATTATCTGCACTCGGAACGATTCTTTTTATCTATTCATATATTTTTCTTTCAGAAGATTTGTTTATTTACTTTCCCGTACTTGGTACTACAAATGCAAAGCAACTCTTCTTGGGATTAGGTCTTGCATTTTCGCTCTTCTTTATAGGTGCGGGAGCTATTCATTGGGCAAAAACTTTGATGCCAGATGAAGAAGTAATTGCCATGCGTCATGAAATGCGATCAGAAGATGAGGATCGCCGTGAACTTGTAAAGACAGTTAAGGAGGGAGCGGGCGCTGCTGCACTTGGACGTCGCTCACTTATCAAGCGCTCACTTGGCTTATCGCTCGGACTTATCGGTCTTTCGCCACTGCTATTACTTCGCGATCTTGGCCCACTTCCTGGAAAGCAATTAGAGACTACTAGTTGGAAAACGGGAACGCGTTTAGTTACTGATCCTGGTGATCGCCCAATCAAGCCTTCGGATTTAGAAGTTGGTGCCGTCGCTCAAGTTTTACCTGAATTGGTGCAAGGTGAAGAACGCACGCTAAATAACATCGGCAAAGATGCTGTGTTGCTAATTCGCCTTCGCCCAGAAGAATTCTTGCTTGATGCAGAGCGCCTGGCTATGACACATGAAGGAATAATTGCCTTCTCTAAAATTTGCTCTCATATGGGATGCGCTGTTGCACTTTATGAGCAACAGACAAAGCACCTGCTCTGTCCATGCCATCAATCCACATTTGATGTACCGCGAGGCGCAAAAGTTATCTTTGGCCCTTCTGCGCGACCTCTGCCACAATTGGGAATTACAGTTGACGAAGAGGGTTTCCTCGTTGCTCAACATCCTTTTAGCGAACCTGTCGGACCTAGTTACTGGGAGAGAGACTCACAATGACCGCACGCGAACGAGTGGCAGGCACAGTTGCCAATTATGTTGATGAGCGCACAGGTGCCGCCGCATGGATGAAAAAAAATCTCAACAAAGTCTTCCCCGACCACTGGTCATTCCTTTTAGGTGAGATTGCACTCTATTCATTTATCATCTTGTTGCTCTCTGGAACCTTTCTAACATTCTGGTTTGATCCTTCGCAGCGCGAAGTTATCTACGATGGCGATTATCAACCACTTTCTGGTTTGAAGATGTCCGCTGCATACGCTTCCACACTTCATATCTCCTTCGAGGTACGCGGTGGACTATTAATGCGACAGATTCACCACTGGGCAGCGCTTCTATTTATGGTCGCAATTGTTGTGCACTTGATGCGCGTTTATTTCACAGGAGCATTCCGCAAACCTCGCGAATTCAACTGGATTATCGGTGTTGGACTACTAACACTTGGAATCGTTGAAGGCTTCCTGGGTTACTCACTACCTGATGACCTCTTATCAGGAACTGGTGTTCGAATTGCCGAAGCGATTATTCAAGCCCTACCCCTTGTAGGTTCCTACATTTCATTTTTCGCATTTGGTGGCGCATTCCCTGGCGAAGCATTTATCCCTCGCATCTACACAGTTCACGTTCTTTTATTGCCTGGAATTTTCTTGGCTCTTATTACCGTGCACCTCATGTTGGTCTGGTATCAAAAGCACACTCAATATCCAGGTCCTGGACGCACTGAGAAAAATGTTGTGGGCTATCCACTCTTCCCTGTTTATATGGCTAAAGCTGGAGGATTCTTCTTCATTGTTTTCGGTGTGACAGCATTTTTATCTGCAGTTGCATCAATCAACCCGATCTGGCTCTACGGACCATATACACCTGGTCAAATTTCTGCCGGTTCGCAACCTGACTGGTACATGGGATGGCTCGATGGCTTAGTTCGTATGGCTCCCCCAATCGAAACTCACGCTTTTGGACACACGATTTCTTGGAATATCTTGATTCCAGGATTAATTGTTCCAGGAATCATGTTCACTGGTCTTGCTCTATATCCATTCATTGAATCGTGGATCTCAGGCGATAAGAGAGAGCACCACATCTTGGATCGTCCCCGCAACGTGCCAAACCGCACCGCATTAGGTGCAATGGCTCTTACATTTACTATCGTCGGCCTTCTCAATGGTGGAAACGACATTATTGCCACAACGTTCCACCTCACAATTAATCAAATGATGTGGTTTAGCCGAATTGGAATTTTGGTTCTACCTCCAATTGCTTTCGTCGTAACCAAACGCCTTTGTCTCTCACTGCAACGTGCAGATCGCGATTTGGTACTACACGGCCGCGAAACTGGCACATTAGTGCGTATGCCCAATGGTGAGTTTGTCGAAATACACGAACCTATTTCAGCGCAGAAAGCATGGACACTCACTCAACACGAACAACCGGTACCGCTAGAACTCGGTGTTACAGATGAACGCGGGGTCAAGCGCCCAGGTGCAATCAAGAATAAGTTACGTAATCGAATGAGCCGCGCTCACGCCGTTGCAGTTCCTAAAGTAAGCGCTCAAGATCTAAAAGAGATTGAGCACCACTAAGTTCTGTTAGTGAAGTGATGCTGAGGTTGGTTTCTCGTATTCTGTAACCATGCCAATAATGCTGAAAATCAAAGTTGAAAGACCAATGAGCGTTAGCCACCAACCGATGAGCAACCCTGTTCCTGCAACGCACATGCTTAGTGCAACTGGCAATGGCCACCAAGAATGCGGGCTATAGAAACCGAGTTCTCCCGCTCCATCAGAAATTTCTGCAGTCGTGCTGTCCTCTGGAAGAATTGATCCGATTCGACGCTGTGTGAACCAAATATAGAAACCAATCATTCCCGCTAAGAATGAGGAAAGTAGCATTCCTGTTATTCCAAGAGGGTCGCCATCTATCTTCCAATAAATAACTGTGAGAATTAAGTAAAAGACTCCGAGACCACCGAACAGTTGCCAATTAGTCTTCATAAAATTAGTGTCCCTCGGTCTTAATATGTGGGTGATGTAAATCAAAGGCAGGTCGCTCACTACTGATGCGAGGCATGCTCAAGAAGTTATGGCGAGGTGGTGGACACGATGTTGCCCATTCCAATGATGCTCCATAGCCCCAAGGATCATCACAATTCACGAGTGGAGAGTTACGAGTGATCCACACATTGACCATAAATGGAATCATTGAGAAAGCCAATAAGAATGCGCCGATAGTTGAGACTGTATTCATAAATGTGAAGCCATCAGTGGGCAAGTAATCGGCATAACGACGTGGGAAGCCTTTGATACCTAACCAGTGTTGAATTAGGAAGGTGAGATGGAAACCAAAGAATGTTGTCCAGAAGTGAATCTTTCCAAGGCGCTCATTGAGCATGCGTCCTGTCATCTTTGGCCACCAGAAATAGAAACCTGCAAACATCGCAAATACAACAGTTCCAAAGAGCACATAGTGGAAATGCGCAACAACGAAGTATGAAGCCGAGACTGCAAAATCAAGTGGTGGTGAAGCAAGAATGATTCCTGTTAGCCCACCCATAAGAAATGTCACTAGAAATCCCATGACCCACAGCATTGGTGTTTCAAAGGAGACGTGACCGCGCCACATAGTGACAATCCAGTTGAAGAATTTCACACCGGTTGGGATACCAATAAGAAATGTCATAAATGAGAAGAAGGGCAATAGCACTTGTCCACTCGCAAACATATGGTGTGCCCATACAGAGACAGAGAGTGCTGAGATTGCAATAGTTGCCGCAATCAAACCCTTGTAACCAAAGATTGGCTTGCGACTAAAGACTGGGAGAATTTCGGTTGCAATTCCAAAAAATGGCAGCGCCAAGATGTAAACCTCAGGGTGGCCAAAGAACCAGAAAAGATGTTGCCAGAGCATCGCTCCACCATTAGCCGCATCAAATAGATGCGAACCAAATAATCTGTCAGATTCCAATCCAAGGAGTGCAACAGCTAGTGGTGGGAATGCAAGTAGAACCAAAATTGAAGTAAGGAGTACGTTCCACGAAAAGATAGACATTCTAAACATCGTCATACCTGGTGCACGCATAGTAAAAATTGTTGTTATGAAGTTAACGCCACCAAGAATTGTTCCGATGCCACTAAGAGCCAGGCCCATTACCCAGAGATCTCCACCTATTCCAGGTGAATATGTTGAGTTCGATAAAGGTGCATATGCGGTCCAACCAAATGATGCTGCTCCACCAGGGCTGAGGAATCCCCCAAATGCCATAAGACCACCAAAGAGATATAACCAATAAGAGAGCATATTGAGACGAGGGAATGCAACATCTGCTGCGCCAATTTGTAGCGGCATGATTACATTAGCGAAACCAACGAAAAGTGGAGTAGCAAACATCAAGAGCATGATGGTCCCATGCATTGTAAAAATTTGGTTGTACTGCTCACTACTGAGGAACTGCATTCCTGGACGAGCTAATTCTGAGCGAAGAAGTAGTGCAAGTATTCCACCAACTAGAAACCAAGCAAATGTCGTTATGAGATAGAGGTAACCAATTGACTTATGGTCAGTAGTGGTTAGGTACTTTACAAAGCGGTTTCCTTTATGTGTTGGAACTAAGACGCCAGCCAGAACTGTAGGACGTTGGGCATAGGTTGTCATGCGTTAACCGCCTTCAATGTTTCGAGATAACTTTGATATTCAGAAGGTGTTACTACCTTGATCGTAAAAAGCATCTGCGAGTGATTTCTTCCACAAAGCATGTTGCAACGGCCTGGAAAACTTCCAAGTTTATTAGCCGTAAATTCAAGATGATTTTCAACTCCCGGAAGATTTTGAATCTGAATCATGAACGCTGGAATCCAGAATCCATGAATTACATCATTAGAAGTGATTGTGTAGCGCACACGCTCTCCTAATGGAACTACAAGAGTTGGTGATTGGGCTGGAGTTCCAGTGACAACCGCCTTTGGCCCCGCTTCAGGATAGGAAAATTGCCATGACCATTGAAATCCTTCGACGCCTATTTCATGAGCAACGGTTGTTGGTGATTTCTCAACAATCTTGTTCTCCTGAACTACTGTGAAATAGAAAAGGACAGCAACGATGATGAATGGAATTATCGTATATGCAACCTCAACGGAAACGTTGTACTGCGTCTGTTTAGGAAAATCTGGAGCGCCAACTTTCTTACGATGAAATATCGCTGGCCAGACAATTAAAACTAAAGTGATGAGTCCTACAACGCCAGCTGCGATCCAAGCACCTTGCCATAACGAAAGGGAGAGATCGTTAACACTTGAAACACCTTCTTCGAAACCCAGTCCTGAAACTTTCGAACACCCTGTTAGAACCAGAAGTGCAGGTGCTAGAGGAAGTAACATCAAAATTCGAGATGGCACTGGTGGGCGTTCTTTGAACATAGGCTAAGAATAGTGGCGTATTTACGCTTACCGCCTAATCGATAGTAACCTCACGCAGGTGGTTCGTGTCACAGGCAATTTTCGAAAAGAGAGTCCTCTCCATCCCAAAGCAGAGGCGGCTCTGCTGGCTGCCTTTGATGCTGGTTGGGCCGATCCACGCAAACTCTCATCTGCTTCATCTAAAGCGCATCACATGCGCCAGGAAGCCATTGAATCAATTGCTCACCAACTCTCCCTGCGCTCTGATGAGATTGAGATACTAGGTGAACCCCTGCTTGGCCATTTTCTTTCGATCGCCGGATTGGCTAGCGCACCTGATGCAAAGATTTACTACTCTGCGACATCGAGAAGTGAAGTAATAGCAACTGCGCGTGAGCACACCGCTGTAGAACTACAGGTAGATCTTCAAGGAAATATTGAGTGCTCCCCCAATGCAGAATCTGGCGTTTTGGCACTCCAAATTGCAAACGGGGAAACTGGTGTTATTACTCGCGCAGATGCAGTCTCAAATTTATTTCCTCAATGCCTCATAGCCTGCGATGCAACAACGACTCCTGATGCATCTTTACTTCCATCGCGATGGGATAGCGCACTATTTGATTCACAATCTTGGTCTGGTCCATCTGGAATTGGAATCCTTGCGATACGAAATTCTAAAGCGTGGAAAAACCCGCTACCTCATATTGGAATTTCACGAGTTCCTCAGAGTTATTCATTGCCTCTTCTTCTCTCCTCGGTTGTTGCACTTGAAGCCTGGAAATCTGAACTGAGCGAAGATGTGCGGTTGCATAACTTGAGTAAAGAACTGAGAGTGCGCATTGCAACCTCAGTGCAAGATTGCGATATCGCGGGAGAACTCGACTCATCGCTCTCGAGTATCACTTCATTCTCATTCTTGTATTGTCATGGCGAGGAACTTCTGCGCGAACTATCGATTAGAGGCTTTAATTTAGATTCTGGTTCAGCGTGTACATCCGATGATTTAGCCCCTAGCCATGTGCTGGCTGCAATGGGAATACTTACCCACGGCAATATTCGTGTAACCATCCATCGCGGGACTACAAGTGAAGAAATTTATGCGCTAGGTAGCGCCATTATTGAATCGGTTGCCCAGATGCGAGCTCGAAATTGAAGGAGGTAGATAGTCGCGGTAAACGCTGTCCTGCACCGATTATTGATTGCGCTGGCGCTATTGCGGGCGTTGATTCAGGTGAATCAATTATCTTGCGGAGCGATGATCCTGCGACACTACCCGACCTGATGGCATGGGCACGTATGACTGATAACTTCGTAGTGCAATTGAATGAAGCGACTTTTCAAATAACTAAAAAGTAATTAGTTGGGTTTTCCTATGTGGGCTGCAATCTCGGCAGCGGCACTCTCGCCATAAGCCTCTGAAAAGCGTGCCACGAACTCTTCATTAGTGAATCGATATTCCTGCGTACCTAAGGTTTCGATGACATATGTGGCAATCATTGATCCCAATTGAGCACATCGTTCATGACTAAGTCCCCATGCAAGACCAGCAATAAATCCTGATCTAAAAGAATCGCCAACACCGGTCGGATCAATCTTTGCTTTCTCTTGAGGAACCCCTACTTTGATTACATCTGTCCCTGAACCTTCAACGACTGCGCCATTAGAACCATGCGTTACGACGCGATATTTCACGCGAGATAGAATCTGCGCATCGCTCCACCCTGTTTTTTGCATTGCAAGGGCGAGCTCGTATTCATTGAGAAAAAGATATGTTGCGCCATCGATGAGTAGCTTTATTTCATCACCATTCATCCGCGCCATCTGTTGTGATGGATCGGCAGCGAAAGCAATTCCTTCGCTTCGACACACTTCAGAGTGATGAAGCATCGCTTGCGGATCATCGGGTGAAATAACCACCATGTCGAAGCGTCCAGTTTTTTCCATAATGGGTGCTAATTCAATATTGTGGGCTTCACTCATTGCACCTGGAAAAAACGATGCAATCTGATTGAGCGACGTATCAGTTGTCACCATAAAACGAGATGTGTAGAGCTCTTTGGATTTGTATACATGTGCCGTATCAACGCCGTGGCGAACTAGCCAGGCGTCGTAATCTGCCCAGTCAACGCCAACTGCTGCAATCAGAACAGGATTGAGTCCAAGGACGCCCATTCCATAAACAATATTTGCGGCGCAACCACCACGGCGAATATCTAAACTATCGACAAGGAATGAGAGCGAAACTTTCTCAAGAGAGCCTTCTACAAGGGAATCAGTAAATTTTCCCGAGAAGGTCATGAGATGGTCAATACCGACCGAACCTGCAACGCCTATTTTCATGAGGCGATACTAGGGTGTAAAGAAGTAAAAGTTAGTTGAATGAATCGCCACAAGCACAGGAACCTTGTGCTTGTGGATTATCAATTGTGAAACCTTGCTTCTCAATTGTGTCAACGAAATCAATTGTTGCACCAGATAGGTATGGATCACTCATCTTGTCAGTAATAACTTTGACTGCACCGAATTCACGAACTACATCGCCATCCATGTTGCGATCATCAAAATAAAGTTGGTAACGAAGACCAGAGCAACCACCAGGCTGAACTGCAACACGAAGATTGAGATCATCGCGACCCTCTTGAGCTAGAAGTGCGGCTACCTTTGCAGCGGCTACATCTGTGAGTGCAATTCCTGTTGTTGTGCTTGTGGTGCTTGTTGTCTCTGTTGTCATTTTTCTCCCCGTTTCAAGGTATAACTCTACCGCCTACCCCTAGTCGAGGCGACACAAACACTATTTCTGAGAGAGAATAGCGCTATGGCATTGAGTGACTTACTTCTCCTTGGACAAGGAAGCGACCTTGCAAGTCAGCGAGGCGTCTCCTGTACTGGGGCTCTGCCAGAAGCTAGTGACCCTGGCCTCGTCGAGCGAGCAAAGATTGCCCGTGCCGCATTAGGAGATCGCGCAATTGTCCTTGGTCATCATTATCAACGCGATGAAGTTATCGAGTTCGCTGACATCACGGGTGACTCATTCAAACTTGCGCAAGCAGCTGCCGCACAAAGTAGCGCTGAATACGTGATTTTTTGTGGTGTCCACTTCATGGCAGACAGCGCCAACATTCTTACCTCTAAGGAACAAAAATTTATTCATCCTGATCTCGCCGCCGGTTGTTCAATGGCAGATATGGCTACAGCAAATCAAGTAAATCAATGTTGGAAATCTTTAGCAGAAGTTGGTGTTGCATCAAAGACAATTCCGGTGACATACATGAATTCATCTGCTGCAATCAAAAGTTTTACAGGCGAACATGGCGGAACAATTTGCACGTCATCTAATGCAGAAAAGTCAATGCGTTGGGCTCTAGAGCACGGTGAAAAAATTCTATTCTTGCCAGATCAACATTTAGGTCGAAATACTGCCGTTCTATCTCTTGGTCTCACTCTTGATGACTGCGTTTTATGGAATCCATGGAAGCCAATGGGTGGACTTACTTCTTCCGAGATACAGAGCGCAAAAGTAATTTTGTGGCGCGGTCATTGTTCCGTCCACGGACGATTTACTCTCGACTCAGTCAAGGAGATTCGCTCTCGTGTTCAAGACGTTCAAGTATTAGTCCATCCGGAATGCCAGCATGACGTTGTGTCGGCAGCTGATGTAGTTGGTTCAACCGAAAAAATCATTCAGTCGGTGAGCAACTCCCCTGCTGGCAGTAAATGGGCTATTGGCACAGAACTCAATCTTGTCTCACGTCTTGCGAAAAATAACCCTGACAAAGAAGTCTTCTTTCTAGATAAAGCAGTCTGCTATTGCTCCACCATGAATCGCATAGACCTGCCCCACTTGGTCTGGGCTATGGAATCACTGGTAGCCGACCACGTAGTCAACCGCATCCAGGTGAGTGATGAGATTGCACACTACTCCAGGCTCGCTTTAGAAAGAATGCTGGCTCTATAGTTACCGCCATGACAAGTGCAGATAACGGATCAGGTAAAAAAGGTCGTCCAACTCCAAAGCGTAAAGATGCAGAATCTAAGCGCATAGTTTCCTCCCTTGCACCAGTTGTTACTAAGGAAGAGAAGAAGCGCGCGAAAGCAAACGCGTTAGCTGCGCGCCAAGCAAATCGCGCAGCATATTTACGCGGAGATGAAAATGCGTTACCCGCTCGCGATCGTGGACCTGCACGTCGCTTTATCCGAAACTATGTTGATTCACGTAGATCTATCGGTGAATATTTCTTACCAATAATTTTCGTTGTACTTGTTCTCACTCTCATTCCAATAGCAGCGGTGCAGCTTGGTTCGATTGCACTCATGTACTCAATGCTTCTAGTTGCTGCCTTCGATGGCATTCTTCTATCTAGAAAAATCAAAAAATTGGTTGCAGAGAAATTCCCTACCGAAGTAGTAAAGGGAATTGGAATGTATGCATGGTTGCGGTCGACTCAGATGCGCCGTTTACGCACACCTAAGCCAACACACAAAGTTGGAGATACGAACTTCTAATTAGGCTCGAGGATTTGGGCTTTCATTCTTTTTTGGATCCTTTTCTGGAAGATTTCCAAGAGCCTTATCAATTGCTTTCATCGTGTCGGCTGAAAGTTTGATACCCGAAGCTTTTACATTCTCCTTGACCTGCTTTGAAGTAGTTGCTCCCATGATTGCGCTTGAAACATTTGGATTTTGTAGAACCCATGCAATTGCCATTTGAGACATGCTCAGTCCGGCTTCTTCTGCAATCGGCTTGAGTTTTTGAACAGCAGTAAGTACTTCATCGCGCATCCAACCCGAGATCATTCCAGCGCCACTCTTCTTATCTGTTGCACGTGACCCAGCTGGTGCCTTCTTGCCTGGCAAATACTTTCCACTCAATATTCCTTGTGCCATTGGTGACCAAACGATTTGACCAATACCTTCTGCAATTGAAAGTGGGACAACTTCTGTTTCAATGACGCGCCATAGCGCTGAATATTGTGGCTGGCTTGAAACGAAACGGTTGTAACCGCGCTCGTCTTGAATCTTGAGAGCATTTGAAATTTGCGCTGCATTCCATTCTGAAAAACCAATGTAGTGAACTTTGCCAGCGCGGATTAAGTCATCAAATGCGCTGAGGGATTCTTCTACAGGAGTTTCATAATCAAAGCGGTGCATTTGGTAGAGATCAATGTGATCTGTTTGCAAGCGCTTTAGTGATGCGTTACATGACTCAATGATGTGTTTGCGTGAGAGGCCACGGTCATTCTTGCCTGTACCCGTAGGCCAATAGACCTTTGTAAATAATTCATATGACTCACGGCGCATCCCCTTGAGCGCTTTACCAAGTACTGTCTCGGCCTTTGTTCCTGCATAAACATCTGCAGTATCAAAAGTCGTGATACCTAATTCATATGCCGTCTTAACACATTTGATCGCAGCATCAGATTCAACTTGCGAACCGTGGGTTATCCAGTTGCCATAGGAAATTTCAGAGACATACATTCCAGTACTACCCAGGCGACGATATTCCATGATGCACTCCCTCGTAATTGATCAAATTGACGCCCTGACTCTAAAGCGTGCGCGCCGTGTTGCCAAGTCGTACCCACTGTGGTTTGGTTACGCCACAACTTCATAGATTGCTCTTCGGGGGAATTTCGGTGCAATTCCGAGGCTGACCCGCAACCGTAAGGCCTCTCGATATCGAGATAGCTAAGTCGGATTACCTGAAGATGATGATTGATTTTGACAGACACCCGCCGAGGTTTGCGGGGTGTAGTCCAAACGTTAGTGACGATTTGTCACCCAAGTTCGGTTCTGCCCCTGTGAGACTCCCGTTTTTTGAGAGGCTTCACAAAAATGAAGAAATTTATCTACGTACTTACAGTCGCTGCATTTTTTGCGACATCAGTAATCACAATTCCAGCAAGTAGCGCAGCCGATAAGGGCTATCGCTATTGGGGTTACTACCAAAGCGCACCTGGAAAAGCAGAGTGGTCATATGCACAGACAGGACCAACTACAAATGTTGCCGATGGCTCCGTTGAAGGCTGGGCATTTACATTCTCTGGAGACACAGTTCCAGATGCTGCAAAACCACGAGTTGTCCCCTCTTTTCAATATCTATGTGGAAAGACAAAGGCAGTTGCGGGCAAAAAAAGAATCGGATTAGTTATTGATTTCGGTTCAGCATTCCTTCGACCAACTGATGAAAAGACTCCAGGAATTATCAAGACGTGCATCGTTACAGATGCGAAATCAATTGGCGCCGATGTTTTGGGAGCAGGAGCCAAAATTAGAGCCGGAGCTTCAGGATTGATCTGTGGCATCAATGGATACCCAGCCAAAGAGTGCGGCATTGAAGTCGATACACCTAAGGCACTTTTGCCAAAGAAAAAATCATAACTAGATGACAGATACGCGCCACCCACTTACCTGGTGGATCTGGTCTATCGCTCTCGCACTTGGAATAGCTCGAGGAAATAATCCTTGGCTTGCAATTGCAGTGGTGGGTTGCGCGTATTTAGTCGTTCGAATATTTAGAAGTGACGCACCCTGGTCTCGTAGTTTTGAATCAGGCCTAAAACTCGGACTGTGGATCTTGATTATTCGCACCAGCTTTGGAGTTCTCATCGGCACCCCAATTCCCGGAACCACAATCTTTCGACTTCCGATACTTCCTCTCCCGGAGTGGATGGCGGGGATTCGAATTGGTGGCGCTGTTACCCAGGAGCGATTATTTTCAACAGCTCATGAAGGTGTCATTCTCGCAGCAATAATTATTTGTTTTGCTGCCGCATCCTCTCTGACCAGTCCACATCGATTACTACGTGTCCTGCCTTTTGCGATCTATCAATTTGGATTAGCACTGGTAATTGCAACTTCCCTTGTTCCCCAATTTGTGAGAAGTATTTCTAGAATCAGAGATGCTCAGTACCTTCGTGGTCAAAAATTATCCTTCAAAAAGATATTGATTCCATTACTTGAAGAATCACT
>Ga0114971_10001314_pt1 | contig 16920 bp, 12 predicted proteins | sample M_140625_MF_Meta_FD_87320 | JGI IMG/M metagenome (GOLD analysis project Ga0114971, IMG submission 87320) | Freshwater microbial communities from Lake Montjoie, Canada to study carbon cycling - M_140625_MF_MetaG | ecosystem: Environmental > Aquatic > Freshwater > Lake | place: Lake Montjoie...
AGGGTTGAAATAATTGTTTCTATGACCAATAATTCATCTGAAAAAACAGTAACAGTAGAGCAGGTTTTATCAGGCGCTAAATTAAATTCAGGTGATAAAATATCCCTGAAAACTATCAATTTTATTGGAGGGTATCATTATTTTGTCGATGAATCTTTACCTACCTTGAATGAATTGCTGAAGGTGATGAAATCGAATTCTAAAATGGTTATTCGGGTAGAAGGTCACATTTGTTGTGGGCCTGTAAATGAAGGTGATGGTATGGATTTGGGCACAGAGTTACAAAACTTATCGGTTGCGCGAGCAATGGCAGTAAAAGATTTTCTCGTTAAAAATGGAATTGAAACCACCCGCATAAGCCATGCAGGTTTTGGTCATAGTCGTCCACTTTATCCTTATCCCGAAAAAACTAGGGAGGAAGAGTTGGCCAATAGAAGGGTAGATGTGGTGATTATTTCGATGAAGTGATAGGATACTCAGGGATTATTAAGGTAGAGGATTTTCACAGTAATAAAGAAGCCAGGACTATTAAAAGTGGTGCGAGCCGCCGGCGAACCCACTTTAAATAGACTGTAATCAATCAATTGTAATCGTCAGCTGAAACCATTGTGAATAAAGGATTTCAGCTATTTTTTTGTAACAAAAAAAACGAATTTACTGCTTCAAAAAGAACTCATCACTTTTTAATGTTCTCCGCAAGTGCTCAAACGGTATTTTTATTTTATCAAAAATACGATGAATTTTATAATAAAAAAAATGGGAGTGTTTTTGATTTGAAAATTTTAAGGATAGTAAGTTTAAAAACCAATGTTTTTTAGGTGATTATTTATACTTTTATTTTTCCAAATCAGCTGTTCTTTTGATATCTATTATAAAATGAATCACGTAAAAAAAGAAGCCAATTGCTAAAAATACCTCAAATGGGGTATAGAAAATATAATTAAAAGCTTTAAATTGGTATTTAATGGTGGAATAGGCAACTCCATCGAAAGTGCGGTAATAATTGAAAATGCGGGTCCATTGAACGATTATACCGAAATAGAATATACTCTTTTAAAATACATTGGCATTGGCCGGGGTATTGAATGGAAGGTAGCAAAGCAGGAATTAATCTTTCACGAAGGCAAGAAAATAGATAAAATAATAATTGAAACGACACAGCAAAAGGGCAATCAACTTTCCATAGCCTTGGAAAATCATTATTTTGATATAACTGCCTGTTTTGGTAACCCTGTAGTCAAAGAATTGCAAGTTAAAGAGGAAGATAAAATAGAGGGTATGAAAAAATTTCTGGATACTTTGATTGATGATATTAATAAAGAAAAAAAATAAATTAGCTGACCAGCAAATAAGACAATCGATTCTTAAAAATCAGGGAATTAAAGCTACCAGAAATGACTATTTTTTATCCAAAACACTAATGAAAATTAATCAGTGAATGAAAAAACTTAGAGTTATAGATTTTTTTTGTGGAGCTGGAGGGTTTTCTGAAGGATTCAGGCAAATGGGGTATGAAATTGTATACGGTTTCGACCATTGGAAACCTGCTGTAGAAACATTTAATCATAATTTCAATTTGAATTGTGAGCCCAAGAATATCTTAGACTTTAAAAATTCTATTACTGAAATTGAAAGCTTACCCGATACAGAAATAATCATAGGAAGCCCTCCTTGTGTTAGCTTCTCAAGTTCAAATAAATCTGGTAGTGCGGATAAATCATTGGGGGTTGAATTGACAGAGGCCTTTTTGAGAGTAATAGCAGTTAAAAAACATAAATCAAACTCTATTCTTAAAGCTTGGTATATGGAAAATGTAGTCAATTCTAAAAGATATTTACAAACTGCCTACACTTTCAAAGATTTAGGTTTAACAGAATGGGCCAATAAAAATAGAATTAGTCCTTTAAAAATAGCAATTGATTTATACGAGAATACTTCCATTATTAACTCAGCTGATTACGGTTCTTTCCAAGCTAGAAAAAGGTTGATTTCAGGAGAGATAATTAAAAAAGGCAAACTTATTTTACCCAAAGAATCCCATTCAGAAGATGGGCTTGACGGTAAAAAGAAATATTCGACAATCGGGAAAATGAAGCAAAATTTGCCTCATCCCTTCACAAAACTGTCAGACAAAATTATTGCTGATCCACAATATCAAATTAAGATTTCGCAAAATAGGCTAACAGATCATTTTTATGATACGGGTATTTATAAGGCGGAATGGAAATTTTCGAAAAACCGAAAAACTAACCATCCGTTCATGGGTAAAATGTCATTCCCTGAAAACGAGAACAGGCCTAGTCGAACTATTACTGCAACAAAAATTGCTAATTCTAGGGAGTCTATAATTTACAAGTCCGAATTAAGCAGAATTGGTGATGGCGAATATCGTCTTCCAACAGTTAGAGAAGCGGCGACAATAATGGGATTTCCTATTACCTATCAATTTATTGGAGCAGAAAATAATAAATGGCGTCTAGTTGGAAATGCAGTATGCTGTTCAGTGAGTAGAGCTTTTGCTAAAGTTGTTCTTGATGAGTTTAAAATTTCTATTCCCAATTGCCTAAAACTAAATCACGATTTAAAAATTGAAGGTCTAGTAAACCTGAACACCTTTAAATTGAAGTCATTTAATAAGCCCCCTGTAAAAAACCAAGGGTCAAGATTTAGAGGACATGCCATTAAAGATGGAAATTTAACAGTCACTCTATCCAACTACGATATTGAAAAAAACCCTAAGTCTGCAGAAGGCAAGTGGTTCACCTCTATTCAATATGGAACTGGAAAAGGATTTCCAATTCAAAAAGTAAATGATAAGTATTACAAAAATCTTGAAGAAATAATAAATCAATACAAAAGTGGGAAGACTTTTTTAAAGCACATCAATAATGGATTTTCGGAGAAAATCGGGAATGCTAATGAACTGCAAAAACTTTATGAACTACAAAAATCAAGTAATAAATATACAGAACCAACAGAGTTGGTTGATTTAGTTCAAGAAATAATTGAAAAGCTTGATATTGAAAATGTTGAAATTGAGCAAAAGAAATTTATAATCTTCAAGCATAAGGTAAAAGTACCAGTAAAGCAATTTTTTGCATTGTATGCAATAAACAAAATTTCATCAATTGCTAATCAAAATTGATTATGCCAGTAAAATTTTATCCAAATAACCCATTAGATGCTTTAGAGTCAATCATTAAAGATTCTGACGGAAACACTTTACATGGGGAAATTGAAATTTATCGAAAACTATACAAAGACCTTGATGAAAGTAAAATTGAGTGGATAGTATGGCATGACGTAAATCTACCTGAGCACTCTGAGCGTGATAATTATTACAAGAAAACAAAGTCTCAGATAGATTTTTTAGTTATTAGCACATACGGAATAATTGTAATTGAAGTTAAGGGTGGGCAAATATCTCTAAAAGAAGGCAATTTTTATTATGGTAGTAATTTTAGCAAAAAAATTCAAAACCCCTTTAAACAAGCTGAGGGACAAAAATCAACACTAAAAGAAAAAATTTTAAATAATTTTCAAAATTTTCTTTTTGCAGAAGCTGTGGCATTTCCTCATTTAGATCATGCCTTTATATTCAAAATAGTGAATCCGAATTTATTATGGACGAAATATTTAGCTCCAAATTATAATAATTCAATTTGTGAATTCATTTTAAGTGTTTTTGAATATACTAGAAATATCCACAAGAAATATGATAGAACTTATGGACGATTACAGAAAAAAGAAATTGAAAGTGTTATACGAATATTGAGTCCTACGATTGCAGATAGAAATAAATTAAATTCAATTAATGTCCTTGAATGGTTAGGAGTTGAAAATATTGACATCTTAAATAGCCTATACAAAAATCCAAGAATTATGATTGAGGGCCCACCAGGGTGTGGCAAGACTACTATTGCAAAAGCTTTTATTGATAAGCAGCATAATAAGAATGGAATTTACTTGTGTTGGAACAATCTTTTAATGCACTATACAAAATCTTTAATATCTGAAAGAAAATTTTCTGGCAATATAGAAGTGACTACCTATTTTAGATTTTTTCAAAAACACAATCCGTCACTTAGTTTTGAAAATTTAAATTCATTGAGTGAAGATCAATTTTATGATATGGTAAAAGATACCATTCAAAGACTTGAAAAAGCTGACAATCTGAAACCGTATGATTTTATTGTAATTGATGAAGCACAGGATTTACTTGATAGAGGCTTAGATTTATTTATAAATAAATTTTCTGGATTTAACGGCCAAGGCTTAACAAATGGAAACTCATTGATATTATTCGATATTGACCAAAGTTATTCATTAAGTGGCAGGAATGTTTCTGAGATTGCCGACTTGTTGATGGTGTACTATTGTCATTTTAAAATTAATGAAGTAAAAAGAAGTTCTCAAAATCCTGACATTCGAAAGCTTTCATCTGAAATTTTAGAATACCCCGAAATTTTAAAAGAGGATAATTTTAAAGAAAGGTTTCAAAATATAGAAATCAAAATTCATAAAAATTTACAAGATGTTAAGTCCCATATTGTAAAAAATATTTTAACTCCAATCAGAGAAACAGATTCTTCTTTAAAGGGAAAAGATTGTATAGTTTTAATTGAATCGACTTTTTTAAGAGGAATCTATAAGGAGAAAGAAGACTTAAGAGAACTGCTAATTATGAAGGATGTTGAAGAATTAACAGAAAAGAATATTGGAGACACGGCAAACAAATTGAGATATTCTTCTATACTAAAGTTTAAAGGGCTTGAAAAAAAGAATGTTTTTTTAGTGATTTCCAAACCAAGTGATTTAAATAAATATGAACTTTTCATAGGAATTACAAGAGCTATATTGAATATTCAAATTAATATTATTGATTAATGCAATTAATAAAGCAACATATTACACCTTTATTACATTCATTTGCAAATGAAGAATCAAGTACATCAAAAAATATTTTTAGTGAAATTCAAAATGATTTCAAATCTAACTTTAGTGAAATAATTTGTTATTTAGATAACTTATTCAATAAAACGTTCTCAATCACAAATAATGATATAACTGCGTTACATATTCATATAGAAGATGAATTTAACGAAAAAGAAAAATTGCTTATTGCTGAATTTTTGATTATTAAAACATTCACCCACTATCATTCTTATGATAAAAATACTAATGAAGTCAATATGTCACTCAATGAACAAATAGCTGCGTTGGAGATAAAGCTAAACAGTTTAGAAATGAAATGTCCAGAAGGTGCAAGCGGAACTAATGGAGGAAATAAAATTTGGAAAAATTGGATACAGGATAAGAAAGAAAATAGAACTCTTTTGGATTTTTATAAAAAAATAAATATAAATTCTTCTCTAAAACCCAAGTTACTTATAAATACTCAAAAAAACTTTTGTAGTTCAGTTTCTCAAATATTTGAATTTAAACCATATTGTGTATTACTGAACAGTAATAATAAAAGTTACAATTTACTAAATGCAACCAAAACCCTGCGTGAAATAGATACCATCAATAATGAAATTATAGATTCATTGGATTTAATTATACTCTTCGATTGTGAACGAAAAAACCTAATGTCTAATTTTTCATTTGAAGAAATTAATAAATGGAACTCAGATTATGATTCTAGATTTAAAAAATATTTGATTATCACTTTTGGCAAGGAATATCAATCAATAAATAATGTAAGAAATAAAATAGAGTTAATTAAGGACAGATTTAAAATACCAATTAATTCTTCCTACACGATAAATAAGTCCGAAATAGATTTTCTTCTCAAAAGAAAAGAAAAATTCTCAGCATCCATTGATTTTGTTGGATTTGAATCCTCAGTTTTTTGGGACACATTCGTATTAGAAACAAGCATTAGAGAATTATATGAATTGAGATCTATAAAATTGAAGAATATCTATTCTATTTGCTTTAATGATGAAATCAAAGGTTATATCATTGATGAAATATTCTCAAAAAAAGATTCATCAGAGTTAATTTCTTCAAGCACTAAAATGGCAATTCTAGAATTAAGAGATGAAGATGCCGAAACTTTAAAAGAGGCTCTTTCTAGCACTTTAGACATAATAATAAATTCTGGAGTTAAATTGAAAATCACTGAAAGCTTAACAAATACACCAACTATTATTGTTGATGAGGTGATAATTAGAAATGGAAAGTTGATATCAAAAATAACAGATTGTTTTGGCTTAACAAGATTAATAAAATTCAAAACTTGGTCAGATATATTAGATTTTAGTTCAAATTATTTTCTTATCCTCTCCTATCGTGATCAGGGTAAGTTCCCCAATTATTATTTTCCCAATTTATTGGAGATTGAACTCAAACCTGAGACAAAATCTAATGCAATATTACCTCATTTCCTGTTTGGCCATCATTATCATTGGGCAAAATACTACCTTTTAAGGGAATATCATAAATACTTAAATCATCCAATCAGAGAAAAGTATTTTGAATGGGATGAACTCAAAAAAATAATTCAAGCACAAAAACCAGAAACAAAACTCATAATTGATTGGAACTTAGAAAATGAATACTCAAGTTCAGAAAACAGGGAAACTTATAAAATAAAATTACTAAATCAAAGAGTAAAAACCTATCATAGTTCAGACTTATTGATTTTTAGTGAAATTAATACAGCAAGACCTAGAATTGAAAGAGCAAAATGGTTTTTTGAAAATGAAGACCTTGATGGGGCCAAATACAGAATTCAAAAACTTGATGAATTATTGGATGAGTTTAATCCTGCAGAAAGATTAATTGATACCACGAAGCAAGAACTAGATTTAGAAATCATTAGAAAACAGCTTGGACTTGGCAATGAAACAGCTGGTAGAATTTGGAAAATACTATTAAGAAAAAAATCGGAACTCTTAGGGATTGAAGCTTTATACGAAGAATTAAAGTTAATATTTGACAAAAATAAAATCCCACTAGTCTCAATAAATCATTTTAGAAATTCTTGGATAAATATAGAAAGTGATTCTTTAATGCCCAGAGGCAACAAAGTATTCAAATTTTTGTGCGATTATCTTGGGCTAAATGATAATTACAGATTAATTCTCTATAGATTGAAGAATGCTTCAATTAGCGGAAAGATAGAAGCAACCAAAAAGTATAGTAATCTCCTTAGAGATTTATTCGCAGATGGGTGTTTTGATAGCAATATATCAGTACAAATAATATTGTCAAATAGAATCCCGTATTATAGAAATAATCATTCTTTAGATGAGTTAGGGATTGACAATGTTAATCCATTAAACGGTCTTACTGCACTTATAGAACTTATACAACCAGAGCTAAAACTAATAGAACTTGAAACCATTGAAAAACTAAGCAATGAATAAAACTATAGATAAAAGAAATTCATTAGAGCTTTTTATTCGAGAACAGACATTGGGTCCGGGAATTAACGGCTATCGATATGTCGATATTGAGAATGAAACTCTTGTTAACCAAAAACTTATTGGTGAAGCATCAATAAACTATTCATCTGAAATTTTAGATATTGTACCTGCTGCAATATACAGCACTGGAATTTTGTATCCTGAAGACAAAAGCGGTACTTATAAAGAAGGAAATACTTTAGATAATAATGAGCAAACAGATAAAAAAGATGAAGCAGACGAACAAGACTCTCAAAATAATAGTTCAGAAGATATAGAGGCAACCGAAGGTGTAGAATTAAATCAAATGTTTCCAAGAACAATGGGCTTGACTTGTTGCCTTGATAGCAAATTCTTAGATAAGGGTACAATAGAATTTAAGGTTCGTTTTCGATATTATCAAAAGCTTAAACAAGATAAAGAAGGAAAATTCAACAATAAATATGGCCTTTTATGTGAAGTTAATCACGAAGAAATTCAGAAAATCATTACTAAGTATGAACTTAATTCGTTTAAAATAAAGTCCATTAATGACAACAATTTTCTCTTATTGTCAAAATTATCATTTGAAGAAATAACGCAGATAAAAACAAGAATCGGAGAAATACAAAAGCAAATTGCAGAAATTCTTTTTGATGAAGCAAATGCAATATCAATAATTCCACAACTAATAAAAGCATCTTGTTATTTGAGTAATTTGAAATCGTCAATCTACTACGAATTAAAGAATACGATTACAAATGAAGATGTCCGAAAGAAGCTTTATGAAGTAACTCAAAAAATAGAAATTGCAGAAAACATCACAGACCATTTCAGGAACTTGTTAGATATCTATTCAGGAGGATATGGTTTATGGCAGTCCAAACCTATTGAAAGAATTATAAAATTAGAAAACCTACATTTTCCAGAGCAATTAAGAAAAATATCCTACTTGTACAATAAGCCATATGACGATGTTATTATTTCAGCAATTCAAGAAGATGGAAAAATCACTAATGGATTAAAAGATATTTTTCGATTTAATTTAGATGATAAAAATGAAGATTACGCTTCTCTTTCTGCAAACATTCAGCTGAGTAGAGATTCAAGAAAAGAGAGTAACCAAGTTTTTCTTAAAATTCAATTGATAAATACAAGTATTGCATTTGATGAAGCAAAAAAAAATGATAATAGATATTACTCAACATTTAACGAATTAGTTAATCAGAAATCATTCTTTGGAGTTAATCTTTCCATTGAAAATGGTTATTTGGTGCCATACAACAATCATGAATATAAGTCTGAAAAAGATGATACTTATTCTGAAGACACAACAACATTATTTATTTATAATCAATTTAAAGACTATGCTATTGGCCACGGTTGTTCTGTAAAATGGAATCATACCAATGAAACAAAAATTGTAGAAACCGAATATTTACCTTTTTGTGAAACCCCTGATATTGACCCAATTCCAAGAGATAAAAGTAAGGATGCCGTAACCAATGAAAAAGATGGCTTTGTTTCTCCATTATTTTTAGAAAATTCACAATCTCAGGAATTTAAATGGCTATCTATTTTTTCAGATGCTTCGAATGATGATATTGTAACAGGACTGAACGAATTTGTCGATTCCTACGGAAGCTGGATTGAACTTAAAAGGAAAGATAAAAAATATCAGGATATTTATTCTGGAATTGCAAAACAAGAGTTAGATAAGTGCGAAGGTGATTATATAAGAATGAAAAAGAATATTACTGATTTTCTTTCAGGCCAAAGCAATAAAGAAAAGCTAGATTCTTTTCGTTTGATGAATGCAGCAATGTTTATGCAGTTATGGCATTCTGTAATGTCAAAAAATCATAAAGTAGAGTCTTTAATGAATCAAGATGATTTTACATATTTTAATTCTCAATTTTATATTAATGCTGATGATAAATTATTTACTCCCTATACACAATCTGCTGGTTGGAGAGCTTTTCAGCTTGCCTTTATCCTTTTAAACTTAGATGGAATATTTAAATCCGATGACGATACAAATTGGGATAAAAGAAATAATTGGGTTGATCTAGTTTGGTTTCCAACTGGTGGTGGAAAAACAGAAGCCTATCTTGGTTTAATTGCTCTTACTATAATCAATCGAAGAAAGGAATTTAAAGAAAAAGGTGGCGGTACTGCTGCTATTATGCGATATACTCTTCGATTACTAACAATGCAGCAATTTCAAAGAGCAACTTTGGTAATAATGGCCCTAGAATTAGTGAGAAGATGGGGCAATTATGAATTAGGCGAAGAACCTATTTGCATTGGTTTATGGGTTGGTAACAACTCTTTACCTAATAAACTATTACATAACCCTAATGATAGAAACAAAGACTCCTTGTTAGCTGAATTTGAAAAAATCAACAAAGATGAAAAAAACAAAATTCCTCTGGATAAGTGTCCTTGGTGTGGTTCGAAATTAAAAGCTGAGACCACAACACATTCGGATACAACAGCAACTATTTTTGAAACAGATAGGCTGCATTTGTATTGTTCCAATACGAAAAAATGTTCTTTTGGCTTTGGAAAAGGAAGACCTAGTTCCAGGAAACTTTACCAAGGTCCTATTCCAGTATGTTTATCAGACGAAACAATATATCAGCATCCTCCAGCCTTACTATTCGGAACAGTTGACAAATTTGCTCAATTGGCTCATAAAATTAATGGAACAAAGAATGGAAGAAATGCTGACTCAAGAAGAATATTTGGAATAGGGAATTGGGAAAATGGAAAACCGAAGGATGGTTATTTACCTCCTGATTTAATTATACAAGATGAATTACACTTACTTCTTGGGCCTCTTGGCTCAGCAGTAGCATTATTTGAATCTGCTATAGATCAACTTTGTACAAGAAAAGATGGAACAAGACCTAAAATTATTTCATCAACAGCTACGACAAGAAATACGCAATTGCAAATTGCAGCACTTTTTGATAGAAAAGTAAATCTATTCCCAAAGCCAGGGGTTGAGTGCGATGATTCATTCTTTACATTTTATCGAAGAACGTTTAAAAGTATTGCTAACAAAATACCAGAATATCTTTCTAAAAGAAAATACATTGGTGTTTTACCTACAGGAAGAACACAGATTTGGATGCAAATGAGATTAGCTGCAATCATAATGACTCATAAAGCCATTTTTGAATTGAAGGAGTTGGGAGAAAAACATCCGATTGAATATGATTCATACCAAGATTTCGAAAAGGCAATGGATTATTATCATACCACAATTTCCTATTTCAACAGTCTTAAAGAAGTTGGGAAAACTCAATCTCAAGTTCAAACATATATTTTGAAGGAATTAAGAAGAGTGTTTGCAAGGGTTGTAAGGCCTCAAAAATTAATGCATTCTATTTACACTTATGGCCCAATACAAGAGTCTGAATTAACTGGAAGGCTTTCAGGGGAAGAAGTTAAAAATGAATTAAAAAGTGTTGAGACTAAATGGAATGCTAAAAAACGTTTCGCAAGCAATGAAAATAACGAATTGATTAGAGGTAAAGTTCCTCCAGAATTCGTTGTTGCAACAAATATGATTTCAGTTGGAATTGACGTATCAAGATTCAATACTATTATTATGAACTCTATGCCAAGAAATACTGCTGAATATATTCAGGCAAGTAGTCGTGTTGCTAGAAATGATTATGGAATTGTATTAACCGTTCATCATCCGTTCAGGTCAAGGGATATTTCTCACTATGAAAAATTCATTGAGTTCCACGAAAAAATGTATAGCTACGTTGAACCAATTTCTATAACTCCATTTACACAAAAAGCTGTGGAAAGGTATATGGGTTTGTATTTAGCAACAATGATTCGACACACTACTAGATTTACGGAAAGGGCTTCGGCAAGTGAGATTTCAACTGTTTCTGAAATTGAAATCGAAACAATAATTACTAAGCTAACAAAATACTTTGAAAAGCGAAAAGATAAAATGGCTCAACAATTTTCTGGTGCAATTTTAAATTTATTAAAGCCAGATAATGTCAAACAAATTAAAGATTGGATTCAAATTGCTTTTGACGATTGGAAGAAACTTGGTAATGAACTTGACAATAATACTGACTTGGTATTTAATAATAAGAAAAACGCGCCAAATCAAACAAGAAAACAAGAACAACTTTATGTTGATATAGAGGAATATGAAGGCTATATTCATAGCGAGAAATGGCAAGTTCCGATGTCTTTAAGAGTTATTGAACCAGAAGCTGCTATCAAAATAAATTCACTATAAAATGAATATACTAAAACAAAATCAATATAATCAGGGCGTTGGAAAATACAAACTACTTTCTTCAACCTCTGGCGTTGGCTCAATTATCACGAGCAAGCTTGGTACATATGTTTTGATTTCAGACATTAATAAATGGAGATTTATTAAATGGGCAAATTCTAAAATTGAAATTATTAGAACCAATAATACGGATGACAGAAAAGTTTATGAATTAAGCAAGTCTGATGTTTTAACTAGAGGTTTAGAATTTATTGATGATCAAAGATTTATTAAGTTCATTAAGTTAGAGAAAAATCTTGAAAACTTAGTCTGTTTAATAGGTATTCCACATATGTCATTAAATGAATCCTTCAATACTCCTAACTGGAGGAATCACCCGATAAAAATCGCTTTAGAGAAAACAGGTGAACCATCTGAAGGCTTGTCTCACCATTATATGATAAATGGCACACATTTTCCGAAATGGTTTAAGAACAAAAAAGGCGAGTTAAAAGAAATAGATAAGTGGAGTAAAATATGGATTGATGAATGTCGGAATCACAATGGAATTCTAACATTAGAATATTTTGCACCACCTCGTGATGGAAGGGATTTTATACGTACTTATAAAAGTAAAAATATTGAAGGTACTGAAATTACCATTAGAGAGTATAAAACCCTTGAACAGACTAACCTAATATTAATTTGCCCAAACGGCCATCTTTCCGATGTACCTTGGAGTAATTATTTGAATTGGAAAACATTAAAAATAACACACGGTTCAAAAACTGAAGAAAATGGAGAGAATTTATTTCAAATTGGTCCTTGTTGCACAAATCCAAATTTAATATGGACCGAAAGCAAGACAAAGTCGGAAGGTTATGGTAGCATTTTTATTCACTGTAATTCTTGTGGAACTGGTGATGGAGGTCGTAAAAATGGAAATGGATTAAATGATTACAAAAGTTTTCCAAAAATAAATCTAGAAGGTATTAATAGCTTAAAACCTAAATGTATGGGTCAAAAGCCTTGGGAATTGGATATTGATAATCCTTCACTTATCCAACACGTAAATTGTTTTAAAAATGGCCTTAATAATATTCGTGAAGAAATGCAAGTAGCATTGGTAACAGCAAATAATGTTTACTATGCAAATGGATTTTCAAGTCTATTTATTCCAATGCACTTAGCGGAGAATAAGCCTAAAGAACTTATTGAAGCAATCAATATTCTTGAGAAGAAGTATAGTAAATATTTTGACCGTACAGGAATAACTCGTGATGAATACTGGAGTTCAAAATTAGATTTCAATGACTTTTTAATTGAAAACAATATTAATCCTGAAAATGAAGGTGAATTTAAAAACCTTTTAGAATCAGAATTTTTAAACATTGCAAATGCCATTGAAATTACTGACAAGCACGAAGAATATAGGTGGCAAGAATACCGATGTTTTTCAACACATTCAACTTTGCCAGATATTGAGATAAATAAAGGATTACGATTTAAGGATATTCAACTACCAAATGAACTTATTAATATTTTTAAAAAGATTCAGCAGGTTGAAGAGCTAAAAGTAACCAATGTTCAATTGGATTTCACAAGAGTTAAACCTAAAGAAAGAATAGTTGTAAATGGCGAAGTGAAAGAATCTTCGAATGGTCAAAATATATTTTCAATTGATTCAAAAGAATTATTTACACTGCCTGCAAATGAGTCTTTAGGAGAAGGTCTTTTCTTTGAATTTTCTAATGCACATATTGATAAATGGATTTCAGAAAACTTTCTTGTTTTAGCAAATCGATTTGAAAAATATTTAAAGAAAGTTCCGAACCCTAATAGTCAAGGACTAAGTTCCAAAATGAGAATTTACAACAATAAATACAAACACTTTTTAATTCATTCATTCTCACATATGATGATGAGAGAACTAGAGTTCTCTTGCGGCTACCCTACAGCTAGTTTAAAAGAAAGGCTTTTCATATCTACAAACCCTGAAAAGGAAATGTCCGGTTTACTCATTTACACAGCGGAAGGTTCAGAAGGTAGTATGGGAGGCTTAGTTTCACAAGGAGAACCTGAAAAGGTGCTTGAGATCATTAAAAAAGGATTAGAAAGATCAGTTAACTGTTCATCTGATCCATTATGTTGGGAATCTGATGGACAAGGAATTTTTGACTTGAATCTATCTGCTTGTTTTTCTTGTTCTCTAGTAGCAGAAACAGCTTGCGAAGAAATGAATTTAGGTTTAGATAGACGAGTTTTAGTTGACGAGGAATTTGGTTACTTTAAAAGCGTTCAAACTTAACCAAACCATTTTGTAAGCACATTGCCAAAGCCGCAAGAGCCTGCACCTTAAGGTAATTCAGCAGTTAAAAAGAACTTTCGAAGAGAATTCTTTCGCACCAATTATTTTGGAATATCTGGTAATAATTGAATTAAAGAAATTGATTTCGGAGGAACATCTACAGAAATGTATTTCGTGGTTCCATTTAGATAAATTTTTTTATCAGTAAAAATTTTATCAAACCTAACAATATCGATCGTTTCGTCGTCAACAATTTTAATATTGTCTATTGATGGATTATCTGTAGCAATTCCATTTCCCGAAAAACCTTCACTTTTTGCTATCAGTAATAATGAATTGTAATTATAGTCAGTGTTAAGTACTTTAACTTCTATCCCATCAACTAAACCATCGCTTACAAACAATTTGAGATTTATAACAATATCATTGTTATTACTAATTTCAACTATAAAACCTCTGCGCATTTTGGTTTATTTAAGTTTAGAATTTTTGTGATCGTTCAAATTTAATTTTTTAAATAAATGTATTATAGGCAACTGTTATTCCCTCATTATTTAACACCTCTGATCTAAAAGTATTGGTTATTTCATGATCTGCCATTTTAATATAATTCATGTCGGCCTCTTTAAATTCTCTAAACTTAATTTTACTGGCCTCGTTTCTTATTAGGTCTATTAAATTTTCGTAAGATGAAATCCATTCACTGTTTAATTCACATGCTCTTCTTATTGAGCAGGGACCCATTCGACTATCCAATTGATATTTTCGGTTGAGTATATTAATTAATTTCCTTTCGAATGAATTACCAGGAGAAGAAAACTGGTATCCTACATTTAAACATAAATCAAAAAATTGTTGGATATATTTTGACGATACCTCATTAGAGTTTAAAATATCCAAAGCATTCATATTAAATGGACACAACCATTTGTATTCTACTAAATCTTCTATCAGAACTTTATTCATCTTGTATTTTTGCTACTAACGGTTGAAGTATGCTTTCATTTATAAAAGTACCGAAAATGTACTCACGATAGAATAAATTATCTTTAAATTACACCCAGTTAAAACATCTCTGATTTTTTAAATATAATTGTGAGCAGATTTGTATCCATTTTCTTAATTCACCAATAAGAGCAAAAACCATTCTATAAAAATTCAATAAAAAGCGAGGTAGAAAATGAGTACCAATTTTAAATTTAAACCTATTTCCCCACCAATTATTGATCTAACTGAAGAAATAATAGATAGCGGCTATGCACTAATCATTCCATATGCTGTTTTTGAAAACTGTCACTTTTCTGCAGAAATGACATTGTCTTGTCCCAATATTGATTTTTTAAAAAATCGGGTAATGATGCATGCTTGGACAATAACAAACAATAATCAAATTGTAAAAAAGCAGACACATATATTATCAAATGACTGAATTGAAGTAAACAACTTTTCTCAAACATCCTCTATTTATTGGCCCGATATCCAACAAAGTGATATTGCGGATTTTAGATATGATATGCTTTTTGTGGTGCAGCCAATGATGGGTAATGAATTACCCGAACTTGTTTTGGAATTTGAACTGATTAAATAATGCAGGAAAAATTCAGTGTGAAGGTCTTCAAGTTTACACAATTTCTGATTATTATTAAAGTAAAGTGATTTAAAATGGATAGGATTTTAAAGAAATAAAAAATATTTCGCCTCTCATTCCATTTGTTAATTAAAAGAAAAATCATCTAAAAGAGCTAGAAAAAATTTATCTTTGCAATATCATCAAGAACCCTTTAATGGGTACCAACCGAGAGAAAACAACTCAGACGGTGGTAAAATGATGAGGACTTACAGTCAAACTAAAATGTAAATTCCCTCTTTTATTCTTGGTGTGATTTTTTAACCATTTAAACATCATAACCATGCAAAACGAAACAAGCCCAAAAGCAAATCCAATTGAACTAGTAAAAAGACCTTTCCCTTCTGATGAAGTCTGGGATAAAATGACCATCAAACAGAAACTTGAATGGAGCGGTCTAGGCAGGGTAAAAAAGCACCCGCCCAAAGCAATCCAAATTTTAGGTGCAGTTCCTTGTCATGGAAGTAAATAGTTTTACTTATCTGATTTACTTACTATTGGCTTAGACTTGATTTAAAGAAGGGAAATTTTATTAAGATTTCTTTAACAAGGATCTCATACTCCCATAGGGTCTCATCTCGTTTGTCAAGACCTCTATGATCCAAAAAATTTCCCTTCTTTTAACGCTACTATTTTCCTTATCGGTAAAAGTAGATTCATTAGTAATAAAGAACCATCTCTTAACTTTTGAGCAAACCATCGATCATTTAGCTGATTTAGATGAGGATGAAGTAATGTCTTTGGAATTGTGTCAATTCGGTTGCAATCATCACAGAGTTTCAAGAATGTCAGTAACTAGAGAAAGCGAACATTATAATTTAGTACTCTATGAAACGCCTCAATCAGAACTAGGCGGAATATATACTTCTGAATACCATGATAGTACTGCTTATCACAATAGGTTTACTTTTTCAAAAATGCAGTTGGCTGATTTTCAAGAAGCATTATACCCAAACCCCCACTCACAATCTACTAATCACAATGTAATTAAGATAAGGTTTCAAAATCAGGAATATTGGTCCATTGACCGCGCATCTAAATCAAAGCTAAAAACTTTTCTAGAAAGTCTTGAGGCAGAACAGTGTACTTGCGAAAATTCAAAATACTTTCGAACTCAAGAATACAGACATGATTTAATGGAAGAATATCTTCAATCAAAACTAGTTAATCAGACGACCTCTCCATTTATTGAGGATCAATTTAACTAATTCAACATCTAGGTATAAAAATGGACATGAAAGCAATCTATATATTATTTTCAATTTTACTCTTGCTAAGTTGTAGCAGAGCAATTACTGTAGAAAAAGCAGCTAGCGGAAGAGCAAGGTGTGGA
>Ga0114971_10001319_pt1 | contig 16887 bp, 14 predicted proteins | sample M_140625_MF_Meta_FD_87320 | JGI IMG/M metagenome (GOLD analysis project Ga0114971, IMG submission 87320) | Freshwater microbial communities from Lake Montjoie, Canada to study carbon cycling - M_140625_MF_MetaG | ecosystem: Environmental > Aquatic > Freshwater > Lake | place: Lake Montjoie...
CGCACCATGATCGTCATCGCCCTGCTGCTTGGCGTCGTATTCCTGGGTGCGGGGGTTTGGCTCTACACGCCGGACCGGCCGCGCGCGGCGCTGGAAGCAACCTATGCCGCCCCGCCTTCCACCTTTGTCGACATCGCAGGCGTCAGGCTGCATCTGCGCGATACCGGCCCGCGGGATGCGCCCGCCGTCGTCATGCTGCACGGCTTCGGTGCCAGCCTGCATACCTGGGATGACTGGGCGGCGCTGCTGGAGTCCGACGTCCGCATCATCCGCATCGACCTGCCAGGCTTCGGTCTGACCGGTCCGGACCCGACCGGCGACTACACGGATGCGCGCAGCATCGCGGTACTTTTGGCGCTGCTGGACCGGCTGGGCGTGCAGCGCGCGACGTTCATCGGCAACTCGATGGGGGGGCGCATTGCCTGGGCCTTCGCCGCCGCGCATCCCGACCGGGTGGCAAAGCTGGTGCTGGTTTCGCCGGATGGCTTCGTCAGCCACGGCGTCGAATACGGCAAGCCGCAGGCGGTTCCCGCGCTGATGCAGGTGCTGCCCTACACGCTGCCCCGGTCGATGCTGCGAGCGAACCTCGCGGTCGCCTATGCCGATCAGGGGCGGCTGACCGATGCCACGGTACAACGGACCTACGACATGATGGTCGCACCCGGCGTCCGTTCGGCCATCGTCGCGCGCATGCGTCAGCTGGTGCTACCCGATCCGGTGCCGCTTCTGCGCCGGCTGGCCATGCCCACGCTGCTGCTCTGGGGCGATAAGGATGGGATGATCCCGGTCTCTAACGCACAGGACTACCTGGCCGCGCTCCCGAATGCTTCGCTCGTGGTAGTGCCGGGCATCGGGCACGTGCCGCAGGAGGAAGCGCCGCGGGAGACGATTACGCCGCTGCGGGACTTCCTCGCGCGCTGATCAGTCGCGCAGCACTTCCAGCGCCTGGGAGGTGTAGAAGCCGCGTGCGACGCGATGGGTGCGGGCGCTGCGCCAGCCGGCCATTGCGGGTTCGGCGGCGATCAGCCGGCGCAGTGTCCGCTCCGCAACCGGCACGATGGCCGGGGATCGGTCGCCGCGTGGCACCAGCCGGCCAACGGCGAGGAAGGCCTGCAGGAATGCCGAGCTCGGCGCGAAGGTGAACAGCATCGAGCGGTCGGTGCGCGCCGCGATCCCGGCCAGCACCCGCACCACATCCGCCGCCTTGTAATGGATCAGGCTGTCCATCCCGACCACATGGTCGAACCGGCCGAGTGCGGGGTCGAACATGTCGCCCACGCGGAAGTCGATCTGCCCGGTACCGACATCGGCGCCGATGCGTTCACGCGCGAGGTCCACGAGGTTGGACGAAAGATCGATCGCCGTGACATGCGCGCCGCGCTGTGCCGCCGCCACCGCCAGCGCACCGGTACCGCAGCCGGCATCGAGGATGCGTCGGCCCGCGAGGTCGGCGGGCAGCCAGTCGAGCAGCGTCGCGCGCATCGTATCGCGCCCGGCGCGTACAGTGGCGCGGATGCCGCTGACCGGGGCGTCGGATGTCAGGCGCTTCCACGCCTCCATCGCGGTGCGGTCGAAATAAGTCTCGAGTTGGCCGCGGCGTGCGGCGTAGCTGGCGGTCGGCATGGGCGCAGTTCCCTCGTCGTCAGGCACTGATCCCCTCGAGCCGGTCTTCCAGGTCTTCGCTCGCCGCGCGCAGCTTTTCGAGCGTCGCAGCGTCGGGGGTCCAGAAATTCCGCTCCTGCGCTTCGATCAGCCGGTTGGCGATCTTGATCGAGGCGGTGGGGTTCAGCTTGGCCATGCGGTCGCGCATCTCGGGGTCGAGTACATAGGTTTCGGCCAGCTTCTGGTAGACCCAGGGTGCGACATCGCCCGTGGTGGCCGACCAGCCCATGGTGTTGGTCACATGCGCCTCGATTTCGCGCACGCCCTCGAAGCCATGCTTCAGCAGCCCCTCATACCATTTAGGATTGAGGGCGCGGGTCCGGGTTTCGAGGGTCACCTGCTCGGAGATGGTGCGCACCTTGCCGTCGCCGCGCGTCTGATCGCCGATATAGACTGCCGAGGCGATGCCGCCGCGGGCCCGCCGGACGGCGCGGCTGATGCCGCCGAGCGTGTCGAAGTAGTGGTCCACCGTGGTGACGCCAACTTCGATGCTGTCGAGGTTCTGGTAGGTCACGTCGACGGTCTGCAGCACCGCGCCCAACACCTTGTCTGCCCGCGCCGGCTTACCATCCAGGCCATAGGCGAAGCCCTTGCGCTTCACGAAAGCCTCGGCCAGTTCGTCTTCGTCGTTCCAGGCACCCTCGGCCACCAAGGAGTTGACGTTCGAGCCGTATGTCCCGTCGGCATTGCCGAAGACGCGCAGCGCCGCTTCCTCCATGCTGCAGCCGTGCTGGGCGATGTGGTCGAGCACGTGCTTGCGGACGAAGTTCATCTCGACCGGCTCGTCGGCCTGCGCGGCGAGCAGAGCCGCCTCTGCCAGCAGCTTCATCTGCAGCGGCAGCAGGTCGCGGAAGATGCCCGAAAGGGTGATCACCACATCGATCCGTGGCCGGCCCAGCTTCGCCAGCGGGGTCAGCGCGGCGCCGGCAAGCCGGCCATAGCTATCGAAGCGTGGCTCGGCCCCCATCAGCGCCAACGCCTGTGCGATCGGCCCGCCTTCGGTCTTCAGGTTGTCCGTGCCCCAGAGCACCATCGCGACCGACTCCGGCGGGCCGTGGCCATCGGCCTCATGCCGATCCAGCAGGCGCTGCGCCTGGCGGGCGCCGTCCTGGACCGCGAAGGCGGAGGGCAGCTTAAAGGGGTCGAAGCCGTGCAGATTCCGCCCCGTCGGGAGGACGTCCATGCTGCGCAGCAGGTCGCCGCCGGGCGCGGGGCGGATGTAGCGACCATCCAGCGCCTGTAGGATGCCGGGGATCTCGCTATCCGTGCCAAGCAGCGCATCGAGCCTGGCACGCTCGGCTGAGTCGGTGATGCCGGCGGCATCCAGCATCTCGGCGCGCTGGGCGGCGTCGGGCGGCTCGCCCACCACATGCAGGCCGTGCGGGATCAGCGTGTATTCCAGCTCCAGCAGCGCGCGGCCGAGCGCCTCGATCGCTGTCAGCGGATTGTCCCACACGGGTTCCGCGGTGGCGAGGTTCACCTCCGTCGCCTGCGCCTGGACCAGTCCGGCCAGGGCGGCGCGCTGGCTGAGATCGGCATCCGGTTCCAGGGATCGCCAGCGATCGATTGAGGATTTCAGGTCGAGCAGCCCACGATAGAGCCCGGCCGAGGCGACGGGGGGCGTCAGGTAGCTGACCAGCGTCGCGCCGGCGCGACGCTTGGCCAGCATGCCCTCAGACGGGTTGTTCGAGGCATAGAGATAGAAATTCGGCAGCTCGCCGATCAAGCGGTCCGGCCAGCAGGCGGCCGACATGCCCGCCTGCTTGCCGGGCATGAATTCCAGCGCGCCATGGGTGCCGAAATGCAGCACGGCATGGGCGCCGAAATCCTCGGCCAGCCAGCGGTAGAAGGCGGTGAAGGCGTGGGTCGGCGCGAAGCTGCCCTCGAACAGCAGACGCATCGGGTCGCCCTCATAGCCGAAGCCGGGCTGCACGCCGACGAACACATTGCCCAGCTGCACGCCAAGCACAAAGAGATCGCGCCCATTGGTCTGAATCCGGCCTGGCGCCGGCCCCCAGACGGCCTCGATCTCCTCCAGCCAGGGGGTGCGCCGCACATGGCTGTCCACATCGATCCGCGCGCCCACATTGCCGGTGGTGCCGAACTGCTCGCGGTTGCCGTTGATGACCATCTCGCGCAGGACGTCGTGGTTCTCGGGGACCTCGACCGTGTAGCCGGCGGCCTTCATCGCGGTCAGCGTGTGGTGGAGCGAGGCGAAGACGCCCAGATAGGCGGCCGTGCCGGTGGTTCCGGCATTGGGCGGGAAGTTGAACAGCACGGTTGCGATCTTGCGTTCGGCCCGCTCTGACCGGCGCAGTGCCACCAGTTTGGCGACGCGCGCCGCCAGCTTCGCCGCGCGCTCTGGGTTCTGGACCATGTTGCGGGCGCAGTCCACGCCATCGCAGCCGGCGCAGCGTTCGGCAGGAATGTCAGAGGCGCCGCAGCGCCCGCCGAAGGTCATCGGCCAGATGCCGCCATCGAGTTCGGGGATCGCCACCATCATCGTAGCTTCGACCGGCAGCAGGCCGCGGGGGTCGGATTTCCATTGCCGCGTTGTTTGGAATTCCAGCGGATGGGCGGTGATATAGGGGACGTCGAGCTTCGACAGGGCCGCCTCGGCCGCGCGCGCATCGTTATAGGCGGGCCCACCAACGAGGGAGAAGCCGGTGAGCGAGACCACGGCATCCACTGCCGGCACGCCCTCTCGCATGAAGAAGGCGTCCATCGCCGGTCGGGCATCCAGCCCCGAGGCGAAGACCGGAATCACGTTCAGCCCCTGCGCTTCGAGCGCATCGATCATGCCGTCGTAGTGGCGCGCATTGTTCGCCAGCACATAGGACCGAAGAAGCACGAGGCCTACCGTGCCCTTGGAGCCGGGCCGCGGCAGCAGCTCGGCCTTTTCCAAGACCTGGTTCTTTGCCCGCGGATGGTAGAGCCCGACATCGGGATATTGAACCGGCGGCTCCACCTTCAGCTTGCCGACAATCGCCTTGCGCGGGCCGGCCGCGTAGCCACTGACCAACATGCCGACCATGTTCGCCAGATTGTCGGCAGACCCGGCCAGCCAGTATTGCAGCGTCAGGAAATAGGCGCGGACGTCCTGGGCGGTGCCTGGAATGAAGCGCAGGAGCTTCGGGAGTTCCCGCAGCATCTTCATCTGGCCCTTGCCACTGGCCGGCGCGCCACCAACCTTCGGCTTGCCGCGCAGTTTCTTCAGCAGGCCGGCGATCCCTTTGGCCTCGCCAGCCATGCTGAACTTACCCAGCCGCGTCAGACGCATGATCTCCGGCGCTGAGAGAACGCAGACCATGGCGTCGCAATGGTCGCGCCGGGCAGTCAGCGCCGGCAGGACCAGGCGGATGTGATCCTCAAGGAACAGCATGCCGGCAATGACGAGGTCGGCGTGGCCGATATCCTCGATGCAATGCTTCAGCGCGACGGGGTCGGAGGCAAACTCGTCCGCCGCATGCAACACGAGGTCCAGGTTGGGAATGCTACGGCGCAGCGTGGACCGGGCGGTGGTGATGGCAGCGCCGAAATGGCTATCCATCGTCAGGATCACGACCCGCATGGCGTTCGAGCTGAGGGCGGGACGATTTACATGCACGGGCGGCTGTCTCCAACAAACCCCTTTGGCAGACCGCAGAGGCCGCAAATTCCCACAGCCCGCCGGTACACGGCCGGGGGACGCAGCCGAATTTGCCCGGCGTTGCCCTGCTGAGGGTGATGGTCGCGGCGCATGGTCGTTTGCCTCTTTGCTTGGGCCATGATCTGAGGAGAACCCAAGAAATGTCAATCTTAATTGACGTCAAATTTCTCCGACACTTCGGAGGTTAAGCGGCGGCCAGGCGAACGCTCTGCCAAGCAAATCCGGCAGTGCTGGCGCCGCCGGCGGGGTTGGACGGGGGTTTGCCCTAATTTTTGCGCTTCTGTCTCTCGGGCTTGGTCTCACGGCTTGTGTCGCCTGGATCTCATTGCGCAACGCCAACCCCGACCCGGCGGGGAATCGGGGCAGGCGGCGCAGCCTGGGCACGCGCACCATGCGGATGGGCGGGTCGTCTTCCACAGCCAGCACGCGCATCTCGCCACCCCTGGCCCTATCATAAAAAGTACTCAATTTTTTATTCACTTATCTAGGGGGTTGGACCCTCCCTCGATTTATCCCCTGAATAGGGGATGCCTTTTGACAAGAGCCGCCTGAATACAACCAACCCAGGGTTGCGTTTTCGGCGACCCAAAGGCCCCAAAACGCGAGATTGCGCCGCGCTTTAACGCTGATTGGCGAGGCCGGACCGGGCCAGGGAGCGGCCGTTCCGAGAGGTCGCTCCTAAGGCCTATGGTCTGAAAAGTGACGCAAACCCTGGCATCATGTCAGCGCATCGATCCCCCAAACGGGGGATTCAGCCGCCGCAGAAAAAGGCGCCTCTGATCATCACGCTGCATGAGCCAAGCAGCACGGATGGTTACATGAAAAATCTTCATGAGGCAGGCCGCAGGCAGCGGGGTGGGACACCGACCCGGAGCGCTACGCGCCGGCAAGATTCCGGCTCCTTGGAAGGGCATGGCCGCACTCAGGCTCCGGGTGCTGCGGGCGCGGCGACGGCGGTGTCTTCTACCAGCGGTCGAATCCTTTGACCGCTGGCATAGGGTTTTTCTGGTCCTCAATCGCCGGACGGCAGCCTCTGGTGTCCTGGGCTGCGCGGCATTGGCTGCGGCGCCCGTTTGGGCGCTCGGCGCCAGCCAACGCCTCGTGCCGTCGGCATGACGTGCCCTCTCCGCGCAGGCGTGGGGACCTCGGTTCCTTCCCGCATTTGGCCACCCGGGCCGGCAGCTTGGCAGCGGGCCAGAGCATCGTCGTCGACGGTTCTGGCTCTGGCCCATCGTCGGCCCTCACATGGAAGGACACCTGCCATGAATAAGCCCATGCGCCCGGCCGATATCGCCGTCGCGGTCCTGATCGCCGTGATCTGGGGGCTCACCTTCGTCGCCATGAAGGTCGGGCTGAACGTGCTGCCGCCGCTATTGTTCTCCGGCCTGCGGTTCCTCCTGGCCTCGCTGCCACTCGTCTTCCTCGTCGGCCGCCCCGATGTGGGGTGGCGCTGGATTCTGGCGATCGGGCTGACACTGGGCGCCTGCATGGTCGCCTTCCAGTTCCTCGGCATACATACCGGCCTGCCAGCGGGGCTGACCTCGCTCGTGCTGCAGTCGCAGGTGGCCTTCACAGCGGTCTTTGCCCTGGCCTTCTTCCGCGATGTCCCGACGCCCCGTCGCCTCGGCGGGCTGGTGGTGTGCTTCGCGGGGCTAGTCCTCATCGGGCGGCAATACGCCGCCGACAATGCCATGCTGCTGGGCTTCGTGCTGGTGCTGATGGCCGGCGCCGCATGGGCTGCTGGGAACATTCTCATCAAGAGGTCCGGCTCAAGCCGCCAGCTCCAACTGATCGTGTGGATGAGCCTGGTGCCGCCGCTGCCCCTCTTCCTCCTGTCCTGGATGTTCGAGGGTGAGCAGCGGATCGGCCAGGCGCTGGGTGCCATGGGCATGACGGAGGCCGTGGCCCTGATCTACCTGGTCATGGCGACCTTGGTCGGGTTCGGGCTTTGGGCTCGCCTCATCTCCCGCCATGGGCCTGCGGCGGTCGCCCCCTTCTCCCTGCTGGTCCCGATTTTCGGGTTCGGGTCGAGCGCTCTCATGCTGGGTGAGAGCGTCAGCGTTGCGACGGCCATGGCGTCGGTCGTCATCGTTCTTGGACTGTACTTTATGGTCGTACCACGCCCGGAGAGGCTGGTTGGGGCACCCGTCCCCAAGCTCTCCCAAGCCCATTGACCGGCGGCGCAGCGTCGTGCGGGCTCTCCTGTGGGCGCTGGCGGCGGTGGCAGCCTGGGGCGCTGCGGCGCCTGCGCCGCTCCTCGCCCAGCAATATGATCCGAGCATCTTGCTGAACGCCGAATGCCGACAGGAGGCCGCGAGCGGTTGTTTGTGTACGTCGTCGGTGGAGAGCGTTTTGCCGTTGGAGGAGATGGCCTTCCTCGTCCGGCTCTATGCCCGGTCCAATGATTGGTGGCTGACCCGGTCGCAGAGCTGGTTCGATGCGGCAGCGGCCGAGGCGATGATTCAGCGACTTGAGGAGAGCTGCGGGATCGCCGCCTCGCCGGCGCCGCGGCCCTGGCCCACATCGGCCCACCCAAGCCTGTCCCCTGAGGAAGCAATGGCCGCCGCCTACCCTTAAGCGGTTCGACCTCGCCGGCTTGGTGCATGGAACGCGGCCGGGTCTTGGGATCGTTAAGGCCCACGCCAACCGGATGGAAGGTCAGGCTGAAGCGGCCATAGCCGGCGACCTCACCCCCGCGCGGGCGCCGCGCAGGACTGGCCCGGCGCTGACCTCGGGCAAGATGAGCATAACCTCGGTCCCGCCTTCGGCATGGGGGGTGACCCGCACCTCGCCGCCGATCTCTCGTGCCCGTGTCTGCATCGTCCGCATCCCAAGGCCGCCGGCCTGCCGGGGGACGATGCCGCGCCCATTATCCCGCACGCTCAGCCGCCCGGCATCGGCGGCAATCCGCACCTCGGTGGCGCCGGCATGCCGCGCCGCGTTCATCACCGCTTCCTGCAGAATCCGCAGCACGTGCTGGATCGTGGCCGGGGTCAGGCCGGGCATGGGCGAAAGCGCCACCAGGTCGCTCTCCAGCCGCACGCCGAAGGGCCGCACCAATCGTTCTAAATTCGGTATGAAACCGGCGATGGCCTGCGCCAGATCGCCGTGGAAATCCTGGAAGGCGGTGATGACCAGCCGCAGCTCGGCCAGGGCCTCGCGCAGGTTTTCCTGGACCGTGGAGAGCTCGGTTTCCTGATGCGAACAGAGCATGACCGCTGAAGCCAGCCGCCCGCTCACCCCATCATGCAGGTCGCGCATCAGCCGCTCCCGCTCAGTCTGGATCAGCAGGCGCTGCGCCTGTTCATGCTGCTGCGTCAATGCCGCGGCCAGCGAGGCCTGGGCCACGCGGAGCTCCTGCTCCAGCCCCTCATTTGCCGCTGCCTGCACGCGCGCCGCGCGCCAAAGACGAGAGATATAGAGGTAGCCAAAAATCATCACCCCGGCGAAGGTGAAGTTCGGCGCGCCGCCGCCCATGACGACGCGTAGCCCGCTTTCAAGGCCGCCGCCCAGGGCAAGGAGGGTGAGGCCAGGGGTACAAATCAGGAAAAGCAACAATCGCGCATCGGCCGAACCGCCCCGCCAGGCTGCCGGCACGACGATCACCAGGCAGGCGGCAAGGCTGGCCGGCGCCAATGCGAAGGCCAGTTTTACCACCGCGGGCTGCACCATAACCGCGGGCGCCACAACCACGCCCAGGATCACCAGGCCCGCAAGGATCGGCAGCGCCCAACACCAGCGCGGCAGCGGCCTGCCGAGAAAGCGCGCCGCCCAGATGGGCATCAGCGCCAGTTGTAAAAAACTGCTGGCATTGATCACGCGTAGCGCGGTGCTGGGCAAGGCCAGATCCGGCACCAGGAAGGCGCCCAACCGGACCGCGCCGATGAACATCAGCAGCGCGCCGAGGAGCGCTGCCGTATCAGAACGGCGGCCCAGCCAGGACGCCGCCAGAACGCAGCCGAGCGCCACGGCACTGCCCAGCAACACCAGCGGAACGCCGACCAGACGAAGCCAGGTGCCATGATAGGCGCCCTGCAGCAGGGCCGCCGGCCCGACAAAGATCGGCGGGGGATCCTTGACCGGGAAGATCAGGCCATCCGTCTCCAGCACCAGCGCGCGCTCGCCCAGCGCGGCGGCCGGCACCCGCACCAGCTCCGGGCTGAACGGGATGGTGGCATAAGGCCCGCCCGCGACGCGCCGTTCATACAGCGTCTCGGCGCCCAGGCTGAGGCGGGCCTGTGGGGTGGTGACGACGAAGAACAGGCGCAGATCCGCGTCGCGCCCGTCCATCGGGTTGAATTCGTACCGGAATAGGAAGGCGCCGGGCGCGCGGCCGGGGAGCGATTCGACATGCCGAAGCTGCGCGACACCGGCCGGCAACACCGCCAAGCCCCCATTGGGCAAGAACATCCGCATGAGAAATACTAAAAGCACACAAAGCGCTAAAGGCCAGGCGCTGGCTTGAACCCAATGCGCGTGGCGCAGCGCCCAGAGGTTCATAGCTCAATCATATTGCCGCTGGTTGCCTTGAAGACCGCCTCGCCGCGCGATTTGACTTCGAGCTTGCCATAGATCGTCTTGACGAAACTCGCGACCGTATGGGTTGAAATGCCAAGATGCTCGGCCACCTGGCCGTTTTTATAGCCCTTGGCGATCAGCATCAAAACCTGGGCTTCGCGTTGGGTCAGCGCCGCCCCCGGGACCGCGCCTTTGGGCTTTGGGTTGGCCTGCACATCGCGGATGATGTGGCTGGCGATGGCGGGCGACAGGAACACCTCGCCAGCCATCACCCGGTCGATAAAGCGGCCGAGATCCTCCGGCAGGTCATCCTTGAGGACATAGCCGCTCGCGCCGGTGCGGATCGCCGCCAGGACATGGCCCTCATCGCTCATGACGGAGAGCACCAGCCGCCGCATCGCCGGCTGGGTGGCCTGAATCTCATCGAGCAAGGTCAGCCCGGACCCGTCGGGCAGGTTGAGATCGATGAAGGCGAGATCTGGCCGTAGCCGGGCGCACGCCGCGGACCCGGCCGCCAGGGTCCCCACGGCCACGACTTCGGGAAGGTGGGGCAGGCTGCGCAGCACGCGCACAAGCAACATGCGGATGGTCGGGTCGTCCTCCACGACCAGCATGCGCATTTCGGTGCCTCCGGGCGCCAGCCTGAAAAAATATTCGATGCTTTGTTAACCTATACGGGGGGTAGGAACAACCCGCGATTGATCCCCTGAATAGGGGATGTCACCGGAGAAGGATCGGCTGGGTCCACCCAACCCATAGTTGTGCCGATGGCTGCCGCGAGGCCCGCAAAGGTGAGGTCGCGCCACACTTTAACACTAATCGGCGAAGCCGGCCCAGGTCAGGCCGCGGCCTTTCCGCGAGGCCGACGCGACCGCACACCGTCCGAAAAGTGACGCAAAACCGCTCTCCGGGCCCGCGCATTGATCCCCCAAGCAGGGGATTCACGGGGCGTGAAAAAAGCCGGCCACTGCGCAGGCAGGCCACCGATGCCGGACCGGCCGGCCGCCTGGGACAGAGAGGACAGAGCGACCTTGCAACGCATGATCCGCCCATTGCGGGGCCTCCTGCTGCTCGCAACGATTCTGGCCCTGCAAAGCGGTGCCAAGGCGGAGCGCCGCGAGCCGCCCGCGGCACCGCCCGTGCAAACCGAGGCCGTCCTCCTTGGGGCTTCGGGGGTGGAACTTGGGCTGCTCACCCTTCCTGATCCCGTATCGGGCCTGTCCCTGGCGGCAATCCTGCTGGCCGACCGCGATGGTCCCTGGCGGCGTTCGCTCCTCTACAGCCAGCGTCTTCTGGAAAATGGCTGGGCCTTGTTCGAGCCCGCCTTCGATTACGCCGGCCAACAGGCCGGGCGGGTCCCGCCGGCGCAGCGGCTGGCGGCGGCGGTCGAGGCGGTGCGGCGCGATGCGCGGGTCGACACCGACCGGATCCTCGTGGTTGGGGTGGGTGCCGGGGCGCGGACGGCCCTGGAAGGCTGGGCAGGGGGGGCGCAGGTCAGCCGGCTGGTGCTGCTCTACCCCGGTTGCGATGCGACGCTGGCGGCTACCGCCCGCACCGCCAGCCCGGCCGATCCGCTGACGGATGTGCTGCTGATGCATGGCGACGCGGACGCCGCGAACCCGCCCGAGGCCTGCGCCGAGCTGGCGGCGGCCTTCCCCCCAGGCGTCAGCGTGCGGCAGCGGGTGTTGCGGGGCTCTGGCTATGGCTGGGATGGCCTCGACCTGGTCCCGCCGGGCGGGCGCATTCTGCAGGGGCATCCGGCCGGCGATGGACGTCGCGTCGTCGCTGTCCCCGACGCCACCGCTTCGCAGATCGCGGCCGACTGGATGCTCGGCTTCGCGGTGGCCAAGCGGCGTGGCGACCGGTGAGCGCCGTGGCGGGGAAGCCGCTATCCCCGAGGCGCCCTGCGGGCCGGCTGGCGCCGCACGCCGCAACTCGGCGCCGGCTCGTGCGACTCGGCTGTGGCGTCGCTTTGGGCCTGCTGCTGTCCAGCTACAGCGCGCCGGCGCCGGCCTTCGCCGCGCCGTCGGATGAGGCCGGAGGCGAGCAAGACATGAGCGGCAGCATCACCCGCTCCGTGCCCCTCGGGCCTGACTTTGCCGCGCTGTTGTCGCTGCCGCGTGCAACCCCTGCCCGCGCAAGCCTGCCTGCGGTGATCCTGCTGAGCGACGGACCCGGCAAGGACCGCCGCTCTGAACTTTATATGATGCGGTTGCTCACCCTCGGCCTGGCGGTGCTGGACGCGGATTTCGAGAGCACGCGCACCGGCGAATGGGGTGGCACGGAGCCGGTGGCACCGGCGGTCGGACAGCGCCTCGGGCTGGCCATCGCGGCGCTGCGCGGGGCGGAGGAGATCGATCCCGCGCGCATCGCCGTGATCGGTCTTGGAGAGGGCGCGCGCGCCGTCCTGCTGGCACCAGGCGATGCCATGCCGCAGGGGGGCGCTGTGCTGCTTTATCCCGGGTGCGACGCGATATTGGCCGAGGCCGCACGGCGGCTGGCGGCGGTGCCGCTGCTGCTGCTGCACGGCGACGACGATCCCACCAATGCGATGGAAGCCTGCGCCGCGCTCGCCGCCGCGGGCGGCATGGATCGCGCCGTGCTGCCCGGCGCCAGCTATGGCTGGGACGTCACCGCCTTTCGCAGCACGCGCCTCACCATCATGCCCGATCCGCGCGATCCCTTGCGCCGCGTTGCCGCGCGCAGCGAGCCGATGCTGGCGCAGATCGCGCTCGACTGGGTGCTGAGCTTCCTGCTGCCGCGGCTGCAACCGACGGAAGGGATTAACTGATGCCGCGCGACGTCGAGCTCGCCTGCTGGCTCACCCCGGACGACCCGGACCCGCTGCTGTTCCATTTCGAGGAGACCGCCGCGGCCACGACCTTCGCCGAGCAGATCCGGATCTGCGCCCCAACCGTGCGCTTCTGCCTGCAGCCAAGGACCGAGCCAGCCTGCGACCCCCAGTCAGGAGACGAAATCGATGCGGTATGGCTCTGACGACCGGCCGCCGGTCGCAACCATGTGGCTCGCGGCCCTCCAGCTCTGCAGCATCACGACCGTCTTTATCATCTATCCGCTTGTGCTGCTGCGGGAGACCGGCGTGCCACCGGCGACTGGCGCGGCGATCATCGCGCTGTCCTTTCTCATGCTCGGCATCGCAACCGTGGTCCAGGTGAGCGTGCCGTTCGGTCCGGGTATCCTGGTGCCGGTCACCTTCACCCCAGCCTATCTGGTGCCGGCAATCGCCGCGGTAAAGCTGGGGGGGCTGCCGCTGGCGTTTGGCATGATGGTCTTCGCGGGCGTCGTCGAGATCCTGCTCTCGATCGGCTTCGGCTGCGGCCGGCCGGCACCCGGCGGCCCGAGGGCCTCGCCTGGCTTGCGCAAATCGCGGCACCACCGCGCGGTCTCTCGCTGGCGCGCTAGAGCGTGATGCGTTGAGGCGGAATCGCCGAAAGCGCTGAATCCCGCGACTAAACAAAGGCTAGAGCAGGGTGCGTTAGCGAATGCGAACGCAGCAGGCTCTAGAGCAGCCTCCGTTCAGACGATTCCGTCTGAACGGATATTGCTCTAGGCAGCGCCCCCCAGCCACGCTGGAGCGGCCCGCACCGCCCTGCCCGCAGCGACGGTCGCCGCCCGCCACCCTATCCGCGCGGCCGCCAGCGATAGATGCGCTCCAGCGCGCCGCCCATCAGCCTGGCCTTCTCTGACGCGGTCAGCCGATCCGTCACCCGGAACGCGTCCACGCCCTGCGCATAGCTCAGCAGCGCCACCGCCCGCGTCCAATCGGTGCCCCAGAGGCAGCGTTCCAGCCCGAAGCCATCGAACAGCCGCGCCAGCGGGTCCCAGATATCCGCATAGGGATAGCCGGCATGGGAGAGGGTACACGCGCCGCTGATCTTGATCGCCACATTCGGCAGGGCGGCGAAGGCCAGTACCTTCGGCAGCGCGGCGAAGGGGGCGGCCGGCGGCGGCGGGGCAAAGGGCTGCTGCAGGCCGCAATGATCGATGACGAACTGCGTACCCGGGTTGCGCCGTGCCAGCGCCAGCCCTTGATCGAGCCTTCCCCAGCACAGCATGTTCAGCGGCAGCCCGTGCTTGGCCGCCGCCTGGGCCACCCGGTTCAACCCAGGATCGGCGGGATCATCCGAGACCTCCGGGTAGAGCATCAGCCGTAGCCCCACCACGTCCGGCTGCCCCGCCCAATCGGCGATCGCCTCCGCCACGCCGGGATCGGTCGGATCGAAGGGCTTGATCAGCCCGAAGCGGCCGGGATGGCGCGCCCCGACCTCCAACGCGTAGCTGCCGTCGAAACGGTACATGGCATAGGGGGAGACCAGCAGCGCCCCATCGACGCCGACCGCGTCCATGGCGGCGACCATTTGCGCGCCGGTCACCTCGGCGGGGCCGGCCAGGGTACCGACCCAGGGGCGCGCCGGATGGTTGCGCTCATAGCAATGGACCTGGCTGTCGATGATCGGCATGGCGCACTCCCTCATCATCGACGCTACGAAGCGGCGCGCGGCCCGGCAAGCGGCGGGGGTTCAGAAGGGACGGCCGAAGATCGCCTTGGCGACCCAGGGGTCGCTATTGGCGGTCAGCCCGCGGCCGAGGCCGAGTTCCAGCGTGAAGGGGCCGATCACCAGATCGAGGACCGCAAACAGGTAATGCGATTGTTGGCGCGGCCCATAAAAGGCGCCGATAGGGCCGAAATCCGAATAGGTCTCAGCGGCGATCGCCACGGTCTCGGTCACCGCATAGGAGATCCGGTTGGCCGGCCGGAAGGCATTGCCGGCCTGGCCGCCCAGGCCGACATCGACGATGGGGTTGGTGGCGAACTCGAAGCGCCCGAACCGGATACCGAGGATCGGGCGGAATTCGAGGTTCCAGGTGCTGTCGGTGAAGCGCAGCGGTTGCCAGGAGATTTCGGTGTTCAGCCCGAAATAGGGCCGTCCGGGTTCGACATTCGGCGTCACGAACAGGTTCCGCAGCTTGAACCCGCCCGGATAGAAGCGGTCCTCGCGGGCCGCGAAGGGGGCATAGAGGCCGATTTCGTAGAAATCCGTCACGCCGATCGCCATCTCCGGCGTGCCGTTCAGCGTGCCGCGATAGGGCAGGCCGCCGGGGAAGGGCGTGCCGCTGCGGGCGGCGAGCGGATAGTTCAGGTGCTGCTCCAGCGAGACCTCGCCGGACGGTGCGACCTCACCCGTATAGACCGCAATCTCATCCGTCGCCCGGGCTGCCCCGATGCCGCACAATACCAGCAGCGCCGTCAGCCGCAGCAGCCTGTTCAGGCAGCAGCCTGTTCAGAACGGAAAGCCGAAGCGCAGCCGCGCCACCAAACGGTCGGAGGCTTGGGTGAGCCCATAGCCGAGGCCAATATTCACCATGCCGCGGCCGATCGGCCATTCGGCTGCGACGAAGACCTGGTGCGCTTGGCTCTTCAGGGGCTCCGGCCGCAGCGCCGGGCCAAGATCGCCATAATATTCGAGGCCGAGCGTGAGTCGCTCGGTCACCTGCCGATAGGCGCGCGCGGAGGGGGCGAGGACCGTATTGCCCTGCGGCCCGTTCACGCCGGAAAAGCCGAAGGTGCCCACCAAGGTCCATGCGCCCGACTGCCATTGCACGATCGGCCGCAACTCGCCGCTGAAGGCGCCCGTTGAAACCCGCGGGGTCAAATAGCGGAATTCGACGAGCATGCCGAAGCTCACGCCTTGTTGTGCGCCGGGCGGGGCCACAAACAGGTTACGCAGCTTCACCCCGACCGGATCGATACGGCCGCCCTGCATGGCAAAGGGCACATAGACAGCGCTTTCCCACCAGGGCTGCACGCCATAGGCCACCTCGGTACTGAGATAGACGCCCTGGTTGGTGGCGGGCCCTCCCTGCGGCGGCGGGGTGGTGCGGCCGCGCACCCCGTAATTGATGTGTTGGTCGATGCCGCCCTCGCCTGGCGCCTCGAGATCGGTGCCGTGCACCTCGAACTCGTCATAGACCGCCGGGCGCCCGGTGCCGGGCGCCAGCGCCAGCGCCAGGGCAAGACCCGCCGCGTGCCTCACGCCCCCGCGGCTGCCCCGATCACCGCCCAGGTGGTCGTGATATGAACGGCGGTGTCCGCGCTGGTCTCGGCGCGCAGCAGGATTTCGCCGAACAGCATGCGCTTGCCGCGCTTGACCACGCGCGCCTCGGCCAGCACCGGGCCGGGGCCGGCGGGGCGGAGGAAGTTCACCGTCATGGTGCTGGTGACGCTGTTGTCACGCCCGCCTTGGACCGAGAGCAGGGCCGCCCACATCGCCACATCGGCCAACCCCATCAGCGCTGGGCCGGAGACAGTATCCCCGGGCCGCAGCAGACGCGGATCGGCCGGCAGGCGGAGCGTCGCCGCTCCTGCGGCGGCCGCCAGTACCTCGATCCGCCAGGCGGCAGCCAGGGGCACGCCCGCATGGATGATCCGCTCGATCTCGGCGATGTCCATGCGCGGGCTTTAGAGCAATATCCGTGCAGGCGGAATCACCGAAACGGGTTTCTTGCTCTCGAAAATAGAATAGTCAGAGCATCCGGGCGCAGGGGCGGCCAAGGCAGGCGCGGCGGCGCGGCTCTTGCTTAGCACCGGGGCGGCGGGGGAGAAGACCCGCATCCCCGCAAAGCGGGCAAAGGAGAGAGCGGCATGCATCGCAGGACCATGATGGCGGCGGCGGCGGGAATGCTCGCGGCGGCGCCAAGTGCCGGCCAGGCGCAGACCAAATGGGTGATGGCGAACGGGTATCCGGACGCCAATTTCCACACCGTCAACATCAAGGAATTCCTCGCCGAGATCGAGCGGGAGACCGGCGGCAAGCTCGCCGTCCAGCTGCACAGCAATGCCTCGCTCATGCCCATTCCGCAGATCAAGCGGGGGGTGCAGACCGGCCAGATCCAGATCGGCGAATTCCTGCTCGGCGCCTATGGCAATGAGGACCCGATCTTCGAGGTGGATTTCCTCCCCTTCCTGGCTGAGGACTGGAAGCAGGGCCGCATCCTGAGCCCGGCGATCGAGCCGGTGATCCGCGCGCATCTGGAAA
>Ga0114971_10001321_pt1 | contig 16881 bp, 15 predicted proteins | sample M_140625_MF_Meta_FD_87320 | JGI IMG/M metagenome (GOLD analysis project Ga0114971, IMG submission 87320) | Freshwater microbial communities from Lake Montjoie, Canada to study carbon cycling - M_140625_MF_MetaG | ecosystem: Environmental > Aquatic > Freshwater > Lake | place: Lake Montjoie...
AGAAGTGCTTTTAAAAGCTCGTGAGGAGGAATGGAATTGCTTATTAATTTTTCGCTGTCGTATTTGTCAATAAGCAATTGAAGGAGTTCTATTTCGTCGATAATGTCTTTTGTTCTCTTTTTTAGTTCTCCAAGCAACTCCATGCGCGAGCAATATTCGAAGTATTGCTTTTTTGTTTTTATGATGGTGCATTTCATTTTTTATAGAGGTCTATGGTGCATTGTTTATTAAGTTGGCACATTTGATTATACTCATTGTGAGTTCCTATCCATTTAATATAAAGTCTTATTTCGGTTGAAGTAACTTGGTACTTGCATATCATTCTATATTCATTTCCTCCAATGTTAAAAATAACGCGGTTGCTTCCATTTCCAAGTAGATCTGCAGATCTAAAGGTTTGAAAGATGTCGCTGGGTTTTTCCCAAGCAGCATGTTTCAATATTGCTAACCAAATTTGAAATGATTTCGAACTTCGTGCGTGTTTCGAAGTGAAGTCTTCAACAGCTTGTTTTTTTATTAAATGAACTTTCATCAAAGGTAATAGGTTTTTCAAAATATTCACAAAAAGTGAATAAATATTTTCTATTCAAATCTAAAACTTGTGAATGAGATTTACACCAATTTTTATATGCAGGTTATATGCATTTTATTCATCACCGTTGCTGATCAATCTGACTTTATCAGATCAATTCTTCGAATCAATCGCGTTGCGATCAATCGTTCCGATTTCACCGAAGGTTTGATCACGCAGTGATTGATCTGAAAGATTGATCATCCTAGATGAGTTTGCCTGAATGAGTTAAAGCCTAATAGACAAATCCAAATGTCCGCCTAATCCAATTTCTACAATGCGTTGTAGGGTGGATAGGCGGACTTCTTTGATGTCGTTTTCAATTTTTGAAATGTATCCTTTGTTGGTACCGCAACGAACAGCCAGTTCCTCTTGGGTTAAACCTTTTTCGATGCGAGCTTGCTGTATGAGTATTCCAATTTTAAAGGACTCATACCCTTTTTCGAATTTCTCTCGCTTGGCCGTTCCTCGCTTGCCATATTGCTCTTCAATGAATTGATCGAGTGTTTTGGTGTTATTTTTCGTTTTCATATAATTTTTTAATTGAAATCGCTTTTTGAATTTCTGTTCTTGGTGTTTTCTGACTTTTCTTTTGGAAACCGTTTGCCAATACAATCAGATTTCCTTTGTCGAAAAAACAAAATATTCGGAATATATCATTGCCTTGACTTACACGTATTTCATATAAACCATTTGAATTTTCAATGAATTTGAAATATTCATGTGGGATTATTTCCTGTGTCTCAATAATTCTAAAAGTCCATAAAATTTTGTCTTTTACTTTTTGTCTTTGGTTCAGATAAAAGTTTGAAAAATAATCTTGGTAGAAGATTATCGTTCTCTTTTTAGCTTCATTCATTTTTTTCAAATTTAAGTTAAGTTGTCCATTCAGACAACAATAGTTTTGAATATTTTTTTTCTAGCAAAAATGAATTACACTTTCTTCAAAGTCAAGAAATGGTTATGCGCGTTTATGCGGAGCAGAAATCCTACGGATCAATCTGACTTTGTCAGATCAATTGCTCCGCAATCAATCACCTGCGGTGATCAATCCTGCGGATTAATCGGAACGATTGATCGCATAGCGATTGATTCGAAGAATTGATCTGAAAGATTTCCCTTTTCTTCCCCTCTCTTAACTTCTCTTACCAATTAACAGTTCTTTCAATTAAGCATTATATTCGCTTAATGAGAAACATCCGAATAGTACCGCCTGCAACACTTACAGGCATTCGCTTGAAACACCTCAAAGACGCAGCATGCGGAGTACCCGCTATTACTTCAACCATTAAACACATTGCCGATGAAATGGGCATGATTAAAGGTTGGAAACTGCTTCAAAAATTAAATCAAAAAGGCGGAATCGATTGCCCAGGCTGCGCTTGGCCAGACCCTACACATAGATCGAAACTCGGAGAATACTGTGAGAACGGAGCGAAAGCGATAGCCGAAGAAGCTACAGAAAAACGTTGCACACCCGATTTCTTCACCCAACATTCGGTGGAAGAAATGAGCGAATGGAGCGATTATATCATTGGAAAAAGCGGACGAATCACAAACCCTATGTTCCTTCAAAAAGGAAGCAGCAAGTACAAAGCAGTGTCGTGGGATTTCGCTTTTCAGCGCATTGCTAAAGAACTCGACAATTGCACTACACCCGATGAAGCGGTTTTTTATACTTCCGGAAGAACAGGAAACGAAGCGGCTTTTCTCTATCAACTTTTCGTTAGGAAATTCGGAACCAACAACCTTCCCGATTGCAGTAACCTCTGTCATGAAAGTTCAGGAACTGCCCTTATAGAATCGCTTGGAATAGGCAAGGGCACGGTGAAACTCGAAGACCTATATATCGCAGATGCCATTTTGGTAATCGGACAAAATCCCGGAACCAACCATCCGCGTATGATGGCGGCGCTTTCGAAATGCAAAGCCAACGGAGGGAAAATCATACACATTAACCCACTTCCAGAGGTTGGGACTACAAAGTTCATAGATCCGCAAAGTCCGGTAGAAATATTAAAGGGAGGAACACAACTCGCAGACCATTTTCTGCAAATAAGAGTAGGCGGAGATCATGCACTATTTAAAATGATTGGACATTACCTGAAGACGCTTGAACAAGAAGTAGGAGGGGTGCTTGATCAAAAATTCGTTGAAGAAAAAACAGAAGGGTTTATCAAGTATTGGAACAGTCTCGACGATGTAAATCTCGACGAGTGTTCTGAAATCAGCGGTATATCGAAGGCGCAAGCTTTCGAAATTGCGGAACTCATTTCCAAAAAGAAAAATATTATTTCATGCTGGGCCATGGGACTTACCCAACAAAAAAAGGCCGTAGCCATTATTCAAGAGGTGGTGAATATTCATCTCGTTTTAGGTGCAGTTGGAAAGCCTGGCGCTGGACTTTGTCCGGTTCGCGGACACTCGAATGTGCAAGGCGATCGTACCATGGGCATTAACGAAAAACCGCGCGAACCATTCCTTCTCGCGCTCGATAAACGATACAACTTCACAGCACCGAGAGAACACGGGTTCGACGCGGTAGAGGCCATTGATGCCATGTCTGAAGACAAGGTGAAGATATTTATTGGCCTAGGTGGAAACTTCGTTTCAGCAACGCCCGATAGCGTTTTCACCGGCAAGGCCATGCAGCGCGTTCCATTAACCGTTCACATTTCAACCAAACTGAATCGCTCACATTTGGTAACCGGAGAAGAGGCACTCATTCTTCCGTGCCTAGGAAGAACGGAAATAGACTTGCAAGAAGGCGGAGAACAATTCGTGACCGTTGAAAATTCCATGGGAATCGTGCATCGCTCACGCGGAAGCATTGCTCCCGCGTCTGAACTCTGCATGAGCGAACCCGCAATCGTTTGCGAAATCGGAAACGCCTGCAAAAAGACCGCTGACTTGCCTTGGAAAAAGTGGAGAGGCAATTACGATTTCATTCGTGAAGAAATTGAAGCTACCATTCCAGGATTCGATAATTACAACAAACGCGTTCGCGGCGCCGACGGATTCTATCTTCCCAACGGTGCGCGCGACGGGAAGTTCACAACACCTTCAGGAAAGGCCCAGTTCAGAACAGAACCGCTTCAACACATTGAAATTCCAACCGGACATTACGTGCTCATGACCATTCGTACACACGATCAGTTCAATACAACGGTTTACGGTCTAGACGATCGCTACCGCGGAGTAGAGAACGAACGTCGCGTAGTTATGATGAATGAAGAAGATATTCTTGCTGCCGGACTTCAACACAAAGAATTGGTAAATATCATTTCAATTCATGAAGGGGTAGAGCGCAAAGCCATTAAGTTTCACATTATTCCTTACGACATTCCGAAAGGATGCGTGGGGACATATTTTCCGGAAACGAATTGTTTGGTTCCACTGCACCACACCGCTGAACGAAGCAACACGCCAATTAGTAAGTTCTTAATTGTTCGTTTTGAAAAACACAACGGAGAGGAAGGATGATTTCGAAAATTTTGTGGCTTCCAATTAACGTTTTACAACTTTTATTGATTCTCATTTGGACCATTTTCTGTGGCTTGTTCGGAATGGTCTTCGCGCTTGCAACTAACCCAACGTATTCGCACAGAATTATGGGGTACTACATTTTTTCTCCTGTAATTCTAGCAATTTCAATGGTTCGTGTGAAGGCTACTGGGCAGAAAAACATTCTCGATGAACCTGCTATTTATGCAGCAAATCACGCTTCACAATTAGACATTCCAATCATGTGCACACGCGTGAATCGGCCCATGTTTTTCATAGCGAAAATTGAATTGAAAAAAGTTCCAATTCTCAGTCAATATATTAAAGTAGTTGGAATGATTTTGGTAGACCGAAAGAACCGAGAACGCGCCATGGCTAGCATGCGCACTGCCATTCAAGATATTCAAGGTGGAAAAAGTATTGCAGCATTTCCAGAAGGAACGCGTACAAAAACAGGTGAGTTGTTGCCTTTCAAAAAGGGTATTTTCACGATTGCGAAAGAAGGTAGAATTCCAATTGTTCCAATTGCCATTGTCGGTAGCGCGAAAGCATTGGCGAGCGGTAGTTTTTTCATTCGTCCCGCAACAGTTGAATTAAGAATCTTACCCGCTTTGAACAGCGATGAATTTTTCAATATGTCCATTGAAGAAATGGCGGATTACACGCGTTCGCTCATTCAACAAGAAATAGAAAAAGATTAGAAAGGAAATCCCAATCCCAAATTCAAGACCGGTTGTAGTTTGAAAGAAGATGGTGAATTGTTTACGTCAGTTAAGAACGCATTGTACTCGTCTTTTCCTTGCCAAAGCCACCTTTCGCCGTCTACTTTCAACGGATCTCTTAACGGAATTCCAACGTCCATTCGGACAATAAAGAAATCGAAATCGAAGCGCAATCCGACGCCAGTACCTAGTGCGAACTCTTTGTAAAAACGACTCTTATTGAACTCTGCATTCGGACGGCTATTGTCTTTGTTCGCTAACCAAATATTTCCGGCATCTACAAAAAATGCCGCTTGAAACATCTGAGTAATCTTGAATCGATATTCCGCATTGAATTCCAATTTTATATCGCCAATGTTGTTGAACGAACGAACCAGCGTCGTGTCGCGAAAACTACCTGGCCCCAGCGTTCGTGCTTGCCACGCTCGTAACCCGTTCGCACCACCACTGAAATAACTTTTTTCGAAGGGAAGGGAAGATAAATTTTTCAGAGGTATACCAACACCAACAAATGCGCGAAAAGCGAATTTATTGCGGTCGTCCTTTTGCGTGTAGAAGCGCACATCGTGATCAGACTTCACATATTGCGCAAAGCGAATGTTATTGATCTCGTAGCTTCCCAAAGAGTCGGTCTCAGCGTTCGGTAAGCGCTGATAAATCGCGCGAAGTAAATTGCCAGCTCCTTCAAGAATATTTCCGCGATAATAAAATGCACGCGGTTGGTTACCGTCTTTCTGCGTGTTTACCGTGAATCCTAAGCGAGAAGCTAAGATCAAGTGATCTTGATAACTGTTCGCCAAATAACTATCGTTCAAAGATCCTAACCATTGATCGAATGCGGCGGAACGATCAATTTTAATAACACTCAATTCCGCCCATTCAATATCGAATGAAGAAACTGTCTCCGGATTTTCAATGAAGGTCCAACCGAAACTCACCTGCGAAAGTGTTCGCGTATAATCGGGTCTGCGCTGATAATTCAATCCAGCGCGCAGAGTAGTTTTCGGATCGTTGCTTCGGCTGGTCTTCGCCAAGTCACGCGGAAACAAACGTGGTAAAATCAAATTCAATTCAGGTCCAATCTCGAAGGTGTTCAATTGGAAGGTGCGTTGAACAATTTGATTGCCCGTGTTCGCGGAGCCGTCACCTAACACTTGTGAAGCCTCAGCTCCGACAACCGTCTTGAATTCAAACGACTCTGCGCCACGAAACACATTCCTGTGCTTGTAAATTAAGTTGCCGTAAATACCCATGTTGCCCGAGCGGTTGGTCACGCGCGGATCGAAACTTAACGCTTGCCTCTTGTTCGGCGCCAACAACACTTTAACATCAAGCAAAGCTTGTCCCGTTTTCGCATCGTTGCGCGGTGAAAGTTGAATGTTCACCGTCTTAAAAACACCCAACTGCGTGAAGCGTTTATACGTCTCATCGAGATAGCGCTGCTGATAAAGTTGTGTCTCTTTCACTTCAACGCGTCTGTCGAGTATGACAGGCTTAACGCATGACAGGCCAACGCTGAAAATATCTAGTCCTTTGTATTCAACCGTGTCCGTTGCAGTCTCATTCGGATTCAATGGATTGAAGGAGGTGTTGAATGAAATTTCTCCGATATAAAATTTGCGATGGGGCAATGTTTGTCCTGTGAAATTCCCGTAACCGTCGAGTGCTTTTTGATTAAGAACAGTGAGCTTAACGTTAACCTCTTTCGGGTAGGTAACTGTATCTAATTGATAGACGATATAGTCGGGAATGAATTCGTAGAAGCCTTCGTTACTCAAGAACAACGTAATTCTTGCCCGCTCAGCATCAAGGGTTGTCACTCGAAAGCGTTCGTTAGTTTTCACTAAAGATTTTTCCTGAAGTTTAGGAAGCTGTTTTTTTATGCTAGCGTCCTCTGTTGCCCATTCAACATTTTTAATCGTGTATAAGTCTTTCAGCTCAACATGATAAACCACACGACTCTTTTTTCCAGCTTTCCAGAATAAACTTTTTTCTGCGTTAATGATATTTTCTCCATTAACCTCTGCGTTGAAATAACCATTCTTACGCAGATAAATTTCCATTTGTCGTGCTCCTTTGTTAACGAGCACGGTATCCAAGAGCACAGGTGGTTCTCCAACAGTATAAGCAAGCCACGGCCACAAGCCATTGCAGGTTTTTGGATCTTTGTGTTTTTTGTTTTTTCGCGTTTCTTTGTCGAAGCGCTTTTTGTTAATCCGAATACAACGCTTGTCAATGCGAACCTTTGAGCGTTCTAAAAATTTCTTAGGAACAAATGTGTTCAAGCGCATGTTCAATCGAAACATTAACGTTTTTCGATTGGGTTGCAGTTTTGTTAAATACAAAAGCTCGTCAGCACTGACATCGGTGGTAGGAAGTAACTCGTTCTTCTGCCCAACGAAATCAATCTTGTGATCTTCGAAATAAATCTCACCATCACGCAAGTTATTTTGAATGGCGCAAGAAGAATAAGTGAGGCAGAGAACTACACCAACAAGTGTTTGTAAGAACCAGCGTTTTTGATAAATCTTCTTTTGCATCATTTGTACAAATATCTAACGCATCTTTGTAGAAATAAAATTTAATGTCCATTTCCAAGAACGAAATCAAACTAATTCGCTCTTTGCAGCAGAAGAAATTCAGAATGCAAGAGCAAATGTTCGTTGTAGAGGGAAAAAAGGCTGTTGAGGAAGCGTTGAAGTCAAGCCAAAAAGTGGTAAAGGTATTTACAACCGATGAGGAATTCTCAGAGGAAATGAAAGTGCCATTAATTCATCCGCGAGACATGGAGCAGATTTCAAGTCTTACGAATGCTCCTGGATATCTTGTCGTTTTGAAACAAGCGTTAACGAGTTTGTTTGCGGTGAAAGGAAAAAAGCTCTGCATTGCGAATTCCATTTCAGATCCGGGGAATTTAGGAACTCTTATTCGCACATGTGAATGGTTCGGAGTAGACGCGTTGTTACTCGATGAGCATTGCGTAGATCCGTTCAATCAGAAAGTTGTTCAAGCGACCATGGGAAGTATTCTTCGCCTTTCGATAGTAATGACTTCAGGACAAGAGATTATTCAGTTTTGTAAATCGAATGCCATTCCTGTCTTAGCAGCTAATTTGAACGGCACTCCCATTCAAGAATTTCGTGCACCTGAAAAATGGGCGCTGGTAGTTGGAAGTGAAAGCCATGGCGTGTCGAATGAGTTTGTGCATGCCGCGCAAGAATGTCTTACCATTCCAGCAATGGGCGAGGCCGAAAGCTTGAACGCCGCTATTGCAGCTGGAATTGCGCTATTTGCGCTTTCCACTTCGAAATAAAATTATCTCCCGTAAAACCCTGCGGGCTGCAGCAACGGCTCAAACACAAAGAACTGCGCAAGTCCAATTTCATTCGCATCTGTCTTCGCCCAGAAATACTCAGGATCGAAAGGAGTCATTTGTCCAGTTGCATCAGGAGTCATCTCCTTAGCTTTCTTCAAATACAAATTAAGAGAAGTAATAGCCCCTGCATTGTTTTTTACGCGCAATACAAACGTTGGAGTAATGCTCTTGATTGAGTCTGCTGCGGTTGGCTTAAGCATTGTGTTGTAGGTCTCAATATTAACTTTTCGCATACGTTTCAATAAATCAAATGCCATCGCTGTGTCAAGTTGAGCAAATGGAGTTAGCGTCCCATTTAAGTAGCGCTCGAATTTAAGTTTGTTGTTTCCGAAGTGCGTTAACTTGAAGCTACTCGCAGGATCTGTCATGTGCAATAATTCAATTTCAGCAATATCGTTATTCGGATAATAAAAAATATCGGTACTGCGCCATTCCATTTCATCGATGAAGAAACGCGGATTTAAAAATCCTGTGAATCCTTCAATGTGCGTAATGTAGGGCTCTTCGCTGCGACCGTCTTCTGGCGTCTCCAACAGCATAATGGTTCCCATGTGGTCTTGGGTATTCGGACCAACGAAGATTGTTTTCAAAAGCTCGTTGTTCTTTCCGTAGATTTTCACTTCCTTCGCCGAAGTCGCCATCACACTCATCATGTTATCGCGCATTTTCGAAGGAACATTTCCTCTTACACGAACGTCATGGAAACATTCAAGAAGAAGTTTAATCACGTCTTTACGCGCATTGAATTTTTTGTTGATGGTCCATTCGTTGCTCCCGTTTTTTCTTTCCAACAAAGCCACATTTCCATTTCTATCTTGAATGGTAACTTTTGAAACAGACGCTGTATCCTCAATAGAAAACTGCATGAACGGATTGTCTCCGGTGGAACTTTTCTTACTCAACTTCGGATAAAGGAAAACAACGGTTCCAGAAAGAATTAAAAACAACACAAGGAGAATAATATTCTTTTTTTTCATCTTAGTTCTGCTTGGTCCAGCGCTTTTTTCTTGAATAAATAACTGTCGTCCCGAAGATTGCCAGCACGAAAAGCGGAGATGCAGTATTCAACGATTTCCAATAATTTTTTTCGTTGGAAATTTTATCCTTGTCAAGTTTTCTCACTTGAATGTTTCGCGAACGAACATCAATTAAACCTGCATCGTCCAACAAAAAGTTCACACAGTTCAAAAGTAAATCTTTGTTGTCGTATACCACACGCTTGAATTGCTTGCTATATCCCAATGGAAGTGGATATTCTTTTCCGTTTTCAACTTGAACTTCGTTGTAGGCAATGTCGGCGTCTGAGATAACAATCATGCGTGTTGGTTCGCTCGATGAGCGATAGGAGATCTCAGGAGATTTTCTTACGCTATCTGGAAGGTAATCGTTGAAGGCAGATGAGAAAGTCCCTTCCAACAAAATACCCATCACCTGATTCGGTTTGTTGTTGGTTTTGAAGTAGTCTCCCGTTTCGCGCAAGAGCTCTAAATCAATACGCACAGGCGCTTTAAATTCTTTCGCCAAATCGGAAGAAAACAAAAACGGAGTCTTGCGAATGTTCTTGTCTTGATTAACGGTGTCAATAGATCCTGCGAATTCTGTGAAGATAGGATCGAGGTTCGCAGCAATCGGATGTGAATGTTTTTCAGAAGTAAGAATAGGAGCGAAGTAGTTGCTCTTTTCCACATAACTTCTTTGATTGCCCATGGGTCCGTTATCGAGAATAATGGGAGCGCCTTGAAAATCGATAACCATGTTTCTATTCAGACGAACACCGTATTCATACAACATTTCATACAACCCGTTTTCGTTCGAAATAGCCATGGCTAATCCGCCCGTTTTAATGCTGTCCAAATCCATATGAAGCGCGTCGAGCATCCACAATACTTTTCCTCCGTTCATAACGAATTGGTCAATGAGGAAACGGTCTTTGTCGGGAATAACAGTATCTGGACCCGCTACAATAAGCATGTCATAAGCATTCGAGCGGTATTGAAACTCAGGAAGCTTGTCGCTCAATGCATTTAATTTCCCGTTGATGGTAACAGGCTTCACGTTGTAATTATCTTTCAACGTGTAAAGCAAATCGGCCATGTGAATACGTTTAATTTCTTTGTGTCCTTCCAACACACCAATCAACGGCTTGCGATCACGCAAGATTCTACGGAAGCTACTCGCCAATTCATATTCCAAATTGTTTACCGAGAAGTTCACCATTTCAGGATCAGACAACGGCATTTCGCTTCGCATGAATTGAACAGGATATTCTTTGCCCTTGTATTCAACGATTGCTCCCGGCCAAATGATTTTGTTTACTTCCGCCCCGTCTTGCTCGTAAGTGATGCTTGAGAATTTCAATCCCTTTTCATCCAAGGCTGCAAAAATTTCTTGACGCTTTTTCTCGTCGGCTTCTTCATACGGATCAATGAACTCGTATTCGATGAGTCCGTCGCTTAAACTGTTGAATTCAGCCAAACGCTCTTCCACGGCTTGTTCCAAACGCTTGTAGTCAGCGGGAAATTCGCCATGCAAATACACACGCACATACACAGGCTCTTCCAAGCTTTCCAACATCTCTAATGATGTTTTAGAAAGTGAATTTCTCTTCTCGGCTGTAATATCTAACTTAAAATAGACAACTGTAGAAAGAAGTGCAATTGCACATAAAATACCCACGGTTAGAAAAAATTGAACGAGGTCGGAATTGCGTTTTTTCATCAATGCAAAAATGCAATGCTTTCAGCGAAAAAAGAAACTAATTTCAGGAATTGTTAACATGCCCAAGAGCCTTCACAGAGGTCTTTCCCAAATTGAAAATTGCATCCAGTATCGACAAGTCTTTTTCAAACGGAAACCGATCGGCAAATACCTGCGGATAACTCTTCAACTCCACCGGTCTCGTTCCACGTGTCTTCCATCTTTCAACCTCCAATTCTTTCACGAAGTGAATCTTTGGCTCCGCCAATCTTTCCTCCGAAATCTTTGATTGAATCAATCTTTCCTCCGGAATCTTTGATTGAATCAATCTTTCCTCCGGAATCTTTGAAAACCATTTCAAACTCCATTCGTTTGCTTTCATATTGAAATCAATCAGAAACTTTTCTTCCTTCAAAAAAAGTTCTTCCAATTCAACATCAATAAAATCGTACATCGCTGAATTACCATATGCGCTGCGAATGGCTTGAAGGGTTTTCTTACCGCTGTATTCCGAGCTAATACGAATGTCGCGAAGAAGTGTTCGTTCACCACCAGTCGATTCAACTGGAATTGTTAATGTTTGAATACCGTTGCCAGTGAGTATGTCGAATCGGTTCCGATACGTTTGTTTCTGAAAATACTCTTCGCTGCTTAAAGCGTAACTATTTTCAGCATACAAGACATACCAACTGATTGGAGCAAAGCAACACAGCGGAAGCGTATTCATTCGAAGGTCTTAGTCTACCAAATGGAAGATGCGATCCCAACGAATCTGCTCCAACCACGATTTATTACCTCCATGATACTCGTTATTCTCTTTCGAGAACCAAGTGAACACCGCTTTGCCAACAATGTGATCTTCCGGAACAAATCCCCAAAAACGGCTGTCGGCACTGTGATGACGATTATCTCCCATCATGAAATAATAATTCTGCTTGAAAGTGTAGGCCGTGGCTTCTTGCCCGTTAATGAAAATTTTCCCTTCTTTCTCTTGAATGGTATTTCCCTCATAAGCTCCAATGACACGTCCGTAGCGAACGAATGCATCGTGCGACATTTCAATGGTCATGCCCTCAGCAGGAATAGCCATTGGTCCATATCTGTCGCTAGACCAACTGTTGAAAGGATAGTCTGCAGAATTTGGATAAATAGATAATGAATTCTCCGATGTGGTGTCTTGGTATTGAACAACGCTCGTAAAATCACTCGTCATTCCACGCATTTTGTTTGCCTCGTCTGAGGTCAGTGGCACAAGTAACATTGTGCCTTCTTGATTAACCATTTGAATTTCGCTATTCAATTTTCCTAAATCACGTTGAAGCTTCGAAATAGCAGTTGCAGAAGAAACAGAAATCAAATGATTCCACATCATTCCTGCTTTGTTTTCGATAGCAGATCCATTGATATAAACTTGTCCATTACGCACCTCAAGAGTTTCCCACGGAAGTCCTATACAGCGCTTGATATACATTTCTTTTTTATCGAGCGGACGATAGCGCGTGCCGCCAATTTTTAAGTTGCCTCTTCCTCCGGCCGTGTTTTCACGACACGACTTGCAAATGTTTTTCTCGTTGAAATTATTGCGAGCCATGCTCTCGTATTTAGCCCTGTCAGACAAATACAATTCAACATTGTTGCCAGCAAGCGTTATTGCTTCGTTGCGAAGCAATTCATAATAATTATGTCCAACATAATACGGGTCAACCAAGACAGTATCTCCATTCGGGAAGTTGAAAACCACCGGATCAAATCGCTCTACTTTTCCGAATCCTGGAGTGCGCATGTATGGCAAGCTGAACCAATCCAAATAGCTGTTCGTCAATCCGCCCGGAATGGCATTGTGGAAGAAGGGAATGGAAACCGGAGTCATGGGTAAACGCGTTCCGTAAGTGAACTTATCTACGAATAAATAATCTCCCACTTTCATGCTCGCTTCCATAGATGGAGTAGGTATGGTGAAGGCTTCGAAAGTGAATGAACGAATAATGCTTGCAGCTACAACAGCGAACAAAATGGCTTCGCCCCATTCGCGTCCCCAACTTTTCTTAACCTTTGACCAAATGCGGGGACCAACATATTTTTCTTCGTTCTTTTTGAAGGCCAATTCATAAAGTGCATACCACGGCAAAGCACCGAACTTCCATTGGTCCTTGCTAGATCGTTGATTGAAAACAATTCCAACTTCAACATTTACAATAACCAACATGATTAGGTTTACTCCCGGTACTAAAAGCAATAAGAACCAATACCAAGGACGGCCAATAATTTTTAATAATGGAAGGAAATGCAAAATAGGAATGAAGCCTGGCATCTTGAATTCCATTCCGCTTCGCTTCATGAAAGCAGGTGTGGTTGCGCATTGAATTGCGATGAGTAAAAACAGTAATATCCAGGGAATAAGATTCATTTTCTATTGATTAGTGAGGCGAAGTTACAAATTCAAGACATCTTTCATGGTATACACGCCAGACTTTCCATAAAGAAACTCTGCAGCGCGAATGGCACCGACAGCAAATCCTTTTCTGCTGTGGGCTTCGTGTTTCAATTCTATCGTGTCAATTTCACTAGTGTAACGCACGGTATGCGTTCCTGGAACCTCAGGTAAACGCAGCGCTGTAATGTTTAACTCGCTGAGTATCTCTTCCCCTCTCTTCCCTTCTCTTCCCTTCTCTTGTCCCTTCTCCTCGTCCAACTTCCAATCTTTAAGTGTTGGTATATTTTCAAGAATTCCTTCAGCAAGCGTAATGGCCGTTCCGCTGGGCTTATCGAGTTTTGCCGTGTGATGAATCTCCTCAATACCCGCTGTGTACTCTGGGAATTTCGACATAACACGAGCCAGTTCTTTGTTCAGGTGGAAGGTAATCTGAACGCCTATGCTGAAATTCGTTGCAGATAAAATTGCGCTATCTGATTTCATTTTTGAAATGATGTCGTCGTATTGCTCGTACCATGCGGTTGTCCCAACAACAACGGGTACGTTTGCCTCGAAGCAAAGCGCAATATTTTTCGAACATTGCTCCGGAGTACTGAATTCAATGGCCACATCGGCTTCGCTCAGTGTTTCAACGATTGCCGGATTTTCAGAATTGAATTTCCCAACGCAGGTGTGTCCGTATTCAGAAAGCAAGGCCTCAATGGCTTTGCCCATCTTTCCGTATCCCAACAATGCAATTTTCATTAGTGAAGATTTAAAGTGAATTGAAGTCCAGTAAACCTTGGAGAGACAACAGGTGTATAATTCAACGAAAGGTTCGGACTCACATCGAATGAGAATAAATGAGCGTCGACATTCGCATCTATTATCTGAAGTGCATAAACGCCGAGCAAACTCATATAACTAACGTCGAGCAGTTTTTTGTACGCAAGCTGGTTGGTATTAAGCGCGGTATTGGAAAGTCCTGCAGCTCTTCCGGTCGGATTTGTCAGCGGGTCGGTATCGTTGAAGGCAATGTAGGCGTCCTTCCAGAAGTGGTAGTTTTTTGTGTTGTCTGAAATGAAGTAGATACAGGTTCCTAATCCGGCATAAACAATGGGCGCTTTCCAATATTTTTTATTGAAAATTTGTCCGCTTCCCGGAAGAACAGCAGACAGAATAGTTGCTTTTAAAGGACTGTGCGGCTGATTCCACTTCAATTGAAATTTGGAACTGTCTGAAACAGCGACAGCATTGCTTTGGGCAATGCTGTTCAACGCAATGAGCATAAGAAGTGCGATGAACGCGTGCTTCATAATTTTTAGTTAAGTCCTAGCATAGAAATGATGCGCTCTAAATCGTCGTCTGTTGTAAACGGAATTTCCACTTTTCCAATGCCACCTTCATTTCGAGTAACCTTTGCTTTCTTTCCGTAACGTAATTTTAAATCGGCTTGCATCTTCTGAATTTCAAGCGGCATAAGATTCGCTTTCGAGGCGAATAATTTCGGAGCATCGTCTTCCTTCACCAACTCTTCCACCTTGCGAACGCTTAAATCTTTTTCAAGAATTAATTTGAAGATTTTCAATTGCTTGCTTTCCGGTTCCGCATTAATCAATGCACGCGCATGTCCCATGCTAATGCGCTTCTCAATAATTCCAAATTGAATTTCTGGAGGAAGGCGAAGCAAGCGAACGTAGTTAGTTACCGTTGTTCTGTCTTTACCCACGCGGTCTGCAAGCTTGTCAGTTGTAAGGCTGCACTCTTCCATTAAACGTTTGTAGCTAATGGCAATCTCAAGTGCGTTCAGATTTTCACGTTGAATATTTTCCACCAATGCCATTTCCAACATGCCTTGGTCGTCTGCTTCACGCAAGTATACTGGAACCTCGGTAAGGTTTGCCATTTGGCTTGCACGGAAGCGTCGTTCTCCAGAGATGATTTGATATTTCTGTGAAGAAACTTTGCGAACTGTTATCGGCTGAATGAGTCCGAGCTCACCAATGCTAGTAGCCAGTTCTATTAACGCGTCGTTATTGAAGTCCTTACGCGGTTGGTAAGGATTGGCTTCAATTTGAGAAATGTTCAATAAGGTAATTGGTCCAGCCACGTGTCCCACCTCTTTCTCTCCAGTTGGAGGCGCCGCTTGTGAAACGAGTTCACTTTTACTAGACACCGGAGAATGCTCCAATAGAGCGCTTAATCCTCTTCCTAATGCTTGTTTCTTACTCATGATCTACAGGAATGTATTTTTCGTCGCTGCCCATCTTCGTCAAATTATTTTTCTGAAGAACTTCACGCGCCATATTCAAATAGTTCACCGCTCCCTTACACGAGGCGTCATGCATAATCACCGTTTGACCAAAGCTAGGCGCTTCTCCCAATGTAGTGTTGCGGTGAATTAAAGTGTCGAACACCATCTCTTGGAAATGCATGCGCACTTCCTCAACCACTTGATTGCTCAGGCGAAGACGGGTATCGTACATCGTTAACAGAATACCTTCAATGGTTAATTCTGTGTTTAATTTTTGTTGAACGATTTTTATCGTGTTCAATAATTTTCCAAGTCCTTCCAAGGCGAAATACTCGCATTGAACGGGAACAATGACGCTTGCAGATGCTGACAAAGCATTAACAGTTACCAATCCCAAAGATGGAGAACAGTCAATGATAATAAAATCGTAATCGTCTTTAATTTTATTCAATGTACCACGAAGCATGTACTCGCGGCTAGGCATATTGATCAACTCAATCTCCGCTCCAACCAAATCAATGTGCGAGGGAAGAAGATCGAGGTTTGGGCTTTCAGTCGTTATAATGATATCTCGCGGATCAACATCGTTAATTAAGCACTCATAGATGCTTGTCTTAACAGTGTTCGGATCTACACCAACACCGCTGGTTGCATTTGCCTGTGGGTCGGCATCAACCAAAAGTGTTTTGAATTCCAAAACGCCCAATGCTGCAGCAAGATTAATGGCAGTGGTTGTTTTTCCAACGCCGCCTTTTTGATTTGCAACGGTAATTATTTTTCCCATGATATCGGGGTTTTTAAGTTCTTTTTACTTGTTTCACGCGTGTTTCACACGTTTAGCGAAAGTACGTCGCTTTATCTCCAAGAACATTTTTTTTCTGAATGAAGTTTTACACACGACCTTTGTGCATGGAGTGTTAATAGCCGTGAATAACTTTTTTAATTCGCATGAAATTAGAAAGTTAGGTTAGTACAGTTTAGCACCGTTTAATTAAATCCAAAAAAAAATATGATAGAAATTCAAGAGAGTGCTGAGTGGCTTAGCAAAAGAGGGGTAGGAAAAGTAGATGTTGGAATCGTTTTGGGTACCGGTTTGCACGGACTGGTGAATAAGATTAAGGTGTTGAAGGAATTTAACTACAGCATGATTCCAAATTTCCCAATTGCTACGGTTGAATTTCATTTCGGAAAATTAATATATGGTGAAATGAACGGCAAGAAGGTTTTGGCCTGCGTTGGAAGGTTCCACTATTATGAGGGTTATTCGATGGATGAAGTGGTTTTGCCCGTTCGCGTTATGAAGTTACTTGGAGCGAACGCTATTCTTTTATCCAATGCCGCCGG
>Ga0114971_10001322_pt1 | contig 16881 bp, 12 predicted proteins | sample M_140625_MF_Meta_FD_87320 | JGI IMG/M metagenome (GOLD analysis project Ga0114971, IMG submission 87320) | Freshwater microbial communities from Lake Montjoie, Canada to study carbon cycling - M_140625_MF_MetaG | ecosystem: Environmental > Aquatic > Freshwater > Lake | place: Lake Montjoie...
CCGGATTGTGAATCAATCGTGAACGAATGTAAAGCGTCGAACTGCAATGTTGAGCATTGTGAGCTGCAAGCTTGACCGTTAGGTTGAGCTCTCTGGCAAAATGTTCAGCATGCAAAGCCAACTGTGATGAGCGTCACCCAAACAACCTCCGGTCCATCGAGCGATACTGGACAGCCTCTGCAATGTGGCTCTCAGAAATCGACTCCTCCGATGCCAAATCAGCAATCGTCCGCGCGACTTTGAGAATACGATCATGCGCTCTGGCACTGAGGTTCAGCCGTTGCACCGCGTTCCCAAGGAGTTCTTTACAAGACGGCGTCAATGGGCAAGCGCTCCCCATCTCCTTCGGCATCAGAAGCGAATTCGCCCTCGGCTCCCAACCAAAGGAAATACATCTCGCGTGCTGGCGGTTTCGCGCTGCCACAACACGTTCCCTGATATCCGCACTACTTTCGCCAGGAATGGACTTCATAAGGTCTGTATGTGGAATGCGGGGGACCTCCATGTGTATATCGATGCGATCAAGGAGAGGCCCAGATAGTCTTCGGAGGTAGCTCTCGACGGTTGATCGCGTACAAGTACAAGGACGCAGCCGATCTCCGTAATACCCACATGGGCATGGATTCATCGCTGCGATTAATGAGCACCGTGCAGGATAGGTCAATGTCGCAGCCGCACGCGCAATCGTCACCTGACCATCTTCTAACGGTTGGCGCATCACTTCAAGCACATCCCGGTGAAACTCCGGCAGCTCATCTAAAAAGAGCACCCCGCGGTGTGCAAGGCTAACCTCCCCAGGTCGCGGAATGCTTCCTCCACCGGTAAGGCCTGCATGTGAAACCGTGTGGTGTGGGGAGCGAAATGGCCGATGGACCATCAGGCGTGTTCCGCCCGCAGTGATACTCGAAATACTGTGGATGCGGGTCACATCAAGGGCCTCCTCCACACTCATCGGAGGCAGTATTCCAGGCATCCGTCGTGCTAGCATCGTCTTCCCACTGCCTGGCGGGCCCACCATCAAGAGGTTATGCCCACCCGCTGCAGCAATTTCTAGGGCACGCTTTGCCGCGAGGTTACCTTTTACATCCGCGTAATCCACATGTAACAGCAGTGCACGACTGAGGAGCTCTTCAGGGTCGGGACGTGGTGGGATCACATAAGGATCCCCGCGAATCACTTGTACAGCATCGAGGAGAGTCTTCACTGGAATGACTTTAATGCCATCCACCAGCGCTGCCTCGGCATAGTTTTCCCAAGGCACAATCAGCTTGAGGTCATCGCGCTTGCGCACGGCCATCGCAACTGAGAGCGATCCCGGCACCGCCCGAACGCTGCCATCCAAGCCAAGCTCGCCAATGAGAAGGCATCCCGTTAGGCCGCTGATCGGTACCTGCTCCGTGGCTGCGAGGACTGCCATAGCGATGGGAAGGTCAAATGCTGGACCCGCCTTACGAACATCCGCTGGGGCCAAGTTTACAACCGTCGCCCGATCGGATGGAAACCGCAGATTCGAATTCCGAATGGCAGCCCGAACACGCTCACGGCTTTCCTGTACGGCGGCATCGGGTAACCCTACGATGGTAAAGACAGGCATGCCTGTCGCAACATTAATTTCTACTTTGATGGGTAGGGCATCGATCCCAAAAAGCGTCGCACTCTCAACAACTGCCAGCATTTTCGTACACCTCCGGTAAGCTTGTGGGGCTGCAATTCCCACCCCGGCCCCGGCTGGCGAATGTGCTCCCTATACCTTTCGTAAAAAATGCGCCTCGGATGACACAAAACGTGAAAATAATCAGCAATTTTTGCAGACAGCGTTCAATGCTCATAGGTGGGAAACCTGAAAATCTAAAGGCTAAGGACATCAATCCGATGCGACCATTAATCCCAGCCCCGCACACGGATGCGGTAATCTTAAAGGCATCGTGACCACACCTCTGACCCTTGCCGACTGGCGTGTAAATGAAGCCACGGCTATCGAACGCGAACAACACCTTAGACATGAAATCCGTACCCTCGGCGGCCTTGTAACCGGATATTCCGGTGGCGTTGATTCAACATATCTTTGTGTCATCGCACATCAGGAGCTCGGCGATCGCGCACGCGCCGCAATCGCTGTTTCGCCAAGCCTCCCGCACCGCGAGTGGACGGATGCGGTCCGGATGGCAGCGCAGCACGGGTTCCCTGTCGATGTTCTAGATACCGAAGAGCACCTCCGCGCAGGCTATATCGAGAACTCTGGTAACCGCTGCTACCATTGTAAGGATGAGCTCTTTATCCACCTCCGCCGCTTCGCAGAGTCTCAAAGCATTCCCAATATTGCTTTCGGCGCCATCATGGATGACATTGGCGACCACCGACCAGGTGCCGTTGCCGCACGCGAACACGGCGCCATCGCGCCTCTCCAAAATGCAGGTCTGAACAAACGGGAAATTCGCTTTTTGTCGCGTAAATTGGGCATCGATGCCTGGTCAAAACCGGCGATGGCCTGTCTTGCATCCCGTGTCCAATACGGAATCCCCGTTACTCCCGAGCTGCTTGCACGTATCGAGGAAGCGGAGAACCTTATAAAGGATCTTGGCTACGCAGATGTCCGTGTGCGCCACCATGGGGCTATCGCACGGATCGAACTTGGCGCCAATGAGCTTCCAACATTTTTCACAAATGGACATCACGCGCACTGTGGAACTGCAATCAAGGCGCTCGGTTGGGACTTTGTTACCATCGATGTCCTTGGTTACAAAACCGGCTCTATGAACGCGTTGCTTGCGCGTGACGAGGAGGCATAAAATGGATGCTCAAGACCTGCGCACGTTGCTCAATGCTGTTTCAAATGGCTCCATCGATGTCACAACCGCACTGACACAGCTTTCATCATTGCCATATGCAACCGAGTCGCTTAGCTATGCGACGCTTGACACAGGCCGTAAAGCGCGCACCGGGTTTGCAGAAGTCGTATACGGCGCGGGAAAGACCCCAGCCCAGTGCATCGGCATCGCAGAAACACTCCTCGCACATCAGTCACGGGTGCTTTTTACCCGCCTTAGTGAATCATCATCGGCTGCACTAATCGATGCTTTTCCCGTGCATCGCAGCTGGACAGATGGCCGCACACTCCTCATCGGCGAAACACCCGAGCAGGTCTTTATAGGCAAGGTTTTGGTCGTGACCGCCGGGACGAGTGATCTCCCTGTCGCGGATGAATGTGTCGCGACATTGCTTGCGCATGGCGCGGATGTCGGCCTCATCACCGATGTCGGCGTTGCGGGCATCCACCGTATTCTGGCCAAAACCGATGAGCTCCGCACAGCAAGCGCGATAGTGGTGGTAGCAGGGATGGACGGTGCGCTTCCGAGTGTGGTCGGCGGTCTCGTGGGATGTCCCGTTATCGCTGTTCCGACATCTGTCGGTTACGGAGCCGCTCTCGGTGGGATTGCACCGCTGCTCACGATGCTGAATGCCTGCGCAAGTGGCATCACGGTGGTGAACATCGACAATGGCTTTGGCGGGGCGATGGCAGCGCTCCGCATTCTGCGCGGCCCAGACACCAAGGGAGAATAGCGCAGCTGCGCACGTAGATTAGGAGTTTGGAACATGCGGATCGTCTATTTGGATTGTTTCAGTGGGATTTCGGGGGACATGACCCTCGGGGCGCTTCTCGGTCTCGGCGCCGATGAGACCGTGTTTCGGAGCCAACTGGCTCGCCTAGGCGTTGGCGGCTACGAGCTGACGATTTCCCGGCGCAAAGTCGAAGGTCTGATGTCCGTAGATGTCGATGTTCTCCTCACAGAAGTCGATACCGGACACGGTCGCCACCTTTCGGACATCCATGAAATTTATGCTGCGAGCAGCCTCCCAGCACGAGTCATCGAGCGCGCAACCGCGATTTTCGAAAACCTCGCAGAGGCCGAAGCCAAAGTTCACGGCACGACAAAAGAAGAGATTCACTTCCATGAGGTTGGCGCCGTCGATGCCATTGTTGACATCACGGGCACGTGTATTCTGCTTGAAATGCTAAATGTAGATGCCGTTTACTGCTCGCCGCTGCCGTATTCGCGTGGATTTGTTGACTGTCAGCACGGGCGGATGCCACTTCCAGCGCCTGCAACGCTTGAGCTGATGGCGGGAATCGCGACGTATCCGGTGGATGTCCGTGGCGAGCTCGTTACGCCAACGGGCTGCGCGATCGTCGCGACGCTTGCGGGCCCAGCGAACATCGGCAATGCGCCGGCGATGACGCCTCTCGCCACAGGTTGGGGAGCCGGTAAGAAGAACTTTGGCACAGAATATCCAAACTTACTGCGTGCAGTACTCGCTGAAATCCCAAATGCAAGCCCAAAGGCTGGTGCGAATGGGGCATCCCACGATGTAGTCGTCATTGAAACCAATGTCGACGACATCTCTGCCGAGATCCTCGGCCATGCACAGGAAGCCCTGCTCGGTGCTGGTGCATTGGATGTCACAATGCACGCGGTGCAGATGAAGAAAAACCGTCCAGGGACTGCCATCACAGTTTTGTCTGAGCTATCCCGGGAAGCAGACATCTTGAAAGTGCTCTTCCAGGAGACAGGGACGCTGGGTGTCCGCCGACGTGTTTCGGAGCGCGTGACGCTGGAGCGCAGCTTTGCGTATGTGCAGACGCCATACGGGATGTTAGCCATCAAGCAGGGATTTCTGGATGGTGAACTGGTCCAGGCCGCTCCTGAGTTTGAAGAGTGCCGCTCTGCGGCGCTTGCCGCCGGCGTTGCGGTACGGGATGTCTACCAAGCAGGCATCGCGGCATGGGATGCCGTCGCAGGTCGCTAACATTTACAAAAGCAAAACCACCCAGAGCGCGTAGGCATCCGGGTGGTTTAGATGGTTCTGACCAGTCTTACTTGTAGATTGGCAGGGTGTACGGTTTGCGGTACTCGCGGAAGTACGATGTCGTATTCTTCCCTGCTTTTCCTACAAGGTCCATCTTGCTACGGTCAAAGCGAATCGTTTCACTGCTCAAGTAGGCGATGTTCGCGAGGTGACAGACCATGGTGGTCTTTGCCATCGATGCGAGGCTTGAGCGGGTCTGCTGGCGGGTTCGGACACCATCCAGCCAGTTTTGCCAGTGGTCATTGACCGCTGGTGATTCCTCTTTGTCCATCGGCTCGCCACTAGCCTCATGGACGCTCCATCCACCACGCCAACAGCGCACACAGCGGCCATCGGCGCCGACCCATTCCACGCCGCAGTCTGGGCGATTCGCGTAGTCACGGCCAGTTGACCAGGTCATGACGACATCGGGGTTTTCGAACTTGAAAATGGCTTCGACGGTATCGGGAGCGGTCCGGTCATCCGTTGGGTATGCGAGCTTGCCACCATATGCGCTCACCGTTGTCGGCATCACGAGGTCTTCGTTGTTTGGGCTAAGTCCTAGAAGGGCGATGTCGAGCATGTGCACCCCCCAGTCACCTGTCATACCCGTTCCGGTGTTCAAAAACCAACGCCAGTTGCCGTGGACATGGTTGGACTTGTATGGCACCATTTTCGCAGGGCCAATCCACATGTCGTAATCAAGCGATGCCGGCACGGCGGATGGTCGGTCATTGCCAACCTTGGAGCCATCCGTGCGCCACGCGCGAGCCATCACAATTTTGCTACCAAGCTTGCCTGCACGGACAAAAGAAATGGCATCGGTGAACTCTTTGCCACTGCGTTGCCAAGTTCCGACCTGCACGATTTTCTTATGGTACGCAACGGCATTTGCCATCGAACGTGCTTCTACAAAATTGTGGGAGATTGGCTTCTCGCAATACGAGTCCTTGCCTGCTTCGACGGTGTGGATGAGGTTGAGGGCATGCCAGTGGTCAGGGGTACCGACAATAATGGCATCGATGTCCTTGCGCTCCAGCATTTTGCGATAGTCTTTGAAGAGCTCTGGCTTACGGCCATACTTCTTCTCAACGGCATTGATATCGCCACCCATACGGCTTGTGTCAACATCGCAGAGAGCGGCAACTTCAACGCCTTGCTTACCCATTAAGTTGCGCATGTTGGAGGCACCCATGCCTCCGCAGCCGATCAGACCCAACACAATCCGGTTGTTGGCACCCTGTACGCGGTTGTAGTTCATGGATGAACGTTCACCGGTACGGGGTGCGCTTCCTGCATATTGGCCCGTCGGTCTCAGTTATTGACAAGGGATTGCCGATACCGGCAACGATTGAGCGTTAGAGTTTTTCGACAAGAAACTTCAAACGCAGCTCGCGGTTGTGTTTTGACAAATCAGGATCACCGATTCCGTGGCGACTGGTCGGGCTTGGATAAAGCATCATGTCAAACTTTTTGCCAGCCTTCTGCAACGCGTAAATCAGCTGCATCGAGTTCTGGACGTGCACATTGTCATCCATCATCCCGTGCACGATGAGAAGGTTTCCATTGAGCTTTGCCGCGCCTGCCACGACACTGCCCGCCTTATAGCCGGCCGCGTTTTTCTGCGGCGTTCCCATGTAGCGCTCCGTGTAAATGGTGTCGTAAAGCTGCCAGTCCATGACGCCAGCACCTGCGATGCCGACTTTGAACATGTCGGAGTGGGTCAGGGCATAGGCAGACATAAAGCCGCCAAAGCTCCAGCCCTCAATCGCAACGCGCTTTGGATCCGCGTAGCCGAGAGTATCGAGAGCCTTCAGGCCATCTTCGATGTCCCGCAGCTCGCTCACCCCAAACTGTCTCCAGCAGGCGGTGCGGGCGGCATAGCCCCGCGGGTTGGCCGTGCGGTTGTCACACATCCAGACAGCGATGCCCTGCTGAGCAAGAAACTGATGCAGGACCTGACCATTTACGGTTGACCAGGCATTACGTGCCGTCGGGGCATCCGGGCCGGCGTAAACCGGACAATAAACTGGCACGCGCATCCCCGGTTTCCAGGTTGGCGGAAGGAGGAGTGTCCCTTCGAGGACATAGCCATCCCGTGCCTTGACCTCAAGGTACTTCGGTATACCTAAGCTGTATTCTTTTGATGCAGCTGGGGCCGCGTACTTCCCAAGGACTCTCAGGACCTTACCGTCATCATCGCAGACGCGGATCTCACCAGGGTTTTCAGCAGTCGATACCGTGTCGATGAAGAATTTCCGACCAGGGGCAAAGTTTGCGACATGCGTGCCTGGCCCAGCTGTCAATCGTACAGGGCGTCCTTTGCCATCGAGGCGTGCACGCATAAAATCAGAGCCAGACACCTGTTCGGCATTAGACTCGACGTAGATTGTCCCGGCTTCCTCATCCACAAAGGTAACCCGGCGTGCATCCCACATTCCCTCAGTGACGGTCGCCGCAAGCGTTCCATCTAGCTTGTAGCGGTATAAATGCCGGTAGCCGCTCCGGTCACTCGTCCAAAGGAAGGAGCCATCCTTGAGCCACATCGGGTAATCGGTTACATCAATCCACCCACTATTGCTTGCTTCGCGAAAGAGGCGTTTAGGCTCTTTCGGGTTTGCTGCATCGGCGGTGATGACATCAAGGAAGGTCTGCTCCTTGTTTTGCACTTGATAGAGCAGCTTCTTGGAGTCTGGGGTAAACGCGAAGCGGACCACGAGGCGGTCTTCTGGACCGTAGGCATCCAGAGGAACCTGAAGGGGTTTCGGGTTTGCTTCGGTGACATCCACAACCCAGAGCGTGACGAGCGGATTTGCCATCCCGGCCTTTGGATAAAACCAAGGCTCGAGTGCTTGCGCCTGGGGGAGGTGGTCCGTGAGGGTGATGGGCTTGACTGGTACCTCATCTAGGCGGAGGTAGGCGAGATAGCGGCCATCCTGGCTCCAGCGATATCCCCAGCGGCTCCCGCGGCCATATATTTCTTCATCGTAGACCCAGTCCAAAATGCCATTTAGGATGGTAGGTGAACCATCTGTGGTGATGCGCTTCTCTAAATTTGTCCCTTTTTCGGTGACATAGAGATCGTTTTGTTTTACGGATGCCGTACGTCGCCCGCTGGGGTCGGTCAGGTTGCCATTTCCGCCACCGGGGATGCCGCCGCCGCGCCGCCGTGTATTCAGTGTATTGCGCTGCTCATCCGACGTCGCGAGACTGCGGTTTGGGCGCTGTTCACCCGAACGGGCATCGTACGAATAGGTCTTGCCGTTTTGGTCGACAGTGTAGGTTTGCGCATCCAGCCACGAAACCTTAAGGGGAGCTTCAGGAGTGAGACGTGCGCCAAATCCAAGAGCTTCCTGAAAGGTAAAGGTACGTGGGACCTGGGCAAGAGCTGTTGGAGCAAGTGCCAGTGTGGCTGCCATCAGTAACACAAACCGTCTTGTCATGAATTCGATCTCCTGAATGGGGCTAAATCCCGAGCTTGCTTAATACTTTGCATTCTATCGCTGGAGGATGTTTCCAGAGATTTCCTAAATATCGACGAACAATACGGTTTATGGGTTCGGTTTTCGCGGTGTAAGTGCTTTCCCCGCAAGCTAAAAGAGTTACATCGTGTGGCCTTAAATCCGTTCCCAACTACGCTGAAAAACGGGGCATGCATTGGCGTATATGCCATTATTCTGTTCTCACAGGCTTGGTTAAAAGTGTACGTTGTTCAGCCCGCTGGAGGGGCGGTAGGATGCTACCCATGGACGCTGCATCAACCGCCGACAAGGCAAAATCCCTCGAAGAAACACCTCTCTCCGTTTCACACGGCTCAGTCACCGTGGGTGATAAAACCCTTGCCTACACTGCCAAAGCCGGCTACCTTCCCATCAAGGATGCGGATGGCGGTATTGATGCGCTGTTGTTTCATACGTATTACACCCTAGATGGCATCGATGACCCCAAGGACCGCCCACTGCTGATCGCATTCAATGGTGGCCCTGGCTCGAGCTCTGTCTGGCTCCACCTCGGGACGATTGGTCCAAAACGAATCGCGATGCTCCCGGATGGCTCCCTGCCAGCGCCTCCTTACATTATCGAGGACAACCCATTCACGTGGCTGGATGTAGCAGATATCGTTTTTATCGACCCTGTTCAGACGGGCTTTTCACATGCAAAGGATGAAGAAACAGGCAAGAAGTTTCTAGGTGTCGAAGGCGACCTCGATTGCCTTTCGGAGTTCATCCGGCTCTTCCTAACGCGTAACAACCGCTGGGCAAGCCCTCTCTTCATGGCTGGAGAGTCTTACGGCACAACCCGCGGCGCTGGGCTCGCCGGACGTCTGGTAGATATGGGAATCGCTCTAAGCGGTCTCATTCTCATCTCAACCGTGCTGCACTTCCAGACATTGTCCTTTGCAAATGGCAATGACCTTCCATATGTTTTGTTCCTGCCGACGTACGCTGCGACTGCCTGGTACCACGGCAAGCTGGACCGCACCCTTCTTCGTAAACCTGTCGAGGAGATAATCCGGGAAGCCGAAGCATTTGCCATCGGTGAGTATGCTTCCGCATTGATGCAGGGGGATCGCATCACGCCGGCGGTACACACACAAGTTCTCCGCCAGCTGGTCCGCCTCACGGGGCTAAGTGCCGAGTATCTTGAACTTTCGGATCTGCGCATCGACATTTGGAAGTTCTGTAAAGAGCTGCGCCGCGCCGATGGAGTTGTTGTCGGGCGGCTCGACAGCCGGATTATGGGACAGGAAGGCCGTGGGACAGCGGATGGCCCTGAGAATGATCCATCGATGTCTGCAATTCGACCACCGTATACAGCTGCTTTCAACCGGTACTGCCGTGAAGTCCTTGGTTTCCAGACAGATCGCAGCTATCAAATCCTCGGTGGTGCCTATGCAAAATGGGATTGGGGCAAAGGGAATCAATATACCGATACCAGCGTGCACCTCCGGCAGGCGATGTGTCGAAACCCGCATCTGCAGGTGTTTGTTGCATCCGGGTATTACGACCTTGCAACGCCACACTTTGCCGCCGAATACACATTCAGCCACATGGGGCTCCCGGAAGCGCTGCGCGACCAAATTGCGATTTCGTACTATCCAAGTGGCCACATGATGTATATCGAGAGCGGCTGCTTAGAACAGCTCAAACTGGATGTCGCCGCGTGGGCTGGGCAAGTGCTCGGGACGGCTCCAGTTGAGGAAGAAGGTTAGACCGTTCATATGAGGCCCCCTAAACAAGGGCCTCGTTTCACACTGCAAGCAATACGATTCAACGCCGTCGGGCAATCAGACGAAAGGATTTACCAATGTCCACAGACGTTTTGCCGGTCATGCACATCGCCGATGTTGAAAGTGCTGTTGCGTACTACACAACCATCCTCGGCTTTACGGAAGACTTTCGCTGGAAAGACTACGTGGGACTTATTTTCGATTGCGGTGCGCGACTCCACCTAAATGGCTTTGGCTCCGAACCTGACCGAATCGGCAAAGGCCAGGCGTACTTTACGGTGCCAAATGTGGATGATGTCTATGCCGGGATGCTCACGCGCGGTGCTATCATCGAACATCCGCTTGTGGATAACCCGTACGGGATGCGTGATTTTTCCGTTGTCGACCAGGATGGGAACCGCTACACATTTGGGACAGACATCACTGAGCCAGATGCTTCGGTTGACTAAGCCTCATGCTCAGTAAGGTCGAGGCGAATCTGGCCACGCTTGGCATCCCAGCTTACCGCCAGACGACCCTCCACACACGCTCGAAGCCAGGTACCAATAAGCTCTTCACGCCATCCCTGAAACAACGCGTTAAGTGGGTCGGGATTTGCGCGCATCCCAGCAAGCTGCCGAAGGTCATCGGTTGGTGCAAGCAGCGATGGTGGCAAGTCGGTATCCATCGACCGTACTTTGACCACGGCCGCAAACAGCTCAAGTAGTGCAGAGCCTTGCTCATCCAATGCCGGTGTTGAATCCAGCTTTGGACACTCGGCACGCGGTACCGCAAGCCCACGCTGTACACACTGATACAGCTCATTTGTAACACGATCACCCGAATTCGGCGGCATCGCACGCAGGTCGCCAATCGCCGTTGCCGACCGCGGCTTACGCTTTGCGATTTCAATCAGAGGTTCATCTTTTAGGATGTTCCGGCGAGGCTTATCGCGACGCCTGGCCTCTTGGTCACGCCAAATGGTCAGCTCACGGAGTACCGCGAGGCCGGTGCCATCTAGGTGATGCTTCCCGCCAACACGCTGCCACAAATCTTCCGGCGCTGTCTGATCGGCTGAATGCCCAAGAATACGATTCGTTTGGTCAATAGCCCACTGCGTGCGGCCACGCTTGGCAAGTCGCTCTGAAAGCCAAGTCTCAAGCGGATGCAGGTAATGGACATCCCCAGCAGCATAGTTCAACATACTGTCCGTCAATGGACGACGGGACCAGTCGCTAAAGCCTTCCTCCTTGTCGAGCTTGACATGAAGGACCTGCTGAACAATCGCGCCATAACCAGCCTGCAGACCAATCCCTAAGAAAGCGCCCGCTACCTGTGTGTCAAACCAAGGGCCGTTCAATGGGCGCCCAAAGGCCAGCGCCATGATTTCTACATCTTGGTTCCCAGCATGCACCAGCTTAGTGAGTGTTGGGTCATCCAAAAAGTGCCACAGAGCCGTCAAGTCCTTGATCGCAGGAACATCGATGAGGCCAATATGGCCATTGGGACTGGCAACCTGCACCATTTCCAACACTGGGGCATACGTCCGCTCACGAATAAACTCCGTATCAATAGCGATTCTTCGGTCCGTTTCCGTGTCTTGCGTCCAAAGCTCGATAAATCGTGCAAGGGATGCCGCATCTGAAATTAGTGTGTACGCAAGTTGAGTAGCGTCGGTGGTGGATGGAGACGATTGACGCATTACGCAGCGCCTGCAAAGGAAACAAACAACATGGTGCTAGTGATGTCTTCTCATAGGTGAGGGATTTCATCCATCATAGCAGGTAGCAGCCACCCTCCCCAATTGGCCCGGCTTAAGGAGGAGGATGGAAACAGCCCGCTAGCCTTTCCGAATACGCTTCTTTTTGAGAATTGGGTTCAACTCGATGCTCGTCTTCGGGCCCATAATCTGCACGGGAAGGGACGACTGATACGGGAAGATACTGTCCGCTCCACCTGTGTGCCCAACGTAAACAAACTGAAATGGTGGTAGCTCGGTATCTGGACGCTTGGTCAGAAATCCCGCGCCGCCATTTGCACGCAGCTTAAATGTTGCCGTAGCTTGCCCAGGTGGCACGAACTGCACGAACGGAATCGGCTCAATTCCGGGTGGGAGACCCTGAAATTGGACCAGAACACCGCCTCCGTAGTTTGCGCTACGCAATACTTTGACGCGCACTTCTACTTCGCCGTTTGGCTTGATGATGACTGAATTGCTGTCTTCAAGCAGCAGGGAAAATGGCGTCTGCTCTGCCGTAACCCCGATATATGCCGCATCCCGTTCGACGGTGCGCGTGTTGTTGTTCAGCACGCGATAAATTTCCTGGGGACGTACTCGCCGACGCAGCGCAATCCATTCATCCGGGTTCGACTCATCCGGAACCTCTGTCGTCGCATCCAGAATAATCTCAGCACCACCAGTTGGCGCATCGGCTGCAACCTCCAAGATCAGCATAGCCCTGTCATGATCCGGTGGAATCACCGCCGGGATGACTCGCAGCCAGCTTGGGGCATTGCGGACGGTGACCGTAATTGGTTCTGAAATACCATCCCGGCGCGTCGCGCGAACCTCAAGTGTGCCGATTCTGCCAGGGGAAAGATTGATGCCATCTGGTGTTGAGATGACCGTGAAGTCGCGGACCTTTCCTACTACAGATTCCCAGGCGTAAGGACCAATCTGCCCATTCACAGATGAAATTTCAACGGTATATTCACCCTCAGAGCGGAAGCCATCCCCGATGACGATATCGCCATCATCCGCTTGAACCCGAGTATGAACGACATCGCCTTTGCTGTTCTTAATCACAACCTTGGCACGTAACGCACTCTGCATCCGGCTTGCGTAGAGCTCAAACCCAGCATATTGCAATGCACGGATTTTGTAGATATCTACCTGTCCGGCACGCTTTATATCACCGGAAAACATTGCTGGTAATGTCACCGCCGTCGCCAGTTCGGTGCTTGTTACTGCGCCACCGCCATCCATGATGTCTCTAATTAGCACCGGAGCATCGCCAAGAGGGGTTGCAACTCGCGCGATGCCAGTGACATCCGCTGGGAGGCTAATCTTAATGCTTGGGCCATCTGCGACCTGTGCCTCGAGCACCTGTCCCGGGCGGCCAACAGCAGGTGTCAGCGTGATGTCGCTTGGGATATTTCCGATGGTCATCCGGTAAATGGATGCAGGATTTCCCTTCCAGAGCAAGTCGCGAACAACTACGGTGTAATCGGCATCGGATGGGGAAACCCAGTGGAGGAGTGGGTCAAGCCCGACTTTCCCGAGGCTTTTGGCGATGACTTTGCCTTTGGCATCTTCAATCTGCACCACTGGGTTGAAATAGCTGACAGACTGCTCGTTCAGGCGGTAGCCCTTGCAGTTGAAGCTAACTTTTTCGCCTTTGGATGCATGAAACCGGAAACGATCTTTTTGACCGCTTGCAGCAAGGGTTCCATTCACAATCGATGGCAACTCAACCGTTTGCAGATCGCCATTTGCTGTCGTTTCCGGAAGCGTTCCAACTTCAAAGCGGAAGCCAGCGGAAATGCCGAAGTCGGTTACCAGGCGAACTTCTCGGGTGCCTGCCGGGGCATTTTTGGCAATCTCAAACTTTGCGGTAACCACGCCGGCCCGGGCGCTGGCCTGGAGAAAATCAACAATACTGTCCCGGTCATTTTTAGGGATGTCGGCTCCGCGCAGCTTTATCATGCGGTCGACGGTTTGCTCCCAAGCATCTGGTGACAACACTCGGTTATCGGGACTGCGAACCTCATGACAGGTTGAGCAGCGGGCATTTACGATCCCGCGTGCTGACTGATTGGGTGCGACGCCACCTTTTTGAAGCTTTGCGGTTACGCCTGGCGCACCGAGAACGAGGAGCTGCTTCGCAGCGGAGAGATTTGCGCCGCGCAGAGCGACTTCGACCGTTGAGCCTGTCCGCGCGCCTGCAGGATAGACCGCTGCGATTTTTGGGAGTTGCTGGGCGAATGATGATCCTGTAAGCCCGGACAGCAATGCGGCGACAATGACCCAGCGTCTAATTTGATTGTTCATCATGGCTTTTTGCTTCCCGCAGCTCCCGCAGGGGTGCGTGACTTTGGAAATGTGGATGTCAGCGTTCCATCAGTGAGGTCATAAATGCGGGTGTAGCCATCCAAACTGGATGCCGCCAGCCAGCGGCTGTTTCCTGAAATCGCCACTGACCAGACATCACCTTTAGCATCTAACAGCTCACGGACTTTACCGCCATTACGGTCCCAGACAATCACTTTATGATCAGCGCCACCGCTTGCGATAAAGCTTCCATTGGCGCTTGCCGCAACGGTGTAAACAGCTGCGCTATGCCCGGTCAGAACCTGGGTTTGTGACCCAGTTCGTGGCGCTGGCTGCCCTGGTTTCAACGTGGGAGCTACAAATTCTGGCTTGCGTCCATCAGGACCTAGTGGAGCATCCTCCTGGCCATCCCGAATTCCGGGGCGGTCTGCCCGAACCTGAAAAATGCGAACAGTTCCATCATCACAGCCCGCGACAAACCTCCCGGGCTGCGGGAGCGCTGTGAGGCTCCAAACCGGACTCTGCGCTTGGTCGAAGTTGACAACGACACGCCGCAGGTTGGCATCCCAGATCTTGACCATCTTGTCCGCGCCGCCGGTGGCAAAGATTGCCCCGCCTGCGCCATCCGTTGTCCTTACAGGAACGGCAACCGAAAGACAGCGTCCGATGTGTTCTGACAAAACCCCGATGCGCGTGCCTGTCTTGGTATCTGTGAGCACAACTTTCTCATCATCCGATGCGCTGAGAAGCACATCGCCGGAGAAAGCCAGCCCCTCAATTGTGTCATCGTGAATTTTGAGTGTCTGAGTCGCTTGACCGGTTGTGGTGTCAAGCAGGATGACTGAGCCGCTGGCGCCTGGCGCTCCGCTTCCTATGGCGAGAACTTTCCCTGATGCGTGGAATGCAAGTGCCCGGATGGCTTCCGTACCAACCGGCCATTCCGCAACCTTTTCGCCATCCGCAAGCGCGTACACAACCACCTTGCGGTAGGTTCCGATGGCGATTCGGTTTCCATCCGGATGGAAGGCAACGGACCAGTCAGGAGCCTCCAGCGTCGAAGGTCGCAGCGCGCTCAGTGCAGCCTGCTTTGGCTTGGAGACTGGTCCCGTCTTTTTGCTCTTTACCGGCGGCGCAGCCGCTATCGCCCCTGTAATGATGAGAAGCGATACCACCAATGCCATGGATGTGTGCATCAGCCAATCAGCTCATGCAAGTGACGGCCACCACGGCTCAGGGTTACACGAACGCCTTCCGGGCTGGTAAGCGATTCGGTGTAATCAATGCCAAGCGCCTTGTAGATCGTCGCCGAGAGGTCTTCCGGCTTCACTGGGCGTTCCGCTGGCTCAAAGCCGCGGGCATCGGATGCTCCGACAACCTTGCCGCCAGAAATACCACCGCCGCCAAGTGCCACCGAGAAACAGCGTGCGTGGTGATCGCGGCCACCATCCCGGTTAATCTGCGGCGTACGTCCAAACTCACCCATCACCACAATCAATGTCTTCTCAAGCAGGCCGCGCTGTGCGAGATCATTTGTAAATGTCGCAAGTGCACGGTCAAGCGCTGGCATCGGGCCACCCTTGAGGTAGTTGAATGCGCCAGCATGCGTATCCCAGCCGCCACTCTGCACGGTGACAAAGCGGACTCCACCTTCCACGAGGCGCCGCGCGAGGAGCAGGGACTGACCAACTTGCGTTCGTCCATAAGCATCACGTACTTCTGGGCGCTCCTGATTAATGTCAAAGGCTGCACGTGCTTCGGCGGATGCAAGCAAGCCATACGCACGCTCATAGAAGGAGTTCACGGTTTTGCTGCGGTCGGATGCCTTGTCAAGCTTTGAAAACAAATCATCCACGGTGGCACGCAGAGACTTGCGACGGTCCATCCGCTCGGCAGTCATGCCATCCGGGAGGTCCATATCGCGCACACGGAAGCCTGGATTGTTCGGGTCGGCATCCGGTGAAAATGGATCCAGCGCCGCTCCGAGGAAACCAGCGCCGCCGTACATCACTGGGCTTGGAACCGCGATGTAAGGTGGGAGCGCTCCATTTCCCTTGAGGTAATGCGATGCGACTGACCCAAAGCTAGGGACACCAAATCCGGGAATAGGCTGGAAACCCGTCATCATGTAGTGCGTACCGCGCTCGTGCGCTGCTTCGCCGGTGGTCATCGACCGGATGAGAGACAGCTTGTCCATTTGCTGCCCGATCATCGGGAAGTGTTCGGAAATCTGGATTCCATCCGCCTTTGTGTTCAGTGGCTTAAAGTCGCCACGGATTTCGCTGGGGGCATCCGGTTTTGGGTCCCACGTATCAATATGCGATGGTCCACCGCCAAGCCAAAGCAGAACGACACTGGTAGCCTTGCCGGAATCAATCCCCTTTGGCATCGCCTGCGCCATTTGGAAATAATCTGTCAAGCCAATTCCGAGCGCGGACAGGACGCCAACTTTGACACCGGATGTCATCAGCTGCCGGCGTGAGACTTGGTTGTACTCTGCACATGCGATCGAATTCAGTGATTCACGGTCCATTTTGCTACCTCTTTGTTGCATACCGACCAAGCGTACTGCTTGGTGCATTCTAGCCGACATCTCGGCGTAACTTCCTAACTTATAAATGTAAACTCCCGGGCGGCGACAAGCGCCCAGAGCAAATCCTGGAGGACTTCTGATTTGTTGGATGCAGCATCTACAACTTTCATCACGGCTGCTTTTTCGCTTGCCTCGGGAAGGCGGCAGAATGTCCTGAGATAGAGGGCATCGACGCGCTGCGCATCA
>Ga0114971_10001323_pt1 | contig 16874 bp, 13 predicted proteins | sample M_140625_MF_Meta_FD_87320 | JGI IMG/M metagenome (GOLD analysis project Ga0114971, IMG submission 87320) | Freshwater microbial communities from Lake Montjoie, Canada to study carbon cycling - M_140625_MF_MetaG | ecosystem: Environmental > Aquatic > Freshwater > Lake | place: Lake Montjoie...
CCTCTTCGCTCTCGGTCGGCTGGGCTCCGACATCCGTGCGGATGGGGGTCGGGCCTTCCACGATATGGTTCGTGAGGCGACCAAGTCCTTCGACCTCGACCTCGACGACATCGCCGGGCTGGACGGGTCGCGAATGGGCGGGCGTCCCCGAGAACAGCATGTCGCCGGGGACCAGCGTAATTGTGCGCGCGATATCGGCGACGAGGTAATGCATGTCCCATTCCATGTTGGCGGTGTTGTCTTCTTGCTTGACCTCACCGTTGACATAGGTGCGAATGGTCTTGTTGCGGAAATCCCAGTCAGTGACGAGCCCCGGCCCAACGGGCGCAAGCGTGTCCGAACCCTTGACGCGCAGCATCGAACCGGCGTCGGTGTCGCGGAAGTCGTGCAACCCGTAGTCATTTCCGACCGTGTACCCCGCGATGTATTCGGCGGCTTCCCCGGGGGCGATGTTGCGACACGTCTTTCCGATGACAATGACGATCTCGCCCTCGTAATTGAGCCATTTGCACCCCGCCGGTCGAACGACAGCACCCTTGTGGGTGTTCAGAGCCGTGATCGGCTTGTGGAAGTAGGTCGGTGCCGCGGGGAGTTTGGTCATGAACTCCTGTGTGCGACTGTCGTAATTGAGATGCACGGCGATGATCTTGGTCGGCTCGGCCGGCGCGAGGTGAACGGCGTCCTCAATCGCAACGACACGACCGTCATCAGCGACCAAGGTTTCCCCGTTACGCAGGACCTGCGTCGGATACCCGTCCAGAAGGATGCGGCGGTACTCAGTCACGCGACAGCACCAGGTCCTTCGGCCGCGCGAACCCGCCTTCGGGCTTCGAGAACCACACGTGAACCTGGCCGGTCCCGATCGAGTTCTCGTATTCGCTGTACATCTCGCCCTTGGCCGTGAAGTTCTCTTCGCCCAGTGCGCCCGCCATCGCGAGGTAGTGGTAGAAACCCGCTTCCGGCTTGTACTTCTTGAACGTGTCAAAGTCGTCGAGGATGGCGGCATGGTCGCCCGCCTTCATCCACTCGAGGACCTTGAGGTCGTACTGGTAGGCCTCGGGAGTGTAAATGTTCGTCGGGTCACTGGATTCGTGCTTACGCAGGTCGCGAAGCTTGTGGAAGGTGTGCGACAACGCGCCGGACGCGAGAAGAAGAACCTTGCGATCGGAGTCGCGAATCGCCTCGCCGAGCGCGCGCCCAGCTCGAATGAAGTCTTCTGGCGTTCCGGTCTGGCAGACGGACAGCGAAATCCAGGCCTTTTCGTCGAGTCCGCGGCCGAGGTAGTGCCAGAGGTTGACCGTGGCATAAAAAATCGGCAAGTGCGGGTCGGCGATCGGGGTGATCCACGTTCCGTTCTTCTCGTCATATTTGGCGAGGGACTTCGCGAGTTCGGGGTCGCCCTTGATGGCATAGGGAATCTGAGTCATGCCACGCGGAAGTTCTTCCGATGTGAAGAGGCCCGATCGTTCGGCCGCCGACGTGATGACGAATTCAACGGTCGTCGCCCAGTGGCTGTCCAAGACAACGACGGTGTCGTAGTCGAGCGTCTCGAAGACGTCCGCACGAAGCTTCCGTAGTCCGGGGACGAGGCTGAGTTCTTCGCCATTATTGAGGTCTTTACGAACCGCCTCCGGCAACATGATCGTGGGTACGTGAGCGAGGATTCCTGCTCCTACTACTTCTCCCATGGGGTTATTCCTTCCATCCGTTTGGTGAGACAACCGTGTTTTTGACGTCAGCATAGAAATCGAACGACCAGGTGCCGCCGTCGCGTCCGATTCCCGATTTCTTTGATCCGCCGAAGGGGGCGCGTAGGTCGCGGACAAAGAAACAGTTAACCCAGATCGTTCCGGCAACGAGTTCATCAGTGATGCGTTTCGCGTGGTCGCGATCCCCCGACACAACAACCGCCGCGAGTCCGAATTCGGTCCCGTTCGCCATCGCGATGACGTCGTCGTCAGTCAAGAATGTTTGCATGCACAGCACCGGTCCGAAGATCTCGGCCGAGACGATTTCGCTGCCGGGGGCGGGGTTCTTGACGAGAGTCGGCTGGAAGTACAGTCCGCCGAGCTCGGCGTTGGGTCCGCCGCCCCAGACGATGTCCTGGCCTTCGGCGACCGCACGGTCGACAAATCCCTTGATGCGATCAAAGTGAACCTGATGAACCTGCGGACCGATGTCGGTGTCAGGGTCGCGTGGGTCGCCCTGCTTCAGCGCAGCGACTTTGCTGCGGAACTTCTCGGCGAACGAATCCGCGACGGATTCGTGCACCAGGATTCGAGTTCCCGAGAGGCACACTTGCCCCGCGTTGTCATATTGTTCGACAGCAATCTCGGCAGCCAAGTCGAGATCGGCATCCGCCATGACGATGCACGGGCTCTTGCCCCCCAATTCGAACGAGACGGGGGTGAGGTTGTCGGCGGCGGCGTGCGCGATGATTTTCGCCGTCGGAACAGAACCCGTAAACGAGATGCGCGAAACGCCTGTGTGAGCGGTGAGGGCCGCACCGGCCTCGGTACCGTAACCAAAAACAACGTTGAACACGCCATCAGGTATTCCCGCCTGTTTGGTGAGGTCAGCGAAATACGACGCCGTGAGCGGGGTCCATTCGGCGGGCTTGAGAACAACGGTGTCGCCGGCGGCGAGCGCCGGCCCAATCTTCCACGTCGCGAGCATGAGCGGCGCATTCCACGGGGTGATGAGCGCAGCGACACCCGACGGGTCCCACGTGATGTTGTTAGTGTGACCACGCGTTTCAAACGCGTCGTGGTGCAGGTCATTGATGGCGTAATCGGCGAAGAACCGAATGTTCATCGCAACGCGCGGCATGACCCCGCGCAGGTGCGATCGCAGGAGTGCACCGTTGTCGAGAGTCTCGATATTGGCGAGGGTTTCGACGTTGGCCTCAACGAGGTCGGCGAGTTTATTGAGAAGTTCGCCACGTTTCTTCGGTCCCAATTTCGACCACGCGGGGAATGCGGCGCGGGCAGCAGCAACCGCAGCATTCACCGAGTCGGCGTCACCACGGGCGATTTCGCCCAGGAAAGACCCGTCAATAGGGGACGTGTTCGTGTAGGTCGCGGGCGATGCGAGGCGTTCGCCATTGACATAGTGGCGAGTGTCGATGAGGACACCGGCAACTTCAATCGTGTGCACGAACACCACTCCTTTGGGGCTTGGAACAGAACATCATTAGGATACTAACGATTTAGCGTACGCCATACTGAATGTCGAACGCTATCCCTGTTTATAACGATTTCAAAGGACAATAATGGTCGGACATCGCCCCCGAATTGCCATCGTTGCACGATTCGCGGAATCCACCTCGGCAACGCGCTATGACGCCATCGTGACCGCTCGCCGTCTGGCGGAAGGCGTGTGGGCTGCTGGCGGAGAACCGCTGACGTTCCTCGCCGTCCCGGGCAGCGACTGGACCGAGCGCCTCAGCGGAATCGACGGCGTTCTGATGCCGGGCGGCGCTGACGTCGACCCTCGTAATTACGGCCAGGACCCGATTTCGGATGAACTGTACGGAATGGACACGATGCAGGACGAGGTCGACATCAGCCTGATTCGCCACGTCCTGTCGGTCGGACTTCCGATGCTCGCGATTTGTCGCGGCATGCAGATCACGAATGTCGCCCTCGGAGGAACACTCACTCAACACATGGTCAGCCCGCATCTGCACCACGTCGCGCCGGTGACCGTTGACTCACACGCCGCCGAACTGGGGCTCACCGACCCGACCCTCGAGGCGTCGTGCTATCACCACCAAGCAATCGACGAACTCGCCGAGGGGCTCACCGTTATCGCCCGAGCAGCCGAGGGGCACGTCGAGGCCGTGAAAATTGACTCAACCGGTTGGGCGTTCGGCGTGCAGTGGCACCCAGAGGATAACTACGACACCGAACGCGGTCAGTTGCAGATTTTCGAACGATTCGTTCGCGCCGCTAGCTAGGGCTCTCGGCACGTTTAGTGACCAGACGCAGTGCTTCTGCGAGTGCCGCGTGCTCGGCGTTCGGTATGGCGCCAGCGATTTTCTGTTCTTGCTTGTTGAACTTGGGGAACAGGTCGTCCATGAGCTTTCGACCGGAGTCCGTCATTGTGACAATGACGAGTCGGCCATCAGTTGGGCTCTTTGCCCGAGAGAGATAGCCGCGACCTTCCAGCGTTCCCAAGACACCCGTTAACGTTGCTTTCGAAAATCCGCCCTCGTCGGCGATCTGCCGGGTTTCGATCGGTTCCCAGATCCAGGTGACCCACAAGACGACAAACGCTGTCCACGACAGGTCGTTCGAATGCAGGACGGTTCGTTCGAAGTGGTTACGAACGGCATTGGCGGCGCGGAACAGGTTCGAGACGATCGCCATCGAGTCGAAGTCGAGCGACATGTGCGAGAGCCGTTCCGTGACATGCCGTTCGGTTTCCGCGAGGGTGTGTGCGCCTGCCATGATTGCTCTCCCGATTTCAGCGACATTTGTCGCATCTCTATATTGTCCCCGACTTCGAGAAAAATTACGTCACGGAATATAACGTTTTGACCCAAACAATGTGCCGAACGACAAAAAGTCTGTATTCTCAGAGATTGTTAGTACCCGAACAATCTCGTGAAGGAGATAGTGATGACCTCAACGTCGAGCATCAATCTGGCCGACCTCGAACTGTTCCGCAACGGTGCTCCATGGGACGCGTTCGCTGAACTTCGAGCCAACGCGCCGATCCACTTCAACGATGAAGGCGACGACGGCAGCGGCTTTTATTCCGTCACGCGCTACCACGACATCGTAAAGATTCTGCGTGACTCGAACACGTTCACGAGTGAGCGCTTCACCAACCTCGAAGAAGTTGACGCCGAACAAGAAGAAGCGCGACGTTCACTTCTCGAGACTGACGGCACCCGCCACCGCGCTCTTCGCCGCCTCCTCCAGGGTCAGTTCACCCCCGCGGCCGTTTCCCGTTACGAGACCTTCCTGCGCGGACTGACCGCAACAACTCTCGACAACGCCTTCGCGAAGGGCGAGTTCGACTTCGTCGAAGAGGTTGCTGCCGACTTCCCGATTCAGGTTCTCGCCAAACTGCTTGACGTTCCCGAGACCGACACCGACCAACTAATCGAGTGGGGAAACCGGATGGTCGGCTTCTCGGACCCGGACAGCGCGGACGTTCTCATCAATTCCCCCGAATCCGAAAAGTATCGCCTTCTGCCCTTCCGGTCACCGGCCGCCCAAGAAGTGTTTGACTACGGCGACAAACTCGCGAACGAACGACGTGGCAAGGACGGGGTCGACCTCGTATCGGTTCTCATCAACTCCGAGATGTCGGATGGCATCCCGTTGACAGACCGCGACTTCCACACCAACTTCCTCTTGCTTGTGGTGGCGGGAAACGAAACAACGCGTCACACCATCACGCACACGATGCGAAATCTCATGGCGAACCCGGATCAGTTGGCGTACCTACAAGAGAACCCCGACATGATTCCGTGGGCCGTCGAAGAGTTCCTTCGTTACGCGAGCCCCGTTTACCACTTCCGTCGCACTGTCACGAAAGAGGTCGAGTTCGAGGGCCATACATTCAAGGTCGGCGACAAGGTTGTTCCCTGGTTCGCGTCGGGCAACCGCGACGACAAGATTTTCGAAAACCCCACGAAGATGGATGTCACGCGCAACCCGAACGAACACATGACGTTCGGGCGGGGCGGCCCCCACATGTGTCTCGGAAACGCACTTGCGCGCATCGAACTTCGTGTGATGTTCGAAGACCTGCTGTCGCGCATCGACAAAGTGGAACACACCGGGCCGGTCGATTTCCTGCGGTCGAACTTCGTTCACGGCATCAAGCACATGCCGGTAAAGGTAACCCTCCGCTAGCTATTTCGCGACGCGTTCGAGGAACGCATCGACGAGGTCGAAGGTGCGCTGTCGAGCGGCCTCTTCGATCGCCTTCGTTTGCGCCATCATCACCGCAGGGTCTTGGCCGTCGTCTTCGACTTCTTTATCGCCACCCCAGATGAGCCAGCCGTCCAGCGCGGCGGCATCGAGCTCGGGGTGGAATTGCAACGCGAGCGCCTTGTTGATGACGAACGCCTGTGACGCGATGGGGTTTCGGGCGATCTCTTTCGCTCCGGGCGGGAGTTCCCAGCGGTCGTAGTGGAACTGGAACCACGGTCCGTTGCTGACGAGGGTTTCGTCGTCGCTCCAGATGTTGGTCCAGCCGATTTCGCCCTTCGGGCCCGGTGCGACCGATCCACCCATCGCACGGGCAATCAGCTGACCGCCGAAACAGATGCCGAGGACGGGCTTGCCGCTCGTGACCGCTTCACGCACAAACTCGAGTTCTGGCGTTAGCCAATTGCCAATGCATGCGTCATCCCACGCTCCCCACGGCGCACCGAGCGGGATGATGAGGTCGTATTCGTCGAGGCTCGGGAACGTAAACGGAACGTTGGGGTCGCGGAACCGCTCTTCTGGCACAACGAGAATCTCTTCGATCTCGTAGCCGTGATGGCGCAGTCGCTCGGACACGGGTCCAGTCGGACTGACGTGGTCGTGCTGAATAAAGAGTGCCTTCACCGTGAGCTCCTTTGCATGTGCAGATGGCAAGTATTACGTTTTGACTACAAACATTTGTTTTTCGATTCTAGAGACTATTATTTCGTTTGAGTCCTAACGAAATGGTTACAAAGGAGTACCAATGTCTCACGACCTCGTCGCACTTCGCGATTCATTACAAGACCAAGGGATTGACGTCCTGCGGTTCATCTTTGCTGACGTACTCGGTATTGCGCGGTCGAAAGACGTGCTCGTCAGCCAACTCGACAAGGCAGCCCACAACGGCCCGGCGTTCTGTCAGGGCACCTGGATCACGACGACGGGTGGCGACGTCCTTGATGCCGTCAACATCGCGTCGGACGGACTGCAGGACCTCGTCAGTTCGATCGAACCCGACACCATCACCCCTCTCCCCTTCGAACCGGGTGTCGCGTACGTCATAGCCGATGCCCTCAACCCCGACCACTCGCCGAACATGATCTCGCCACGCACCGTCCTTAAAAAAGTCATCGACGAATACAACGCCATCGGACTCCAGCCGGTCGTCGGCCCCGAACTCGAGTTCTACATCGCGAACGTTAAAGATGACGGAGGCTACGAACGCTCGCTCACGCGCACGGGTCGTGTGTACACAACCGGAACCCTGGTTGACCCTGACGGCGTTTTCCTCCACCTCATGCGCATGCTCGACCAGATGGACATCGGCGTCTTCGCCGGAAATCACGAATTCAGCCCGAGCCAATACGAGATCAACCTGTGGCACAGCAACGCGCTCGACGCGGCCGACCGCACCTTCTTCTTCAAGACCGCGATCAAGGACGTTGTCGCGCAGTCCGGTCAGCACGCGACGTTCCTCGGAAAGCCCTGGAGCGACGAGGGCGGAAGCGGATTCCACCTGCACTTCTCGGTGACCGACATGAAGGGCGTCAACAAGATGCACGACGGCAAGGGCGAACTGTCCGACGTCGCTCGCCACATGATCGCGGGACTCACGACGAACGCCAACGGCCTCACGGCTCTAACCAACCCGACCGTCAACGCGTTCAAGCGGCTCGGCCCGGACACCCTCGCGCCCTTCCGCGCGAACTGGGGTTACGACAACCGTTCGTGCATGGTCCGTATCCCGCCGGAGCGCGGCGAGGGGACTCGTCTTGAGGTTCGTGTTGGTGACGGCGCGGCAAACCCATACCTCGTCATCGCCGGCGTCCTCGCGGCGGCTCTGGACGGAATCAAGCGAAAGCTCGACTGCCCCGACGACGCGGTTGGAATGGCCTACGACAACGAGTCTGCGCCGGAACTCCCCGCAACGTTAGGGGCAGCTCTCGATGCGCTCGAAGCAAACGCACACCTTCACGACCAGATGTCGAAGGAACTCGTTGAGGTCTTCCTCGTCATGAAGCGTGACGAAGTGGCACGTTACGAAGCGGCCGTCAAGGACCCCTCGACTCGCGACGTTACCCAGTGGGAAATCGACGAATACTTCGCCGATTACTAGGCGCTAGCCCAACCGTCTGATCCGCAGTTAGACGGTCGGAGTTGAACGGTCGGCGATGAGTTCGCCACCGTTGAACGTCACGCCGAGTTCGCGGTAGTAGCCACCCAGAACCTTCTCGACAGGGAGGATCGACTTCAATTCATCCCATTGCGAATCGTGCAGTTCGAGTTCGGCGTCGCCCATCCACGGTTCACCCAGTTCGGCGTCGACACCGCCCATCGCGATGAGTTGGTCGAGCGAGTTCCCGAGCCCCGGCGTAATCGACGGAACCCAACGGCTGTGCAGCATCTTGTGGCCGTTGACGAAACCGTTCATTTCGCTCTTTTCACGCAGCGTCACGACGGCGGACGCGAGGCGGTGGTCGTAGGCGGCGACGCTCGCGCCGAGTTTTGCTCCAGCTTCGAGCTTGGGGGTCGCCTTGCCAAAGTTAAACACGCGCGTGACCGCGATGTTGCCCAGCTTCTTGGGGTAACCCTGGAACCAGCCGCGACCGATCGCAAAATCTTTCGTCACCCAGATTGCAACACAGCGGCTGTAGGTGACTCCTTCGTACTTACAACGGACGACGACAAACGCCTCAAGGTATTGCGAACGCACAGGGTCAAGAAGCTCGGCTCCGCCGGTGCTGCACGACTGCCAGTCGGCCCAAATCATCGCCACCGCACCGGGGTTCTCGTCAGCGAGTTCAAGTTCCGGAGGAAGAATCGCGCGAACGTTCTGGGGGTCAGTCAGATATTCGACCGTGAGCAGCGTTCCCGAGTAAAACCACGGCATCTCCGGGACAAGTGCGCTCTTCCCGGTCGGGGTCAGAGGGGGCAGGAATCCATTCAAATCAGTCATGAAAGCCACTGTACCGAATCATTCGGAAGCGAACAATCCTTTCACTGAAACGTCTGTAACGACGGGCGCTCAATTGAACCAAAAGGTGAGTCCCCCTTGCGGTCTGGGCAAAAATTCGGCACAGTAGTAAAAGTCGTTTGTATCAGAACGATTTTTATGTCACTAACTCAATGAGGAGATTCAGTCATGGCATCAACCACTTCCAGTGGCGAACTTAAGAAGGGGCGTCTCGGTGTACTCGGGATCGTGTTCTTCGTAGTCGCCGCTTCCGCCCCTCTCGTCGGTATGACCGGCGCTGTCCCCGTCGCAATGCTCGTCGGAACCGGTTCGGCCGTTCCCGGCACGTATCTCGCGGTTGGGCTTACCCTGCTGTTGTTCTCGGTCGGATATTCCGCCATGAGCAGCCGCGTCACCAACACCGGTGCGTTCTTCGCCTACGTTGGTCGCGGACTCGGCACCAACATGGGAGTCGCATCGGCATTCACGTCGATCCTCGCCTACGCCACGATTCAGCTCGCCATCTATGGCTTCTTCGGCGGACTCGTCCAAGGCACGATGGCCGGATACGGCATCGACCTCCCCTGGATCGTCTGGGCTGGCCTCGCGTGGGTCATCGTCACGGCGTTGTCGCTGATGTCGGTCGATCTCGGCGCCAAGGTACTCGGTGTGTTCCTCGTCCTCGAACTGGCCTCGCTGCTCATCGTTGCGGGCGCAATTCTGATTGACGGTGGACCCGACGGTGGCGTCAACCTCGCCGCATCGTTCGACCCGAACGCCATCCTCGCAGGTGGACTCACCGGTGCAGCCGGTATCGCGATCGCGTTCGCATTCGCGTCGTTCATCGGATTCGAAGCCACCGCAATCTATGGTGAAGAGTCGTCGAACCCCAAGAAGACCGTTCCGACCGCGACCTACTGGGCTATCGGAATCATCACCGCACTGTTCGCGATTGTTTCACTCGCGATGGTCACCGGTTATGGAAACGCGATGGTTGATGACGGTGCCGGCGGAGAAATGCCCGCTCTTGTCGCCGCCATCCTCAACGTGACCGCGATCGACGGAGCGCCGCTCGCGAACCCCGCAGGAATGTTGTTCGACCTCGCCAACACCTACGTTGGGCCGTGGATTGTCAGCTTCATGGAGATCCTCGTCATCTCGAGCCTCTTCGCCGGGCTGCTCGCGTTCCAGAACGCAACCTCGCGCTATTTCTTTGCGATGGGTCGCGGTGGTGTCCTGCCGAAGTCGTTCGCATCGGTCAACGGCCGCGGCGCGCCCAGCACGGGTGTTTACGCAACGTCGATCCTCGCGATCGCTGTCATGGCGATCTTCTTCATCGCCGGTCTCGACCCCGTCCTGAACCTGTTCTTCTGGATGTCGTCGATCACTGCGGTTGCCGTCATGGTCGTCGAGGTGCTCGTCTCACTCGCGATCTTCCGCTTCTTCCGCAAGGAAGGCGGAGTCAGCGTGTGGAAGAGCACCATCGCACCGCTCGTCTCGGCTGTTCTTCTGGCCGGTGGCGTGTACCTCGTGATGGCTCGCTTCAACCTGCTCGCAGGAACTGCAGCGGAAGGCGTCGACCCGTCACTCCCCGAAAGCGCGTGGTCGCTGAGCCCCCTCGGCTGGTTCCTCGTGCTCAGCCCCTTCATCGCGGCAGCAATCGGATACATCGCTGCGGTCATCAATAAGAAGGAAAACGCCTCGCTCGTCAAGGACATCCTGTCCTAGTCGTTAGTGGCACATTCAGACGGGCTCGGTCGAAAGACCGGGCTCGTCCCCTTTAGGCACGTACGATGAACGCATGCGCATCGAATCCGCCCCGGACGCAAACGGGCACCCCGTTGGGCTTCCTGTTTTGTCCATCGAGCCAGCGGAACGCCCGAGTGGCGCGACGTTGACGGGCTCGCGAGTTCGTCTCGAACGCCTCAGTGCCGAACAGCACGCGCCCGATTTGTTTCACGCATTGCAAGCGAATCCCGCGGGAACGATGTGGACGTACATGCCGCACGGCCCGTTCGACACGCTGAGCGATTTGACGAAGTGGGTGGCGAGCGTCGACCAGTTGAATGATCCTTTTTTCTACGCCATCATCGACCTCGCTACGGAAAAACCCGTGGGTATCGCCTCATATTTGCGCATCGATACGCACAACCGCACGGTTGAGGTCGGTTGGCTGACGTTTTCGGAACAGCTTCGTCGAAGCACCGCGGCGACCGAAGCGATGTACCTCATGGCGACGCACGCGTTCGAGCTTGGGTATCGACGTTACGAATGGAAGTGCAACGCGCTCAATGCGCCGTCCATTGCCGCCGCGGAACGACTCGGCTTCAGTTTCGAGGGGGTATTCCGAAACGCTGTCATCGTCAAGGGGCACAATCGGGATACGGCGTGGTTTGGGTTCACTGACGGGGATTGGCCGGCAATCAAACTGGCGCACGAGGCCTGGCTGGACCCGGCAAACTTCGACGAATCGGGCACCCAGAGGTCTAGCCTTCGCGATTTGACAGCCCCGATGCGTCATTCTGCGTGGCCGACGCTCGCCGTCGAACGGTAAACCGCGACTACGTGCGAGGCGCATCTGTTTGCCTACGGCGCATAATTCCCTAAGATTTTCCTATGACTGAGAAAACTCGCACTTCATACGGATACGGTGCCCAGGGTGAAATCGATGTGCCAGAAACGTCGAACATCTCGTTTGGCTCACGGCTGAGGTTCTACTTCGACAATTCGATGTCCAAGGCGGGTTATTTCATTTTCTACTCGTTCATCCTGCTGGCGATACTGTCGGTCATCAACACCGCGTTCAGCATGTGGATTCAGGGAACCCCACTGAGTAACCCCTCCGAACCGACGGACTTCACGAACAATGTTTTCGCACGCATGTTTGGAATCCTCGGCGATGTGCCAGCCGATACCTGGGCCGACCGATTGTCGAGCCTCCTAGGTTGGGTCGCCAGCACCGCTGTCGACGCGATCATCATCGGTTTTGCGGCCACCGCCATCCTCGGTGTCGTCGACAACCTTAAAGCGGGCAAGAGCGCGGTCATCAACACGAACCACACGCTCATTCTCGGCTGGTCGAACCGAATCTTCCCCATCCTCAGCGAACTTGCCGTCGCAAACGCCAACGTTCGCCGCGCATCGGTTGTCATTTTTGCGAACGTCGACCGGGTTGCGATGGAAGACGAAATCCGTTCGCGCGCAGGTAACCTCAGGAAACTCAAGATTGTGACTCGCAAGGGCGACCCGACAAACCCGAGTGACCTCAGCCGGGTCAACCTCGGGGCCGCAAAGTCCGTCATCATCCTTGATGCCGACGATTCGGGCGACGCCACCGTCGTCTCGACCGTCCTCGCCGTCAAGGCCACAATCAACAATCCGAAGATTTCCATCGTTGCCGAGGTAGACGACGCCGAGACCGCGCAGGCGTTGACTTCCGCGACGAATGGCCAGGTGCGAACCGTGCGCTCGCACGACATCATCGCGCGCGTTACCGCACAGGCATCACGTCAGCCGGGACTCGCGACCGTAATCCTGGACCTGCTCGACTTCGCTGGCGATGAGATCTATTTCTCGTCGATTCCCGCTCTCGAGGGTAAGACGTACGGAGACGCACTCATGTCGTTCAACGAGGCGTCGGTGATCGGTTTGCTCGACGACAAGGGTGCATCGCACCTCAACCCCAAAATTAGCCAGAAAATCGGCAAGGGTTGGAAGATCATCGCGATTGCCACAGACGACGACCGAGTCACCTACACCGGTGTTGACAAAGCAAAGGCTCCGACTGGCGCAAAGAAGGTGGCGGTGAAACCGAAGCCAGAGCACCTGCTCATCATAGGCTGGTCGTCGATGGGACGCTCGGTTCTGACCGAACTCGCACAGTTCTTGCCCAAGGGATCGACGGTCCACATCGTCGCGACCCCAAAATACGTTGACCCCGCCGAACTCGCGTCGCTCAAGTTCGGAGGCGTAACCGTCACTTATTCGGCGACGTCCGGAGACATGGCGGAACTCGTCAAGGCGGCCAGCGCCAAGCACTACGACGAAGTCATCGTCCTCGGCTATCGCAACGCCATCAGCGAATCGGAAGCTGACGCACAGACGATGCTCACCATGCTCCAGATGAACGCGCTGTTCGACGACACCACCAACAAGGTTCGCCCGACCCGTTTGGTCGCCGAAATCCTCGACTCGCGTAAGGCCGAGCTGGCCCGAGTTGCAGCGGTTGACGACCTCGTGATTAGCGATAACCTCGCCGCGCTGCTCGTCGCGCAGATTGCCGAAAACCCGACGCTCTCTCCCGTCTTCGCCGACCTGTTCGACGCGGACGGCGCTTCCGTCAACATGAGGGCCGTCGACGCTTACGCGCCGTTGAATAAGTCCGTCGCGTTCTCGCAACTCGTTGCCGCGGGTGTCGCGAAGGGCGAGTCGGTAATCGGCTATCGAATCGCCGCAGAGTCCCGTTCGAGTGCGGCTCAGGGGGTTTTCCTTAATCCCTCCAAAAACGACGAGTTCGTCCCAGCAGCGGGCGACTCGATCATCGTGGTCGGAAGCCTCTAGAGCCACCCGCAGACCAGTCGGCGTCGCGGATCACCGCGGCGCCGACTGCTTGTCACGGCACACGGTAAATTGGTGAGTTGACCCCACTTCGTTAGGAAGCTCGCCATGTTGTTGACCGTTACGTCACTGATCTTCATCATTGCGTTCATCCTGATCTTGACAGAAAAGGTTCCTCACTACCTCGTCGCCGGGGTCGGCGCGATTGCCGTCATCACAATCGGTGCATTAGATCCCGTTATGGCGTTTACCAACCATGAGATGGGAATCGACTGGAGTGTCATCTTTCTCCTCATCGGCATGATGCTGATGGTGGGGGCAATCAAGACAACCGGAGTCTTTCAATTTCTTGCGGTCAGGGCCGCGATTCTGGCTCGCGGAAACGCACGCAATACCTTGCTCCTCATCCTGGGAATTTCAGCGCTCACGAGCACGGTTTTGCCCAACCTGACAATCGTGATGCTCGTCGCCCCCGTGGCAATTCACCTCGCTCGTGAACTGGGCCGATCGCCCGTGCCATTTCTTCTGGCAACCATCATCGGAAGCAACGTAGGCGGCACGGCCACGCTTATCGGTGACCCACCGAACCTGATTATCGGAAGTCGCGTGGGAATCGACTTTATGCAGATGCTCGTTGTCATGGGACCCATTGCACTCATCGGACTCGTCGTGACCGCGGCATACTTCGTCATCGCGTTTCGGAAATCGCTAGCGCAAACCAACGATGATGCTTCACGCAAAATCACGACCACCGCGACGCTGACCAATGTGCCACTTCTCGTCGTCAGCCTCTTATTGCTCGCCCTCATCATCGGGACCTATATCGTCGGGACGTTCTTTGGTTTTTCGCCCGAATACATCGCGCTGTCCAGTGGTGTACTCGCAACCCTCATGTCTCGCGCGTCGTTGACAGAAGCTGCGGCCACCGTCGAATGGAAGACTCTCGGTTTCTTCGCAGGCCTTTTCATCATCGTCGGTGCTCTCGTTTCGGTCGGTGCTCTCGAGGTCGTTTCCCGCTGGCTCATTTCGATCATCGGTACCGACATCAACGTCATCTCAATTTCGCTGCTCGCGTTTTCGGGAATCGTGTCGGGAATCGTCGACAATATTCCCTACGTGACGAGCATGGTTCCCGTGATTTTCAACCTCAACGAGGCTCTCGGGTTGTCGGAACCCTCGGTGCTCTGGTGGGCATTGGCGACAGGTGCTGACTTTGGCGGAAGCCTTACTGTAGTCGGAGCAAGTGCCAACATCGTGGGAGTCGCCATTGCCCATCGCGAAGGAATCAAACTCTCGATGTGGGATTACGCGAAGGTAGGAATTCCGGTGACACTCTTGTCGCTGCTCGCGACGGTTCCCTATTTCCTCTTCGTCATCAATTAGGCGACAACGAAAAGCTGGGCGGCAAGGTGCGCATCTAGCGCAACACTGCCGTGTGCGCCAGTTACAGAGTATTGACCGCTCGCACCAGTGACCGTGACTCCACTCCCAGGGATGATTCCATTAGCGGCGCACGCCTGGAGTAACCCCTCATCTGCTTGAATTCCTTCGCCTATCGCGGTCACAGTCATCGGGGTACCGTCGGCACATTCCGTAGCCGGGTCTCCGTGGACGAACGGATTGGACGTCCGCCCGATCAGCTCGAGTCCTGGGATCGGGTTGCCGTACGGGTCGCTGTCGAGGTTGGTGAGCAAGGCGGCGAGTTTTTGTTCGGCAGCATCACCGAGAACGTGCTCCCAGCGACACGCTTCTTCGTGACAGTCCGCCCAATCAAGACCGAGGACATCGAACAAGAATCGTTCCGTGATTCGGTGTTTCCTCATGACGGCGACCGCGATGCGGCGGCCCTCTGCAGTGAGTTCAACGATGCGATTGTCGTCGAGGTGCAGCAAGCCGTCCCTCTCGAGCCGAGAGACCGTCTGAGACACCGAGGGCATCGCCTGCTCGAGTCGTTCGGCGAGGCGAGCGCGGAGCGCGGGTTGGCGCTGCTCTTCGAGTTCGAAGACGACTTTAAGATACATCTCGGTCGTGTCAATCAGATCGGACACATTCACCCCCTGCGACAAAATTACCCGCTGCTGTGGATAATTTGTGACACGAGTTCGTGTGGGGTGGTGAGTTATCTCCCATGACACATTCACTCACCCGTCGATTCCTCATCGCAATCGGCCAAATTCTGTTCATCACCGCGACGTCGCTGAGCGTTCCGCTCTGGCCAACACAACCCGCGAGCGCAACAATCGCGTCACCTAGCAGCCTCTCGTCCACGAGTGCACCTGCTGGTCTCATCATCAACTCACCGTGGGTGCTCGACGCCTCGGGAACGGAATGGGCATACGGCACGACGAGTGCGTCCATGGGAACACTGATCTCAAGAAATCGGACTACCGGCGCGTTCACGTCGAGGGAAATGATCGCCGGAGACGAAGGTTCGATAGCGGGTCTCTATTCACCGCTGTCCAACGTGGCTGTTTTTAGTGCCCGGCGGACAGGTTTGGGAAACCGAATTACCGCTTTCGATCTAGCGACCGGGACTCGAATCTCGAGCCGAACACTGGCACCCGACGAAACGCTTATTCGCGCGTTGACGTTCAACTCCGCCGCGGACTCCTACATCGTCGGCACCAACCAAAACCCGGCAAAGGTCATGAAGTTCGCGACCACCACCGGGGCCCTAGAGTACAGTTCCACTCTGTCAACGGGACTCAAAGAGATCACCGCATTCATTCCAAACGGCACCGAACTACTTGCGGCAGTCAACACGATTCCGATCAAACTGGTGTCCGTCACGCGAAACAAGCTGGTCGTTGGTTCGGTGGTGTCTCTTCCCACGGGAACACCGAGTCTGATGGACCCGGTTGTCGTGGGGACCACCGCCTACCTCGGCACTGATGCAACTCCTGGTCGAATCACGGCGATTGATATTCCGACCAAAACCGTGATTGGATCGGCAACCTTGAACTCCGGGGAAACTGGGGCCCGCAATCTTGTGGTCGACGACTCAACCGGAACGTTATACGCGACGACCGATAGCGCAGCGGGACCGCGGATTGCATCATTTCAACTGACCGATTTACATCGATTAGGAACGACGCAGCTCAGTGCCGGGTCCTCGGCAACGTCGCTGTTGTTGTCTGGAGGGAAACTCACCGTCGGCTTCTCGGGAACACGGGGCGTCGAGACCTTCACCGTTGCTCCCGAACCGAACGCCCCTGTTATCACGGGAATCCAGGAATCGGATTCGGCAGTGACCGTCGCGTGGAATTCCGGTGGGTCGGTCGAACCAATTCTCGAATACACCGCATCTGTTGCCGTCGGGACCTTCTCGGCCTCGTGTTCAACAAACGGGACAACGTGCACAATTCGAGGATTGAACAACGGAACCACCTACTCGATCTCGGTCGTCGCACGATCCATCGCCGGAGTTAGCCAGG
>Ga0114971_10001324_pt1 | contig 16857 bp, 7 predicted proteins | sample M_140625_MF_Meta_FD_87320 | JGI IMG/M metagenome (GOLD analysis project Ga0114971, IMG submission 87320) | Freshwater microbial communities from Lake Montjoie, Canada to study carbon cycling - M_140625_MF_MetaG | ecosystem: Environmental > Aquatic > Freshwater > Lake | place: Lake Montjoie...
AATGACAGTATTACAATAATACGGAATTTATAATGACAGTATTACAATAATACGGAATTTATAATGACAGTATTACAATAATACGGAATTTATAATGACAGTATTACAATAATACGGAATTTACTTGTATCTTTTTTTAATTAAAAATTGTTATAATTTATGAGATTTTTTATTTTTAATTAAAAAAATATATAAAATATAATAAAATGATAATTTCTCTGGACGAAACATTAAAAAAAGTTTAAAAAAATATTTATAAAATTATTTCTAATTCTATTATATATATCATGGACTCTGGAAAGTACAATAGAAATGAAAAGAAAGAAAGTTCTTCAATTAATGACGAAATACAAAAACTTATAGGCAAAAATGGAAAAATGGCACCTTCTGATATACAAAAACTTAGATCAAAGTATGGTGATGATAGTATTGTAGATAATATTCTAAATACTTTAGCTGAAAAACAAAGCAAACTATACAAAAAAGCAAAAAAATTTGCTTCATTAATCAGAGAAAAATATAGTAATACTTCAACGCCTTTTCATATCCTATTAGAAAAGGCACATAAATATAAAGTCAAATATAACTTATCTGACATTGAATTTAGTGAGTTTCAAAGAATTTTTGAACAGGAGTTAATTGGATTAAAAAGCACAGAAGTTTTAAAACCACAAACCAACATGATGAAAGTTTTGGGAAATATTAGTTTAGATTTAGGTGGATTTAAAAATAAATTAAACGATACTGATTATAAACAAGTACAAGAAATTTTAAAATTACATGCATCAACAAAATCGTTGCAAGCACAAGTATTATTGCAATCTATGAAATATACAGATTGTGATTTCTATGCTCTAACAGGTAATTATAACAGAGAGTTACAACGTATTGGTGAACATGTACATCCAGTTATTGTAGCACTTTTCTTACCTAAATTTAATGTTGTTGATAATTTTTTCCTATTCTCTAATATTGCAGGTATTATTAAATCTAGATTCAATAGCGAACCTTTACAATCTAGACCAGATTTTGAAGTATTTTATGCTTTAACTACAGATCCTAATGATGTTGTATGTGATAATAGTTCACCAATTCTTGATTTATTAAACAGAGCTCAACTACAGACACAAATTTGGAATTCTGTTTTACATTTAAGAAATGGTCAATACTATAATAGTTCTTTCAAAGACTTTGCAACTTCAATAGATATGTGTAGATTAAATAAACAAGATACTCCTGATTTATTGTACGGTAGATTCGATGGTGTAATTATCAAGAGATTATTGTCTGCATTTTCATTCAGACCAACTATAGTAGCTACAACACCTTTACTAATAACACCCGTTGCTTTAAATCCTTACACATACAATTCTACTCCTATTGTAACTTCAGTACCTATGATTAATATGAGATTACCGCCTATGTCTAATATTGTTGCTGATCCTATTTCATTAAGTGATGCTCTTGAACAAACTCAACTATTTTTAGAAAATGGTGCAATTGTTCCTAGAAATACATCTCTCATTTGGTCGCGTGGTATATTAGTATTTTATGTTGATCGTAGATCCAATTCGATTCCTTATAATAATCAAATGAACCTGTTCTCAATGAATGTATTACCTGCATCTGTTGCAATTGGTGGATTTGAAAGAATTAACCAGACTTGTGTACTTGTACCACCTACTATTGGTATTAGAAACGAAGATTATGATTTGAGAACTGTTGTAATTTCAGAGAGCATTTCTAATATTGAAACTAGTTCTAATTTGGTTCTTGGTTCTTCTACACTATGTGTTAGTCCAGGACGTTTGAACCAGTCTGGACAAACAAAATACTACTATTACGATCCTTATGCTCCATTAAAATACCTTGAACCTATTACAGAAATTTCATATACTAATGTTAACAACATTGAATCTAATTTTCTTAAAATGGCACAAGAATCTGGAAATGTTTTTATTTATGCTTCACAAGGTTCTATTGACGATAAACAAATATTTCTATCATAAATTAATAAAGTTAATAAATTTTATAATTATAAATATAATTATAAAATGATTATAAATAATTCACCATTTACATTTTAAAATAATTTGCCATTGAAGGTAATGTACTATTTATTTTTTTTGTATTAATTGGTAATGGTGGTCCAATTGGTTGAGTTTCAATATCTCTCAAATATCCAATTTTTTGATCTACATTAGATATTACTATTGGTAATATTTCGCTAACTACTCTACAATTTAAATCTTTGATTTGATTAGATATATCATATGGTAAATTTCTAGAATATTCAATAAAAACATATCTCATAACTATTAATAAATCTGTCTCTTTTTGAGAACATATTAAAAATTGCTTATTAGTTTTATTATATACTGATAATATTAATTGTTTATTTATTAATTCGATATTATCTTTTGAAAAAAACGTATTTTCTAAATCACCAATATTACATTCTGATATTTTTAATTCATTTTTTATTAATTGTTTTCTTAATCCATCGCTTTTAACATTATCTGAAAAATATGCTACTGGCATTTCTTCAAAATTAAAAGAAGGTATACCTGAAATACTTTTTACCTCTGTTTTTTTTAAATTTATTTTCATCATTATAATATACTAGAAAATATTAATTACTAAAAATTAATTAATATTATTCAAAGAATTTATTTTTAAGTAAAATATGTATATGTTTCAATTATTGTTTTATCTTCTGGTAATACATTATCTGGATAAGAATATAAAGAAGAAGAAAATACTGATATAATTTCTAATTTATCCTTATCGTTTTTGTGTATTATTTTTCTTTTTTTATTATCTAAACCTAAATATATAACCCAATCATATTCGTCGTATCTTTTTTGTCTAACCATTATTGAACCGTCTCTATATATTGGTTTAGCTAATGTATTCAAATTTGCTTTTTCTAATTGTGTTAATAAATTACCAACTTTACTATTTACAAATTCATTAAAACAATAAGGCAAGATATCAGATATATTAGTATTTTCATTTATTTTTGAAATTATATTTTGTAATTTTATTTTAATGTCATTTTCTACTTCATTGCCATCATCATCTCTAAAAGAATCTGCAGAGAGTTGAACTATTAAATTATTTTTAAATTGTATGGCATGGTCTGTATCAGTAGTTCCATTTTCATCTGGTTTGAATATATTTCCATAAATTTTATATTGTAGTTCAGCTTTTTCTACTGTTATGTCAGCATAGTTTGAATCAATAACTAGTATATAACCATAGTTTGGTACATAATATTCAATATTATTTACTTTATATACCCAACAACTTTTTCCAGTACCGTCTGTTTGAATATCTTTTATAAATACATTATTTTTTAAGGAAAAATTATTAAAATATATACCTTCTTTTTGCATAATCGCACATGCATAAATTAATTGAAATAAAATAGAGTTCCAAACTTCTAATTTATGATAACCTGTTGCAGTCATTTTATTAACTGTACCATATGAATTGTAAACCATAGAGTTCCATTTTATTATATTTGAATTTGGAGCTTCTGTTAACATAACTAATATTTTATTAGAATCCTCTGTTAAATCAACATTTGAAGTAGAATTTGTATTTCCTACAGATCCATTCTCAACAGGTCCTCTACTTCGAATTTGTGGATAATTAGAATTTATATTTTCATTTATTGCTCTAAATGGTATATTTATTAATTGATCTAATGTTATTTTATATTTATCATTTATTTTTTTTATATTTGATTGTTGTAAATCATAAATGTCGCTGTTTTTTCTTTTTTTTATTACATCTAAATCATTAAATCCAATTTTAGATTTATTATCTAATACATATAAAATAAAATTTATAAAATTAGGAGAAATTTTACGTTTAAGGATACTATCTACCCATTTATAATATTCTAACTCTCTCCATACATCAAAACATGCACTATTTATATCATTATTTTTATTATTTTTACTATTATATGCACCAATAGATAATTTATAAATTCTCAAGTTAATTGCTGTAGATGTAGGTGCTGTTTTTAATACATGTTCTTCTTTATTATATCTTATAGGATATGCTGAACGATATAGTAAAAACCCAGATGGTATATCTTCATAAGGATTTTTTTTTAATGTATATGGATTTATATCAAAAATCTTTACCCAAGATAATAAACATTTATCACCTCTTTTTAATGTTATTTCTTCTCGGTCATATTTATCTAAAATACTATTTCTCATAAATGCTTTAATAGTTTCTCTTTCATTTAATTTAATAAAAGAATATGTTGTTTGGTCACTTGGTAATACATCTTCGTATATTTTATTAATTGTTGTATGATTTCCTAACGGATCACTCAATGAAATATTGTATATTTTATTAATTGGTTGTTGATTTGGTACAAAATTATAAGGAATAATTGAACTTAATAATGTATTATTTGCATCATATAAAGGAATCATACCAGGTGGAATATCTGGATTATTTAAACCAGTATCAAAACTTTTTTTTGTTTCGAATTTTTCAACTGGAGGATTTAGTGGGTTATTTTGTGAATTATTTGTATCTTGATATGGTTTATTTTGCGAATTATTTGTATCTTGATATGGTTTATTTTGTGATGGTTTATTTTGTGATGGTTTATTTTGTGATGGTTTATATTGCAAATTATTTGTATCTTGATATGGTTTATTTTGCAATGGTTTATATTGCAAATTATTTGTTGTTGGTATAGTTTTATCTTTTGTAGATTCTGTTTTATCTACTGTCGAATCTGTTTTATCTTCTGTTTTATCTTCTGTTTTATCTTCTGTAGATTCTGTTTTATCTTCTGTAGATTCTGTTTTATCTTCTGTTTTATCTTCTGTTTTATCTTCTGTTTTATCTTCTGTTTTATCTTCTGTAGATTCTGTTTTATCTTCTGTATCTTTTTTTATAAATCTAGTTTTATTCTCTACATCTATTGATGGTTTATATTGTGATGTATCCGTCGTCGATAGATTTGTATTTTCCGTGTCTTTTTTTATAAAACGTGAGGTATCTTCTTTATTATACGGTTGTTTATTATACGGTTGTTTATTATATGGTTGTTTATTATATGGTTGTTTATTATCTTTTGGTTGTTTATTATATGGTTGTGTATTATCTTTTGGTTGTTTATTATCTTTTGGTTGTTTATTATATGGTTGTTTATTATCTTTTGGTTCTTGATTTTGTTTATTAATAATTTCTATTTTTTTTTGTTCATTAGTTTTTAAAACTTCTGGTTTTTCTGTATAAGGATTTTCGTATTGTGCCCCTCCTTGTATTTTTCTAGTATTAGAGTTATTATCACTCAAATAAATATTATTTTGAATTTCTAAAGTGTTATCTTTTTTTAGCGTTCTAATGGTTTTATTAGAATACATTTTATTAGGAGACATGTTAGTATATGTATTGCTTGAGACTTTTTCTTCATCTGATTCGTCATCTGATTCGTCATCTGATTCGTCATCTGATTCGTCATCTGATTCGTCATCTGATTCGTCATCTGATTCGGTGTTATCTGATTCTTCATCTGATTCTTCATCTGATTCGTCATCTGATTCGTCATCTGATTCGTCATCTGATTCGTCATCTGATTCGGTGTTATCTGATTCGTCATCTGATTCTTCATCTGATTCGGTGTTATCTGTTTTATCATTAGAATCTAGCGATGTATATGTTTTGGTTGTTTCTTCTATTGTTTCTTCTATTTTGTCTAATTTTTTTTTGACTGTTTTATCTAATTTTGTTGTTTTATCTAATTTTGTTGTTTTATCTAATTTACCAAATTTGTCTAAATTATTCGATATGGTTGTATTATATTCTTTAAAATAAGGGTCATATAATAAATCTTCTGGTCTAACAACAACAACATTTTTATTTAAATAAAATGAACTATCTTTTTGACCTCTAAATTGTGCAGGTAATACTTTATCTAAAAATTTTTTTGTTTCAATATCACAAGACATATCATTTTTTAAAGATACTTTATTATTTCTATTTAATAATAAATTTAAAAAAGTATGTAAATCAAAATAATCATTTATTTCATTAATATATGGAACATCTGTATTTCTTTGTTCCATAATACCGTACATGTTTGGCAATACTGATTTTTCAAAATTAGATATTTTTATATCAAATTTAATATTAGATATTATCCATGTATTATTTCCATATTTATATACATTATCAGATATTGTATCTTTTTTTAAATAAATTAAAATATTTTCAGGTGTTAAATTATTATGTCTAAATCCAGGAAATTCTTTTTGAATTACTGCTAATGTATGTATTATTTGAAATAAAATAGGTTTATATAAACATTCATTTTCAACTAGATAATCACTTAATAATTTTGTTTTTTGAAAACGTTCTCTTACACGTAATGAAAAAATTTTATTAATTTCGTTAAATTCTATTTTTGTTTCTAAAGATTCGTATATTGGTGTATTTTTTATTAAATTTTTTATTTTATTAAACGGAATATCTAAATTTACAATAGGTAGTAAAATATGTGTTGTTTTTTTATTCAATACAAGTTGACTTAATAAATATGAAAATAATGCATCATTATTTGATGAATTACTTATTTCATTAATATCATTTAAATATATTCCAATTTTAACAGTAACTGGAAATGAATTAGAATATCTTTCAAAATAAATTAACATATCTTTCTCATTATAACCAGTGTATGTAAACTTTGAATCAAGTAATTCTTCAATACATTCATTTACTTCTTTTTCATCAATTAGTTTTATGTCATCTATTTTAATCTGTCCTAATTTAATTTTATCAACAATAAAACAATTAATAAAACTTGTATTATATAAAAAATTATAAAGTAAATTAATTTTTCTTTCCATTAAATATAATTATAATTTTTTTATTAAAATTCTAATATATCTAAATTATACTGATAATTATTACCCTTCATATAGTTTGAAAATAAATAAATGAGTCTGATTAAATATGCTTCTATACATTCAATATGTCTAGTACCTTGAGATTTTCTTAATTCAAAAATTGATGTAATCTCAACGATATTTGATTTTATATTAATATTATCAAAACATAATATTAATTTTCTCATTATTTCACTAATTATTTCATTAGTTTGAATATTAGTAATTGATAATTTATAAAATAATTCTCTACACTTTTTTAATACATTATATATATTTTTTGAATTATAATTTTTTTTATTAATACACATTAATACAATTTCATTAATTATTTCATCTTTTGAATTATTAAAAATACAACCATTTTTTTTTAACTCCAGTAACCAAATAGCATTATGAATCTTTTGATTACAGTGTTTTAATATATAACATATATCTTCGCCAGATAAATCTATTTTTTCCATTTCTGAAATATGAAGCAGTGTATTGATAATTTGAATATTATTAGGTAATGATATGCGTATTTCAATACATCTTGATCTTAACGGTTCTATCATTTTAGATAATTGGTCGCATATAAAAATAAATTTACATGTATTCGCATATTTTTCCATTGTTCTTCTTAATGAAGCTTGTGCTGTGTTTGATAAATTATCTATTTTATTAATAACAACGATTTTAAATAATCTTTTATATTTTAATATATTTAATAGATCTGTTTTTGCATAATTTTGAATAATTTCTTGAATTAAATATTTATCAAAACCATTCGAATTAGGTTCAATTACAATATGAAATTTAGATTGTTTTATATTTACCTTAGTTTTTGAATTACCATATCCGTTAATAGTATATTCAACATCGTTTAATTTAATATTATTTTTACCGTAAATTTTTTCTAACATTTTATTAACTAAAAAATCTTTTCCTGACCCTGGTTTTCCATATACAACTAAATGTTGAAAATTAGCATATTTCCATATTCCGCAATGTAAATTAGTTATTATTTTTTCAAATTCATCATCTGGTTTATTTATAATATTATTGATTTGTGAATAAATATCGGTATGTGTATCAAAACTATCTAATATTTTTTCTATTATTGAATGATGCCATACATATTGATTAGAATCATTAAAATATTTATCTACTAAAAACATTAATATATAAATATAAAATATCTTTAAATAATACTTAAAATAAAGAATACTATAACATATAAAAAAATTGAATAATAATAAAATTAATAACTAATGATAAATCAGTAAATGAAAAAATTAATAAAACTATATTATCAGATAAAAACAACTAAAATTTATAAGATAAAGTCAATTGAATATTCTGATATAATAGAAAAAATATTAAAACAAACTATAAATCCAGAACAAATTATAAATCCAGAACAAATTATAAATCCAGAACAAACTATAAATCCAGAACAAATTATAAATCCAGAACAAATTATAAATCCAGAACAAACTATAAATCCAGAACAAACTATAAATCCAGAACAAATTATAAATCCAGAACAAATTATAAATCCAGATATTAAATGTAATAATGAAGAGAATAATAGCAATACCTATTTAAAAAATAATATATTAGAATATAACAAGAATAGCAAAAATAAATGTTCTAAATGTGATAAAATTGGACAATATACAAATATTAAAACTATGACTTTTTTATGCTGGAATCATAGTTTATAATAGTGAAGGAAAAAGTAAATTTTTATTTTATTTGCTTTTTTACTATTAGAGGTATCAAAAACAAGACTTTTCTACCTCCAATAAAAAATATTGAAATTATTATATATTCATCTTAATTCAATATATTAAATGAAAACATCAGAATATCTTAAAGAAATGTATCCAAAAATTAACTCTCTTTTAGGTGAGATAGATAATGAAGTCAAAGAATCTATAAAAAAAATAAAGAAAGATAATAATACTAATCTAATTGATGAAAAAATTAATTTTTTAAGAATTATTTGCGAAGGCGAAGGTTTGGTTTTTGAAGAATTAAAAAATAAATATTTAAATGAAAAAGAGAAAAAATGTATAAAAGAACAGATAAATACTATATGTACATCAAATGAAATTTTACTAGATATAATTGAAATTAATGATAAAACTTATTTTTATGAAAATAAAGAAAACGGAATAATTTATGATAGAGATACAAATAATCCAGTTGGTGTAATTATTAACAATAAACCTATTTTTGATTAATTATTTCTAATAATCTTAATATTGGTTTTTTATGCCAATATTTATACTTATTATTAAATATTAATATATTTTTTTTATCATATGTTTGATGTATAAATGTTTTAATAAAATAGTCTAAATCAGATAATCCTCCTAATAAAAGAGAATCATTTGTATTTTTTTTTAGATAAATTTGAGGGAATGTGTTAATTTCTTCGGTTTTATATTTTTCTTTTTCATTTGTTTTTACTATTAAATATTTATATTTTATTTTTAAATTATCAAGCAATTTTATAGCATTTATAGAATAAGGACAATTTTCTAATACTACAATAAATAAATAATACATTAATTTATTTTAGAGAATAAAATCTATTATTTTAATAATATGCATGGAGGCGGATTAATACAATTATTAACTATAGGTTCAGAAGATGCGCCTTTAATATTAAATCCAGAAATTACATTTTTTAAAACAGTTTATAGAAAACATACCAATTTTTCAATAGAACAAATTATAAAAAATATAGGTACAAAGAAGTTTGATTGTTTTCATCAATTTAAAATTAACAAAGTTGTTGATTTGATATCTGGATTACATTTTATTATTGATATACCATATTTTGATGTCTTAAAAACTGTTACATCGGAAATAATTACAAAAACAGATATTATTAATATTAACGAATTTAGCATAATGTTTAGTAATATTAAAACATATTTATTTTTTGAATCAATATCAAACAAATATTATTTAATTCCTGAAAATTTTTTTAATTTATCTGAAATTGACGATTATACAAATAATATCGATGGTTATGAATTAGAAAAAAATTTATTAAATAATTTAGAAATTATTAATAGTCAAAATTATGGTGTATCTGTAGATATTTTAACTTTAAAAAAATCAAAATTAAATCAATTATTACCAGTTTTAAGATTAAATTTTGGACAATGGACCGAGTTTTGGCTTAAAATAATAAATAAGAAAGAAAATTTCAATTATTTCACTCGTTTAATTTCTCAATTATCATTAGTTGAGGAACTAAGTATTAAAATTAATTCAATTATTTTTGAAAGGTTTAATAACTATAATATTTTTTATAAGTATAAAGAATATTTAAATTTTGCAAATGAAGTTAAAAATTATTATTATTTAGAAGAAAATACATTATATAATTCTGTGTATGATTCTGATTATGCGTTAACTTTTGCTATCAAAAATAATTTAAATATTAATACATGTAAGTTAGAAACTCTTAAATTTAATTCATTATTTTTTTTATTTTTATTACAGACACTTTATCCGGAGTTTACAACTAATGTTAAATCATTCACTTTTTGGAAAAAATATAATTTAATTACAAATAATATTGTTAATAATGATACACCAATTACAACATATAATTATTTTTTGGAATGGGTAAATAGATTTGATTATTATAAAAAAACATCATACGGTGATTATGAAAAATTAAATATAGAAGTTTATGATAAATTTGTTAAAAAATATAATGAATGTGAAACAAATATAACTTTATTATTTAATACAATAGATATAAAACAAAAAGAAAAATTTTGGTGTATTTTATATGCAATTTATTTACGATTTAATAATAAAGATAATGCATCAAATAAATTAAATAAAATTTGTTTTGATGATTTTTTTATTACAGATAATTCTAATACTTCAGATTTAAAGTTTATTGAAAATGAAATTTCTTATATTTATGAAAACAACTATAAAAATTTGTTAATAGGAACAAACACGGATGCCACATGGACAAAATTTGACGAATATTCATATATTCAACCTGTTGATCTTACCTTGACATATGTTTATTTATGTTATAAATATTTAGAACTAGTTATTAATAATAATATATTTAATGATAATCATTTTTTAGTTTTATGGAGAAATAAAATAAACATTGCTTATTTTTTTAGAACTATTGATAATTTAGATAATTATTATTTAGATTATAATATAACAAATCCTTTAAAAAATGTATTTTATTCATTACATGATTATAATGAAGATACTCGAAAATTAACTTTTTATCATAATATTAATTTAACAAGAGATATTAATTTAGATATTATTAGAGATGAACTAATTAAAACTATATATAGTGAAAGTTTTTACGGAACAATTGATATTAAACAAAATAATTATATAGTTAATCAGTTAGATATTTCATCTTATTCATCACAAGTAAGTAAAACATATACAATAGATAACCAATTAATAGAAATTTATGAAGAATTAACTATTGATTTTTTAATTAAAGATTCTCAAATTATAATAAATAATTGGAATAGAAATGTTTTTGACAATATATTTATTAAATACAAAGGTAGATTTATAAAAATTGTAGATTTTGAAATTAAAGATAATATTGTTTATATTACAAATCAAAATTTAAATTTAAATGGAATATCACAATTAGAAATTAAAACTATATGCACTTTAAAAATACCCATTGTTAATATTATAAATAATATAAATATTAATTTAACTAATACATCTATTAATGATACTAGAATAAAACTATATGATATTAGTAATAATATTATTAAAACTAATAATATTAATAATAAACAAGTATTTTGTAATATAAATTATGATATAAATTATTTTTATCAACTTAATATTGAATATACAAATGGTTTTATTGAAAGAAAAAATGTAGACTTTTCTAATAATTATTTTGTTTCAGAATTAGATTTAAAATATAATCAAATATCCAACATTAATTTAGATATTATAAATATAAATTTAAAATTTATACAAGATATTTCAAATAATATAAAAGATACGCTTAATTTTACAATAACAGATATCTCCTCTAATAATTTAAATGAATATGACACATTTTGGTTAATTGCAACAAAGTTAAATAATAAAAAAATACCCAAAGAAATTTTTATTTCTGTTAAATTATTAAATAATAAGTTTTATATTTATGGAGACTTGTCTGTTTATATAAATTATACGTGGTCTTTATATGTTATATATAATAATACACAATTAATACCAAATTTATTTAGTATTTTACATCATGAATTAAACTATACTACCTCAACAAAAATTAAATATTCGATTAATCAATATACTTATCAATTACCTATGATATTTCAAGTATCTTCTAATAATAATATACCATTATATATTTTTTATAATATTCACATGACAGAAAATGCTACTATAAAAATTAATAATAATATTGTTAAAAAAATATGTCCTATTAATTCTAGTCAATTTTACAGATACTCTACAACAAACATACCACCAATTATAAAAAATATACCTGTAATGTTTGAATTTACAAATTTACAAAAGTATCAATCAAAATCTGATTTAATAAAACTTCTTATTAATAAATTTGACGAAACATTTATAAATAACCCCTTTTTTGGAGATATAATTAATTTATTAGAAAAATCTACAGATTTATACAAAAATTTACTCACTGGTGGAATTAAAATGTTAAAGGCATTAGGTAAAACAATAGGAACTGTAATTGATACATCTAAAATTATAAATAATTTAAATTTAACAAGATATAACAATCGTGATTTTGATAAATATTCTGTATTAGCACCAAAGTATTATAATATTAGTTCAGATAGTTTATCTTTAGGATTAGGTATTAATACAATTATACTATCAAGTGACTGGCATATATTAACACAAATTAAAGATATATATAAACCAGCTAACAAAATTTCTACAGATTTACCAGATTATCTTAAAAATGTATCTAAAACAATGTTAGAACAAATTGATTACGTGATATCTAACGAGGATTTTCAAAATATATTCAATAAAAACCAATATCAAGAAAAATATAATTATAAATACATTTTAGAAAATGAAATTAACAATAATATTTTTAAAACTGACAATTATACTATTCAAACTTTATATGACATATCTAATAATTATTCTAACAATAATACTGAAATTTATTTTGATAATATTTTAATTGATATTTCGTTAAATAATATAGCATCTGGAGACAATTTATTTGAAATTAATAATGAAAAAATATTATTTACTGAAAAATTCGAATTAGATACTGATACATATACAGTAGACCAATTTAATTATTTAGGTTCTATAGCATTTAAAAAGGGTAATTTTAATTTTAATAATAATATCTCTAACACCCGATATGTGCTTACAGATGATTTAAAAATTATTGATTTATCTAATGTTAATATTACTGATTTAAAAACATATTGTAATAGTTATCAAATAACATTATCGTTGTTATTATCGGAATTTATACCTATATCAACTAAATATGTTTATAATATAGACATACCAGAATATACTGATGCTATAACATCAAATAAAGGAATTTTGATATCTGGAAATTATTATAATTTCTTCAAATATACTAATAATTATATATTAGTTGGCAATAAAGAATTAATTTTATCACAACATGCAATTGTAGGAAATTCAAATAACAACAATATGAATACATTTATTCCAGATAAAACAATAAATATATATAACATGAAAATATTAAATGGTTTTAAATCAAATATAAAAGTATTAGGGATACAAAATAATAAAATAGATAAAAAATATAATTTAATAGATTGTATTACAACGGGTATTGACACATATTATTCTATTGAAACATTAATAAATGTAGAGTTGTATGATTATTCTGAAAATCAATTATTACAACCATTTAATATAGTTAATAATCAAATTTCTTATAATGATGATAATAAGAATTTTATAATTGAAAACTATAATAATGATTATTGGTTTAAATTAGATAATAATATAATTCAGGGTTTAAAATTAAAAACTTTGAATATATCTGGAAATTATGATTTATCATTATATCCAAATAAATTTTTAAAATTAATTGATACTAATGCTACTGCAGATATATCAAATGGTTTTTTATATTTATCAAATATACAATTACCTAATTATAGTTACTATTATATTGATAATTATGTGTACTATATAAAAGTTTTATTACCTTCGTATCCATTAACTGATTATTTAATTAAAAATACAACAAATAAAAAAGTTTATTTATTAGATGATTCAAATTTTAGAAAACGTCATTCACAATATATATCTATTATTGATAATATATCTTCAGAAAAAATTCTTCCAAGTACAGATATTTCTGGAATACAAATTTATAGCGATTCGTGTAAATTAATATCTAACTATGGGTATGATTACAAAAATAAAAAAGATATTCATGCGGACAATGAATTGGATTTATATCTTAATTTTTCCATTAATACTAATAAATTTATAAGACCAGTTAATTTTACATCAAATACAAATATAATTAAAGTTAAATTAACCGTTAAAACAATAAATTATAATAATTTTTTATTTTATAAGAATAGTGATTTATCTAATAATAAAATAAACGGGACTATTAATATTTCAGGTTTATTTAGTTCAGATAGTAATTTTGTAATTGTTCAGAATAATTTTACTTTAACTAGTTGTGAAGGAATACAAAAATATAAGTTACTTGACTCTTCTAATAATTATACTTATGTGTGGGCATTATTACTTGATAATAGTATTAGTAATTATGATAATGCGTTAAATTTATTAATAAATATTTCAGACCCTTTGATTATAAACACTAACAACAATTTAATAGTAAATTTAAGTCAATATACTTTAGAAAATAATAATAATATCTTGACAAAAGATACAAGTAATAATTTATATTTTACAAATTATTTTGAAAATATAACAAGAAAACAAACATATTATAATACAAATATAATTGACAAATATTCATTACAAAAATTAGAATATAATCATAATTCATCGGAAATAATTTATTGTAAATTAGAAGATTTGGGTATTATCAGAGAATCTGATATTAATGGAAATCAATTAATAGTTCCTAATTTTACTGATTGTAAATATATAATTTTAATAGATGCTAGTTCAAATTATAAATATTGTAATGTTTTAGCATCTGATGAAAAAAATAATAAATTAATAGTAGATACTGAAATAAACAATAATATATATAATGTTTATGGATTTAAACGTAATTTAATTTTAACAAAAAACGAAATCCATATATGGCAATCATTAACAAATTATTATATGTCAACAAAAAAAAATAGTTTATTTACAGACGATATTATAATGATTTATGATAATATTTTTAGAGTAATTGGATTAAATTCTCTTAAAAATATTTATGAAATTGAATTAATTAGACAATATAATAATATTAAATTATATGGTAATGGTTATTATCTTTTATATAGTAAAAATTATAAACCGAATGTTCCAAAATACGAACCTATAGTTAGTTTTACGTATGGTGATGTTTCTGGATTTAAATTTAATATTGATAGTTCTGAAAATTTAATAATGAATAATAATGTAGGTTCTTTTTGTATTAAAGAAGGTAATAATATATTGTTATATTATAAAGATGGTAACTTGTATAATCCATTTAATTATCTTTTAAATAATAATGATTATATTGTTTATAATTCAAAATTATATAAAATTAATTTTATATCAAATGATATTATTTATTTAGCAACTAGTATAACAGATATTTCATTAAATAATTATTATCAATTTTATTGCCCTTTTCAACCATGTTTTATGGAAAATTTAATTTTTGATAGTTCTGGTGTTTTAACTAATTATTATCAAAAAAATATCAACTATTACTTTGAATATGGAGGTAATTTTGTTAAATCTACAAATTTATTATCAAACACTGCTTTATATACACGTGTATTAAAATTATCTAAACGACAATATTATTTTGAAAATAAAAAAAATTCACATATTAATGGTACTTTTACTGGTTCTATTGTCTCTATAACAGAAGATTTAACTGGTTATGATTTTTTCTTCGATCAACCAATTTTAGTTAATAATATTATTAAATTTATTAAAAACATAAATGGAACCAATTTTACAGTTTCTAATAGATTTAATATTAATGAAGATAATACAAATTTTCCTATTGCTACTCAAGTTAAAATTTATTTTGGTAAAAGAAATTCTCAAAAAATTTATTCAAATTATTTATTAGATAAAGTAAATTATTTAAAACCAGAATTAAATTTGGGTATATATCACTATTACGATATAAGTTCTAGTAAAATAGTAAATTATGATACTTCAAATAATTATTTATCTAAATCAAATTGTGTAATTTTTGAAGATAATTCTTGGAGAAACGACAATACAAATAATTTTTTAAATTTAAATAAAAGTTATTATATATTATTAGAAAAAACGGTAAATCAACAATATGTATCGCATTTATGTCAAATTGAATTTCCAAATAAATTAACATTATTTACACCAGTTGAAAACTATAATTCTAATTTTTATTTAAATAAAATTTATCCAATTAAAATAAATGTAAATAACACATTTGAATATTTAGACATGATAATATATAAACAAAAACTAATAAATAAAAAACCATCAAATAAAATAGAAATATGGAAAAAATTTGAAATTAATGTTATTGGACTAGTTGAAACTATACCAGGTGGGTTTCAAGTTCAAGTTAATATAGGAGACTTGTCAAATTATATTAATACATATGAAATATATATTGATAAAAAAACCTTATGTAATATAGAATTAATTAATTCTGTATATTATTTAAAAACAATATATTATCCTGGTGATTTTGAATATTTATATACTAAACAGATAA
>Ga0114971_10001326_pt1 | contig 16853 bp, 6 predicted proteins | sample M_140625_MF_Meta_FD_87320 | JGI IMG/M metagenome (GOLD analysis project Ga0114971, IMG submission 87320) | Freshwater microbial communities from Lake Montjoie, Canada to study carbon cycling - M_140625_MF_MetaG | ecosystem: Environmental > Aquatic > Freshwater > Lake | place: Lake Montjoie...
GGCGACGCGACGCTGGAGGTCGTTGATCGAGATCAGGGAAATGAAGGAGGCGGCGATGACCGGCAAGGCGATGGGCAGGAAATAGAACAAGCTAGTCTCAAGCGCCGGCGGGACGATCAGGTGGGCCGTGTGACAGACGGCGTAGGCCAGCGTGCAAGTCATGGCGAGCAACGTCGCCACCCAAAATCCGAGTCTTAAGCGCCGCAAGAGCGGCACCGCGCGGGCCTCCTGCCGGCGATAGTATTTCAGTTGGTCATCGATGCGTTTTTCCAAATAAATTCGCCGGAATTCTTCCATGGAGACCGGCTGGGCTCCCGCCGAGCGAGTGTGGAGAATCCCCAGCGAGCGGGTCAGCCCGCGCATGATGGGCAAATCAAGATCCTCGAATAACGGCGCCGCGCGGGGTAAGCCCCAGGTAGCCAAACCTGAGCGGCAAAATTCAGCGGCCAACCGACACCGCACCCAGTTGTGCTGCGAGTGATGATGCTGACGCAAGATGACTGCCACGCCTAAGGCTCCAGCAAGACAGAGTAATTTCAGCCAAGGAATAACGGTGAAGTGCAGATCAAAGGAAAGCGCCGCCGCCGCAATCAGCGTGGCCAAGACATGCAGCCCAACGGTCAGCACAATCAAGCGGCGAAATTGGGGCGCGCCATGACTCGCCGCGAAGTCGCACTTTTGCTGAAACGCAAAGATCGGAGCTGGGGCGTCGAAAGGATTTTCGCCCCAGCCCGCTGATCCCACTGGGAGCGAATTTAAATTAACCAAAGTCTGATCGGTGCGTTCGAGGCGCTCAAAATTTTCGCGCCGCAGTTCGAGCGTTACCGCATCGATCACCAGTACCGGCTTGCCCAGTGATTTGGCGTAATGCACGACCTCCGCCGTGCCCCCTTTGCCGCGCGCAGGTTGACCGTCCCAAACCGCAATCAGGACATCAGCGCCATCCACCGTCTCCATGCCACAATCGAGATAAGCATCCTCGCGCGAACCATTTTCCGCAATCACGCGCTCGTGTTCTGCGCACGCGAGTAGTTCCTCGGCGGTTAGCCATTCTGCCGGTAGAAAGTCTTTTTGAAATTCGGCTTTCGGTAGCGGCAAAATCGCGTGCCAGGAAAGACCAAGCGCCTGGGCCTGCTTAACAAAGAGCTGATCGCTGCCAATCGCGATTGAGGAAAGCGCAATCCACTCGCCCGCGGCCTCTTGCCGGAGCAAAGCCAGTGCCGCCGTAATCGCACGAGCGACGCCTGCAGGATTCGCTACGGACCGATGTCCAGAAAAACCCACAACATGAAACAACGGTAGAACAGAGGAGGAATTCATGCGGCCGATAGCGAATCGCACGCGACGCTCACAGGTGCGTCAACGTCAAAGCCGCTAGGGCCGACCGCTTGACCATCATTGCAGCGCCTTTGCGGGGACCAGAAACAGACCCTTCCCCCCCTACTTATTTTTCGCGGTTGACCGCTAGAAACACCACCAAGCATCCGAATATAATGATACTATTTTGCGTTAATAAATTAATCCTGCCTCAAGTCGCATATGGCATCGCCATCACCTAACTAATTTCAATATTTTAGATTAAGCGCAAAATAACTATAAGCAGTAATAAGGGTTATTTTATTTTCGTTAGCTGCACAGTAAATCCAGGCAAAAATAAAACTAAATTATAGTTATGTCGCATTGCCTAAACCGCGATTATTTTGCTCGTACCACGAAAGGACGAATTGCCACCCGCTATCGGATCGATGCTAGGCAAGTATACGACGCGGTCACATTTTAGGACCGTGCGAAGGCCTTAACCGATTTTTTTTAATATTAACTTGGTATCTATTTAAAAATGTCTGCCCCCACACTTTCTGCCCTCCTCCTCGCCCCTTTTGAAAATGATGCTTGGGAGGATTTGTTAAATTTCATTGAAGAGAAAAAAGTCATTCCGATCATCGGGCCTGAGTTGCTCACCGTTGAGACGGAGACCGGACCGCAAAATCTTTATACGTGGCTAGCTCCACGTTTGGCCACTCGCCTGGGGATTCCGCCGGAGGAACTCTCGCCGACACCGAGCCTCAACGATGTCGTGGTGCGCTTCCTCGCGCGGCGTGGTCGGCGGGAAGATGCGTATTCTCGGCTACGCACCATTCTTCGGGAAACTAACTTTGCTCCTCCGTTAGCCCTCCGCCAGCTCGCGGAGATCACCGACCTCGATCTCTACATCACAACGACCTTCGATAGCCTGCTCGAAGATGCGCTCAATACCGTGCGTTTCGCCGGTCTCCGCAGCACCGAAGTCGTCGCCTACGCCCCCAACAAGGTGGCCGATCTTCCATCAGAACGCGCCCAGTTCACTCGCCCACTCGTCTATCATCTGCTCGGCCGGCTCTCCGCTTCGCCCACCTATGTCTTGTCCGATGAAGATACGCTCGAGTTCATGTGCGCACTCCAAACGGAAGCGTACTGTCCGGAGAAACTTTTTGCGGCCCTCGAAGAAAGCCACCTGCTCGTGCTCGGCGGCGGCTTCCCCGACTGGTTAATGCGGCTATTTTTGCGCCTAGCAAAACGCCGGCGCCTGTCCGATCCGCGGGAAGTAGGGGAAGTTGTCGCTGATCGTCAGCTTAACGGGGATACCGGCTTAGTGGGATTTCTGCAGCAAGTGAGTAGTCGGTCCCAAGTATTCGGTGGATCAGCCGACGGGTTTGTCGCAGAGCTACACCGCCGTTGGTTAGAGCGACGCGGGGCAACCAGTGGAACTGGATCGACGGCAGCAGTTGCGGCCAGCCCTCGGCGTTTTTTCGCGCCCGAACGCGAAATGCCCGACCGCGCCGTGTTTATCAGCTATGCCCGGGAGGATTTAGCCGCCGTGCAGCGCCTCAAAACTGCTTTCGATGCCGCTGGGATCGTCACCTGGTTTGATATGGATCGGCTTGAGAGTGGCGACGATTTCGAACGCAAAATTCAGCGCAATATTGCCCGGTGCTCATTTTTTATCCCGATCATCTCCGCCGCCACTCAACGGCGCGTCGAGGGATACTTCCGCCGGGAGTGGTCGTGGGCAGTTGATCGCACCCGGGGTATGGCCGAAGGCGCGGCTTTTATTCTACCAGCCTGCATTGATGACACCACAGAAAATGGCGCGCTTGTACCGGAGAAATTTTTGAAAAGTCACTGGACGCGTATTCCCGCTGGTGAACCCGGCGCTGATTTCACAAAGCACCTGCGCGAGCTCCTCAGCTGATAAATAAACTACCCCTCTTTTCTCATGAGTTCCAACTTACCCCAATCCTCGGTTGATCGCGAAAATCCTTGGCCGGGCTTAGCCACATTTACCGAAGCCCAACGGGCATTTTTCCATGGCCGCGACGAAGAGATTCGCGAACTCACCCGGCGACTCGAACGTAAAACGCTGACCGTGCTCTTTGGTCAGTCTGGCCTCGGCAAGTCATCCCTCCTCCAAGCGGGAGTTTTCCCGCGCTTACGCTCGGCTGGCTACTGTCCGATCTACGTGCGACTCGATCACTCTCCCGATGCCTTGCCCCTCGCTGAGCAGATCAAGCCGACGGTGACGGCCGCAACTTCCTTGATGGGCGTGTGGTCGCAAGGCGGCGTGGCCGTGGCTGGCGAGTCGCTCTGGGAATATTTTCATCATCGCGATGACATTTTGCGGGGCGGCAGCGGTCAGCTGCTCATTCCCCTGCTCGTCTTCGATCAATTTGAAGAATTGTTCACTCTGGGGGCCGCGGCCGATAGCACCCGTGCACGAGCGCAGGCATTTCTCACTGAACTAGCCGATCTTGTTGAAAACCGCCCGCCCGCTTCGTTTGAAGCTCGGCTCGATGCCGGCACCGTCGATGCGGAGAAATTTGATTTCACCCGCAGCGATTATCGTGTGCTGATTTCCCTCCGCGAAGATTATCTGCCGCACCTCGAAAGCCTGAAGGGGGCGATGCCCTCCCTCATGCAGAATCGCTTGCGGCTTAAGCGTCTCTCCGGCACTCAAGCGCTGGAGGCCGTTGTCAATCCCGCCCCCGGTCTCGTCACCGAAGATGTGGCTCGGGCGATCGTAACTTTTGTCTCAGGCCGGACTGATCTGACTCAAGCGGAAGTGGAGCCCTCGCTGCTGAGCTTGGTGTGTCGTGAACTCAACCATCGCCGCCAAGCGGTGGGCGCTACGGCGATTGATGCCGCCCTGCTCGATGGCTCGCGCGAGACGATTCTCGTTGAATTTTATGAACGTACGTTAGCCGACCAACCGGACGCTGTCCGCCACTTCATCGAAGACGAATTGCTGACGGATTCAGGTTACCGTGAGAATATCGCACTCGAGCGAGCGCAAAAACTTTTAGCGGCGGCGGGTGCGCCCAGCACCGCGATCGACACGCTCGTGGCGCGCCGACTGCTCCGCATTGAAGAACGACTCGATGTTCGGCGCATAGAGCTCACCCACGACGTCCTCTGTGGCGTGGTAAAAGCGAGCCGCGCAATCCGGCAAGAACGCGAGGCGCGCGCTGCTGAGGAACAACGCCGCCAGGCAAGCGCGGCCCAGCTCTTGGCCGCCCAAGAGAGCGCGACCAAAGCCCAGCGTTCAGCGCAGCGCTCACGATTCGTGGCCGTAGGGAGCAGCGTCCTCGCCGTGGTGGCCATCGGCGCGGCTATTTGGGGCTACATCAATTTGCGGCGAGCGGAAGCAGCCGAAAGCCACATCAGTTCTGAGCGCGATCGCGCCCAAGTTGCCCGCGGCGAGGCCGAGAAGCTCGTGAGCTTCCTGCTCGATGACCTTTACCGGCAATTAGAGTCCACCGGCCGGACCGCCGTGGTCAGCAGTCTGGCGAGCCGCGCCCTCGCTTATTTTGAAGCGCTGCCGCCGGAATTTCGGGATGCGCGCAGCGAGCGCTATCGAGGCGTCGCCCTGAGTCGACTCGGCATGGCCTTATCGATGCAAGGCAAGACGCGCGAAGCTGAAGAGCCGATGCTCGCAGCGGAGGCTTTATTTAAAGGCCTGCGCGACCAGGGAGACAAAACGGTGGGATTGGCGGTCGATCTCACTGCCCTGCTCCGCCAGCGCAGCAAAAATGCTTATGCTCAAAATCGCATAACTGCTGGGATTGAGATTAGTAAACGCGCGGTAGAATTTATCGGAACCGTAACGGCTGGGCCAGATGCGACCGATGAGGCTCGCTTCGAACAGGGGCGCAGTCTCACGGCTCTTGGCTTCTTGCTCATGCGCGACGATCAAGATGGACCGGCCCTCGCCACTTTTCAGCAGGCCCTAATGGTGCTCAAACCGCTGATTGCCCACGAACCCATGCGGCAGCGGGCGAGCGTGATGTTTAGCGAATGTGCCTCTTGGACGGCCGAAGTTATGGTGAAACTGCAGCAAATAACCGAAAGCCGCGCCATGCTAGCCGAGGCCGTGCCGATCATTGATGCAGCGGTGGAGCGAGAGGCTGGCAATTTAGGTGCCTTGCGTTCCCGCGCCCTCTTGCAGGGGAATAAAGCCAGGTTAGCGCGAGAAGCTAATGACGATGCGACAGTGGTGAAGCTGGGCCTTAAAGGGGCTGAAGATTGGACCGAGTTCTTACGCTATGATCGAGAGAACGATACTGCGCGGAACAACCGGCGCGCCCAACTGGGGTCGGTGGCTGGCGCCTATATCCGTCAGGGTCAGGTGAGTGCCGCGATCGAAACGCTTAAGCGATTCAGTCACGATGGCACGGCTGACGCGAGTGCACCCAGCACCCTCAGGGTAATTATGTTTCAAGTAGCTTGGCACACCACGCTCGAAGCTGAACTCGGTCGGACGACTGACATCGAAACCAACGTCGCAGAGTTCGACCGCCTAGGAGCCCTAGCTATAAATCAAGTCGGGGCGGAAAGCTTCATCGCGGCTGACACGCAAGTATGGAAGGAAGCCCTTCGGACTAATCTAAAAATGGCAACCGGCCAAACCGCCGCAGCCCTCAAAGCCGCGCAGGAAAATCTCGTTAAAACAAAGGCGCTCGTGCCAGCCTCAGCCGGGGAAACGCAATTACAGCGTAATATGATTCGTCAAAACCTAGGGTTGCAGACCAGCGCCGCACTCAAGCTAGAGCGATGGGCTGAAGCGGCGCAAGCGGGACAAGAGTTAATCGCGGCGGTCCGCCGCATCGGTAAAAATACCGATGAGGAGGACAATCTGAATGAAGACTTCGCGTTGGCGGCAGTGGCACTCGCGAAAAATGGTGAATTGGAGACCGCCCGTAAATTCTGGGACCAAGCCAAGGCCGATGACCGGGCCCACAACGACGCGCGGGCCAGCAATACCTTCATCCTTTTACAGCGGGCCATGCTCGCGCTGGGGGATGGACTGATCACGAGAGACCCGATCGAAAAACGGGCCGCATTTTCGGCCGGTCTCACGCATATCGCGGCCATACCGGCAGAGGCGCAACAGCTTCGCCGCATCCGCGATTTAAAAATATTCCTCCAACAAGAGTTAGCCAAAATCAAATAAGATTCGCGGCAATTTCGCTGCTCTAACCAGCACAAATAACGGCCAACGCGCCCACCAGCTAGGCAACTGACATGAGCGGTCCTTCCAGAGCAATTTTCCTCTCCTATGCCTCGCAAGATGCGGAGGCGGCTAAGCTACTCTGTGAATCCCTGCGCCGCGGGGGCATTGAGGTGTGGTTCGATTCCGATGGAGGCCTCGAGCATGGCGACGAATGGGATCAGAAAATTCGCCGCCAAATTAAGGAGTGCCTCCTTTTCATCGCCGTCATCTCCGCTAATACCCAAGCGCGGCAAGAAGGCTATTTTCGACTCGAATGGGAACTAGCAGCGCAGCGGGCTATGAGCATCGCCTCAGGGGTGGCGTTCATCTTGCCGATCGTGATTGATGAGACGCGCGAGCCCGATGCCTTGGTGCCGGATCGTTTTCGAGCGGTGCAATGGATGCGGCTGCCCCAGGGCGCAGTCTCCGCTGAGGTCCAACAGCGATTCCTCAAGCTCTGGTCACACCGCGCCGGGGTGGTAAAAAATAATCTCAACCCACCGCCACTGATACCTGAGGATCAAGGATCGTTGCCAACCGCGGCATTGAACGACGGTCAAAAAAATAAAATTTGGCTAAAAGCCGGAATAGCGACCCTGCTGATCGCCATTCTTGGTTTGCTTTGGTGGCAACCCTGGCGCCCGTCTGAGAGAACCTTAAAATCTGCCGCGCTCCTCACGAACGATCAGGTCGCGACAGTGGCAATTGATGATTTTCCTCGCGACCCCAATTTAAAGCGGGCCCTGGATATGATCAATGGACTAGACGCTAACGCTGAAGATTTTGCTTTTGCCGAAGATTTAGTGAAAGAGGTACTCGTCAAGCGCTCCATGGACGTGGAAGGCATAACTGTCATGGCGCGTGTGCAGGACGCTTATCTTTATCGTGGTTTTGATCGTTCCAATACCCGGCAAGCCGCGGCGCAGCGCTATGCGCAGCGCGCGGTGCGATTAGCACCGAATGACCCGGAGGCTCTTGCCGCACTGGGAATTTATTATTTTGCCCGCAGCGCTGATCTGAGCCGGGCCCGCGACCTATTAACTCAGGCCATCGCCCTCAAACCAAGATCCTCATTATTTTATCGTTTTCGCGATGAGGCCATGTTTCGGGATCCTAAATTTCCACGAGCTGAGGCCGTCGCCGCGGCAGAAGAGACAACCCGGCGATTCCCAAATGATGCACTTATTTACTACCAACTCGCGCGGGTTTATCGAGACGTTGGCCGCTTAGAAGATATGGAACGAGCACTTGATCGCAGCATCGCGATCACGCCCATCGCCAATGCCATGATGTGGAAATCACGGCTCGCGCTCTGGGTTCGGGGCGATTTAGCGGAAATGAAAGCCCTCTTGGATCGTGTACCCCCGCGGACTAATGATTTAGAGCGTGTCTGTTTTACCAAATGGACCTACGCAATGGCGGCAGGCAATCCGACCTTTGGTCTCACCGCCTTGACTGGCATCACCAATCCTTGGTTCGAGGATTTCGACTTTATTGGCCCGCGCCAGCTGCTGGCAGCTCAACTGCTCGAACTGGGCGGTAAGCATGAATTAGCCCGGCTGCAATACGAAGCAGCCCTGCTTGAGTTGCGTCAGCAAAAGACCCGCTCTCCCGGTGACGCGTCACTGCCTAATTTAGAAACTTGGATTTATTATGGGCTCGATCAAATGAGCGAAGCTCGTGCCAGTAATAAAATAGCGCGCGAAGCCGTAACGCACCCCTATCGCTACGGTACTTTACAAGAATGGTGGTTTACCGCCATTCCGATTAACTTGCTTCTAGGGGAACGTGCGACGGCTTTACAGCTGATCCGCGAAGCTGTAACGATCTTAATACCTAGCGCCAATGACCCCACGCAAGCATCGCGGCTCGCGCGCGAGGCATTGCGACTGCGTTTTCGACTCGATCCGCGAATGACGCCGTATCGGGAGGATCCGGAAATTATCGCGCTACTGGACGAATCAGTTCAGCCCGTAGCCGCTCGTCCACTGAGCGAAGGCGCTCAACTGGCGGAGCGGGCTAAAGCAATTTATGCTAAGCTTAGCTATACCGTGAGCGACCTAGGCCCCGCCGAAGATCTGGCGCGCCGTGCCACGGAACGTGATCCCGACAATGCCACGACCTGGGGTGTCAGGGCGGGCGTGCAAGCCGCCTGGGTCAACCGCAACTGGGACCTGAGCGAGAAGCGCCAAATGGAAGTACAAAGACTAGCCAATCACGCCCTGACCCTTGATCCCAACGAGCCCGAGGCCTTGCTCGCACTAGCCCACCTGCTCAAGAGAAACAAAAACACCGTTGAGCAAGCCGTCACTCATTTGCGAAGCGCGGTCGCGGCTAACCCCAATCACATCCTACTGGCCCGAGCACTTGGCAGTGCGCTGAATGGCACGGGGCGCATCGAGGAAGGCCGGAAACTCTTGCTCGATTTAACTAAAGTCGCACCCCGTGATCCTCTCCTCCAGTATGAATTAGCGCTCTCTTACAACCGCCTGCCTACAGGCAGCACTAGCGATTCGGCTGAGGCTGAGCAAAATTTAGCGCGAATGCTTAAACACTTAGACGAGGCTATTGCCATTCAACCCTTTGGGCATGCGATCACGATGAAAGCAAACTTGGTTGCCAACCTACGCGGCGATCTAGCCGCGGCTCGGCTCATTATTGACCAGCTGGCCACCTTACCGCTTGCCGACCGCGCCGAAGATCGTTCAGTCGCCACGGCGATGTGGGTGGGGTTATTGGAGCACCTGCCTGAACAGGTGGAAGCCGCAGCGGCCTTGACCACGCGTAATTATTTCACCGACACGCAGGTCCTCATGGCACCTAAGGCTTGGTCCCTCGCCCTCGCCCATCAGATGGCTGGCAAAGTTAACCGCGCCCGCGCCGACTGGCAGTCAGCCGAGATTTTATTACGCCAGCTGCTTAAAGATGATCAGACCAATGAAGTGTATCAAGTCCAGCTAGCCACAACCCTCGCTTGGTTAGGTCAGAACGATGAAGCCGAGGCTCTCATCAGATCAGTTGAACCATTATGGAAGGAAGACCTCGGAGGGTTTCGGGTTCGCTTATTGGCTGGCTACTATGGCGCCCGTGGGGATGCCACCAAGGCCGCGCCCTATTTGACGCTAGGACTCAATAGTAATGAGATCTTCATTACCACGCACACCTTGCGCCTCAATCCGTGGTGGGATAAACTACGGGGCCAGCCGGAATTTGAAAAGCTGCTTAAAGCCCCCGCAACCAAACTCTAGAAAATTCGCCTCGGTCCAGCCCTGACTCTGGTAGATCGCCGGTCATCATCAGTGCGCCCCTATTCCTCGCTGGAATATTTTTTCAGGAAGTAAGGATTAATTTAGCAGCAATTTATTCGTAGTATTTAAGCTGAAAATTGGACTACTGTCGCTATCTCGTTCTGAAATTCTGATTTTTAGGCAATTATATGTTATCCTATTATCTTCGACTCGCTTTTTGTAAATTGACGCTGCTAGCGACCAGCTTACTCGCGCTCGCGCTCACTGTTCTTTACGTCCAGGCTGACGAGATCGTGGAAATGGAAACCGATCTCCACGGAATTGTCGGCAAACTCAAGGGCCCAACGCGCCAGTACGTCACAGAAGTCAACCCCGCCTCCGACGAAGGCCGACTGGCGCTCACGCGGATGCAACTCCCTCCAGGACTGAAGGCCTCCCTCTGGGCGGCTGAGCCCATGCTGGTCAATCCCGTCGCCTTCAATTTTGACGAACACGGTCGTATTTTTGTGGCAGAGACCAATCGCTACGGCACCAGTGTGCTCGATATCCGCGACTATATGTGGACGTTAGAGGACGACCTCGCCAATCGTAACCAAACGGACTTCCTCGCCAGCGTTCGCCGAAATTTCGGTGAAGCTAACGTCAAAGAACTTTCGAAGGAATCAGAACGCCTCACCTTACTTGAGGATACCAATGGCGATGGGGTGGCCGACAAATCTTCCGTTTACGCCGACAATTTCCGGGCCCCACTAGACGGGATCGCCTCCGGGGTCCTCGCGCGCCGCGGTGAAATCTGGTTCACCAGCATTCCGTCCCTTTGGCATTTTACCGGCAAAAATCAGGCCGACACCCGTACCGAACTGCACCGCGGTTACGGCGTGCGCTTCAACTTCACGGGCCACGATATGCATGGTCTTATTTTTGGGCCCGACGGCCGCATTTACTACAGCATCGGCGACCGCGGCGCCAGCGTCACCACGCAGGAAGGTACCGTCATCGAAGCCCCCGATACCGGCTCGGTGTTTCGCTGCTATCCCGATGGTTCACACCTTGAGCTTTTCGCCACCGGGCTACGCAACCCCCAATCACTGCTGTTCACGGAAAATGGTGATCTCTTCACCGGCGACAACGATAGCGATCAAGGCGATCAGGAGCGTCTCGTGCACGTAGTTGAAAATGGCGATAGCGGCTGGCGCGTAGGCTATCAACATGCCCCGCAGGATCACGCCGGCCCATGGAATGCTGAACGCCTCTGGCGCCCCCGGCATCCCTCGCAACCCGCCTACCTCCTGCCGCCGATCTGCAATATTGAGGACGGCCCTTCTGGGATCGCTTATTACCCGGGCACGGGACTCAACACCGAGTACGCTGGCCAAATTTTCATCACGCACTTCAAGGGCAGTATTCCCCGCTCTGGTATTTATACTTACAAGCTACAGCCCGCCGGCGCTTCTTACACCGTCAAGGCGGCCGCCCCATTTCTCTCCAACGCCCTTCCCACGGATGTTCGCTTCGGTCCGGATGGCCGCCTCTATTATTCAGATTGGGCCGAAGGTTGGCCAAAATCTAAACGGGGCCGCCTCTACGCCATGTTTGATCCCGCCCACGTCAACGACCCACTCGTAAAATCCACCCAACAACTCATTGCGTCCGACTATACGAAGAAAACAACTCAGCAGCTCACCGATCTCCTCGCCCACCCGGACTGGCGCGTTCGGCTCGAAGCCCAATTCACTCTAGCCGAATCCGGAGCTAAGAGCATTCAGATTTTCAACGGCATCGCCACTAATCCCGCGAGCGATCCCCTCGCCCGCCGTCACGCAGTCTGGGGCTTGGGCCAGTTGGCCGCAAAATTTCCTGGGGCCCTCACGGCAGTGCGCCCGCTGCTGCAAGCAGATGATGATGAAGTGCGCGCTCAGGCCGCCAAACTGCTTGGTGATTATCATGACAAGACAATGGCTGATCCCCTCATCACCGCGCTCCATGATCGCTCGGCTCGGGTGAGGTTTTTTGCAGCCCAATCACTAGGAAAAATTCACGAGGCGAGCGCCACGCCTGCACTCATTGCCGCTGTGCGCATCAATAACGATACCGACGCTTACCTCCGCCACGCGCTCGTACTCGGGCTGGTAGGCTGCGCTAGTTCAACGCAACTTGCGGCAAACGTGAATGACAGTTCGCGCGCGGTCCGACTCGCGGCCGTCTTGGCGTTGCGCCGTTTGCAGAGTCCGGCCGTGGCGCAATTTCTCACTGACCCCGATCCACTCATTATTCGTGAAGCTGCCTTAGCGATCAACGATGCGCCCATATCCGCAGCGTTGCCCGCGCTCGCTGCGCTCACCGGCAAGCCGGTAGCCAACGAGGCCACCATGCTCCGCGCCCTCAACGCCCATTTCCGCCTCGGCACTTCCGCGGACGCGACGGCGCTGGCCAGTTACGCGGTGCGCTCCGAAGCGCCCGCTAAACTCCGGGCTGAAGCTCTCACCTTACTCACCCTCTGGTCAAAGCCACCGGCTCGCGACCGTCTGGTCGGGATTTATCGTCCGCTCGCGGAAAAAAATCGTCCGACTACGGCGGTCATCGCCGCCCTTGAACCCCACCTCGCTCGTTTGCTAACCGGCGCAAGCCCCGAGTCAGTCAAATCAGCGACCATCACCGCGCTGGTTAAGCTGAAACTTGCCTCGGCTTCCGCCAGCTTGCTGGCGCTGGTTGCTAATTCCGCCGAACCGCTGGATGTACGCGTCTCCGCCCTGCGAGCTCTCCATCAACTGAATGCAGCGCAACTCAGTTCCGCCATTGAGGTGGCCCTTTTGGCCCAGGAGCCCGAATTGCGCCTGGCCGCCCTGCCCCTTTCGATTCAACTAGCGCCCAAAACAGCGATCGCCGTTTTGGTTAAGCTACTAGCCAACGGCACAGTCCTTGAGAAGCGCGCGGCATTTAAAGCCCTGGGCACAGCGCCGCAACCGGAAGCCAACGATGTCCTTCTCCTGCAGCTTGACCGATTGGCCGCCGGTCAAATCGAACCCAGTGCTCAGCTTGAACTGGTAGAGGCGGCCACCCTTCGCCCTGATTCACGAGTCAAACAAGCCTTACTCGCACGCGCGGCCTTACTCGCCAAGGATCCCGATCCACTCGCGGCTTTCCGCGTCGCCCTTGAAGGCGGTGACGCCAGAGCTGGTCGCGCGCTTTTCAACAATCACCCCGTGATGCAGTGCAGTCGCTGCCATCGCGACAGCGATGAGCCCGGTGGCGAAGCCGGGCCAAATCTCGCCGGCATCGGTGGCCGTGAATCACGAGAGTACCTATTGCAGTCCATCCTCAAGCCTAGCGCCAAATTCGCCGTCGGGTTTGAAATCGCTACCATCACGAAAAAGAAAGGCGCAGTGTTGGTTGGCACCATTATTGAGCGCACTGAAAAGATTGTGCGCCTGCGGACGAGCGCAGCCGATCCAGTGGAAATCACCCAAGCAGACATCCAGAGTCTTGTTTCAGCCCCCTCAGCGATGCCAGAAATCGCGGCTCTCGTCATGACTAAAGCCGAGATTCGCGATCTGGTGGCGGCAGTCGCGGGTCTGCGAACGACTGCGCGACGCAATGAATTAACCCCGCCCCGCGCGCTGCTGGCACCACCGACCGATTGAGCAGGATCTGACTGGGGGCCGCTCTGCGGAAAATTTAACCGCTTAAATTGGTAGCCTTACGGGGAATCGAACCCCGGTTAACGAATTGAGAATCCGCTGTCCTAGCCGCTAGACGATAAGGCCAAAAATCTGAAAAAGCAGAAAAGCGCACCCGACCTGCGGGCGTCAAGTGCGCAGTATAATCAGGCGTTGAAGAGCTCGTCCGCCTTGAAGAAGCGCGCCAATTCCGCTTGGGCGTTCTCATCGGTATCGGAAGCGTGACAAACATTCTTCATCATCTCAGTGCCAAAATCACCGCGAATAGTCCCCTTCGCGGCCTTGCGCGAATCGGTCGGCCCAAGCAAATCGCGCACTTTTTGCACGATTCCATCGCCCTCGAGCGCCAACATAATGACCGCGCGTGAACTCATGAATTGCTCGATCTCAGGATAGAAAGGCTTATCGGCGACATGGGCATAATGCGTGCGCAACAGGGCCGGCGTCAGGCGGGCCATCTTGCACCCGACTACGGTGAAGCCGGCATGTTCAAAGCGATTAAGCACATTACCGGCATGGCGTTGGGCCATGCAGTCCGGCTTTAAAATGATGAAGGTTCTCTGCATATAGACGGGCCAACATACTTTTCGCGCTTGGTTTGAAAAGCCCTGATTTAAGGAATCTTTAAATCTGCGGCGCCCGCATCGCTTGCAATGCCGCCAGCGCCGCAACTCGCGCTTCTCCATGATTAACTATGGGTTGCGGGTAATCTACGCCGAGCTTAACCCCAGCGAGTGCCAAGACTGAACTCGGGGCGGCCCAAGGCTCATGCATAAACTCCATTGGCACTCGACTTAACTCCGGCACCCAATGCCGAACATAGCTGCCCTCTGGGTCAAATTTAACGCCCTGAAGAATAGGATTAAAGATGCGAAAATAGGGAGCCGCATCGGCCCCACAACCCGCGGTCCATTGCCAACCCAGGGTATTGCTGGCCAGATCAGCGTCGAGGAGCGTGTCCCAAAACCAAGCCGCCCCCTCACGCCAAGAAATCCGGAGGTGCTTCACGAGGAAGGAAGCCACGATCATACGTACGCGATTATGCATCCAGCCCGTTGCCCACAGTTGGCGTAGACCTGCATCGACGATCGGATATCCCGTGTGCCCGCGTTGCCACGCGCGCAACTGTGGCGCATCGCTGCGCCACGGGAAGGCGGTGAAATCAGACCGCAACGGTTCCTCCGGAGTATGCGGAAAATGATACAATAAATGGTGCGCAAATTCACGCCAACCAACCTCACTGAGAAAAACTTGTCCACCGCGACTAGCGGGAAAAACTCCACTTTCTTTGGAGAGAGCGCGCACCGCCGCCCAAATCTGCCGCGGACCTATTTCGCCAAAATGAAGATAAGGCGACAGCGAGGACGTCCCCGCCAGATCAGGCCGGTTACGTTCGTCGGCATACTGGTCAATGGCCCCACTTGTAAATTTTTTTAGCCGGTGGAAGGCCGCCGCTTCCCCTGGTTGCCAGGCCGCCGCCAAACCAGCGTCCCATTTGACCGTGGGCAGCAACCCGAGCGCGGCCAAATTAAGTGAGGCCGGCCAGCGGGCGGGGGCGGAAAATTCTCCGCGCGGAAGCTTAACCGGATCCTCGACCGGCAGCGCGAGGCAATGCTTCCAAAAAGGAGTAAAGACCTGGAACGGTCGGCCCGATTTATTTTGAATAGTATGCGGTTCAAAAAGAAGCGCGGCATTAAAACTCTGCGCGGCCACGCCCGCAGCCGTCAGGGCAGCTTTAATGATTTTATCGCAGGCGATTGCGGCCGGCTCGTAGTTACGATTCCAATAAACTTTGGTCGCCCCGGTCGTCTTCAGCAGATCCTGCAAAACCGCCCCACTTTCACCTTTAGCCAACACCAGTCGAGAGCCATGGTCGCGTAAGGTTTCATCCAATTTTTCTAGAGAATGATGCAGCCACCAACGACTCGCCCCACCGAGCGGCCAGCGGCCAGCCCGGGCTTCATCCCAAATATAGACGGGCAAAATAGCGCCTTCGGCCAAGGCCGCGGCTAGCGCGGGATTATCCTGCAGCCGTAGATCCTGCCGAAACCAGACGATCGTCAAAGCCATGACCTAGCCTAGCTCAAAGTGCCGCCATGTAAAGTTGCTCGTAAGCCCCGACGGCTTTAGTCCACGAAAAATCTCGCAACATTGCTCGGCGCTGGACGGCGGCATAAGCCGGCTTTTGCCCAAACAATTCGAGCGCACGCTGCAAGGCCGCCGCGAACTCGGTCGGCGCCGCGACGGTGATAATGCCGGTGCCAGTAGCCGGACTAACGGCGTAATCTGTCACGGTATCCACCAGCCCCCCCACGTTGCTCACAATCGGCACGGTACCATAGGCCTGACTATACATTTGATTAAGCCCGCAGGGTTCAAAGAGCGAAGGCATTAAAAAGAAATCAGCCCCCGCCTCCACCAAATGGCTCATGGCCTCATCATGGCGCAGGCAAACGCCCACCTTCGTGGGATAGGCCGTCGCTAACTTTTGAAACAACTCTTCGTAGGCTTTTTCGCCAGAGCCCAAGACAACGAGACGGCAATTTTCTTTAATAAAAAATTCCTTAGCCGCGAGGACCAGATCTAAACCCTTAGCCGCAGTAAAACGACAAACCATGCCGAAAATAGGTCCTTTAAATTTTGCGCTCCAACCAAATTCCTTCAGCAGCTCAGCTCGACAAATCGCTTTACCCTTAAGATTCGTGGCGCTGTAGCGCGCGGGCAGACATTGGTCCGTCGCTGGATTCCAGACCGCGGTGTCGATCCCATTTAATAAACCGTGCAAATCATCGAGCCGTGTGGCGATGACGCCATCCAAGCCATAACCGAATTCGGGGGTCTGGATTTCCTTAGCGTATCGCGGACTCACGGTAGTCACGAGATCAGCAAAAATAATCCCTCCCTTCAGCATGCACATTTGATCGTAGTACTCCAAACCATCAATGCTCATGAGCTCATCCGGCAGATTCGTCAGCGCATAGGACTTCCTCGGGAAAATTCCTTGGTAGGCGATATTATGAATCGTAAATACAGTTTTGAGCGCGAGTGTAACCTCGTAGCGGCGCTCAGCCTCGCGCAAGAAAATCGGCAGCAGACTCGTTTGCCAATCATGACAGTGGACAATATCCGCCTTAAAATCGGTCAGGCGCAACAATTCGACGACGGCTTTTTGAAAGAAAATAAAACGGGCATCATTATCATCGTAATCACGCGTCCCGGTCCCGTAAGGCCGTTGGCGGTCGAAAAATTCTTCGCGGCAAATCAAGTAAAGCGTCAGACCCGCGCGTGGTTTAAGCGTATAAACCTCTCCACTTAAAAAAATATCCCCCATTTCCACCTTAAATTGGTGACTGGATTGAGCCTCGGCCACATGCGGACCAGCCCGTACCGTCCGATAGCCAGGCA
>Ga0114971_10001327_pt1 | contig 16850 bp, 17 predicted proteins | sample M_140625_MF_Meta_FD_87320 | JGI IMG/M metagenome (GOLD analysis project Ga0114971, IMG submission 87320) | Freshwater microbial communities from Lake Montjoie, Canada to study carbon cycling - M_140625_MF_MetaG | ecosystem: Environmental > Aquatic > Freshwater > Lake | place: Lake Montjoie...
CGCGATGTCGTTCGGGAACGCATTTCCCGCCGGCGCAGGTATTCACCCCAACGTCGGTTACAACGACCCTCGGGTTTACCAAGGCGTGCTTCCCGGCGCGAACGGTATCTCGACGGCACGGGGGCTGGCGGCGATGTGGTCGTCAACCGTGGCCTCGACTAGTGGCGTGCGGGTTCTTTCCGACACGACGGTGGGTGTGATGCGAGAACGTCGAGTAACCGGGCCGTCGGTGTGGGGTGAGCCCGGTCCGTGGCCCGAACGCGGCTTCGGCGTGATGGTTGAGTGCGAGGCGCGATCACCGCTGCTGGGCCCGGCCTCGTTCGGCCACGATGGTTTCGGCGGTCAAGCCGGTTTTGCAGACGTAACCCACCGCGCCAGTTTCGGGTTTGTCACGAATTACCTGATCGTTGGGAGCCAGGAACACGCCCGATGGAAATCGCTCGTCGGTGAGGTCCGCGCCGTCCTGGAAAAGGGTTGAGAGATAAACGTATATATCGTACAATTTATACATGAATTCCGTCACCTCCTCACACGCCCGCCAGAACTGGGCTGAAACCGTCGAAGCCGCCAGGAACGAACCTCTCATTATCACCGATCACGGTCGACCGACCGTCGCCGTCATGGATGCCGCACTAGCCAAACTCGCGCTTCAGGTGCTCGAAGATTCGCGAGACATCGAGCGCGCAACAGCAGCCCTCGAGGAATACCGTACTTACGGCGTTGCCCACTCGCTAGACGACGTAGCCGCCGAATTTGGCATCACACTTGACTGAACGGTACGACGTCTCATGGCAACCGAAGGCGGTCAAGGCGTTGCGTCGAATTGACAAATCCGATCGCGTCAGGCTCATCCTCGCGAGCCAAGCCCTAAGCCAGAACCCGTTTCCGCCAACATCTCGGCGCGTTGTTGGCCCCGATGACGTGTTTCGAATTCGCGTGGGCGATTATCGGTTGTTGTACGTCGTTGAAAATTCAACGTTGTTAATCCTCGTGCTGACCGTCGGACACCGGCGTGACGTTTACCGTCTAAACCTCGACTGAACAACCGCTGCGGCACTCACAATAAGGGCTGGTGTAATCTGTCGACATGACACTTAACGCTGGCGATAAAGCCCCCGCATTCACCCTTCCCGACGCGTCGGGATCCCACCACTCGCTCGCGGACTTCGCGGGCCAGAACGTCATCGTTTACTTCTACCCGAAGGCGATGACCCCCGGCTGCACGACCCAGGCGTGTGACTTCCGCGACAACATGGCCGCCTTCACGAGCAAAGGATACGTAGTCATCGGCGTTTCCCCCGACTCCGGCAAGGACCTCCAGCAGTTCGCCGACGAGGAAAGCCTTCCGTTCATGTTGCTCGGTGACGAAAGCAAAGAAACCCTCAAGGCGTATGGCGCATTCGGCACCAAGAACATGTACGGCAAAGAGGTCCAAGGCGTCATCCGCTCGACGTTCGTCATTGGCGGCGACGGTGCACTCACGCACGCGCTATACAACGTCAAGGCCACCGGCCACGTTGAGATGCTGCGCGAAAAACTCGGCGTCTAAGTAATAGCCGTATTAAACAGTGAGCCGATTGCGAACGTGACGGCAAGCGCCGCAGACCCACCGATGACGACCCGGATTACCGATTTCACGGTCGAACTTCCGCCCAGGTAAGCTCCGGCGGCGCCGGTTCCCGCGAGGGCGATGATAGACGCAACGATTGTTGCCGGGATTCTGAACTCTTCCGAGGCGAACAAGACAGTCAGGAACGGAAGCAACGCGCCAGCGAGGAACGAACCAGTAGATGAAAACGCTGCGTGCCACGGATTGACGATGTGGGCTTCGAGAATGTTGAGCTCCGCCTCGAGGTGTGCACGAATCGGGTCGTGGGCCGTCAGTTCCTTGGCAACCTGCTTGGCTGTCACCGCACTCAAACCCTTGTGTTCATAAATTGTCTGCAGTTCAGCGAGTTCAGCCTCGGGTTGCTCGATCAGTTCCCGTTTTTCCTTCACAATCAAGGCGAGTTCGCTGTCGCGCTGGCTGCTCACGGACACATATTCACCGAGTCCCATCGAGATGGCTCCCGCGGCGAGCCCCGCGACTCCCGCAATCATGATGGCGGTGATGTTTGAGGTCGCAGCGGCAACACCGACAATCAAGGCCGAAATCGAGACGATTCCGTCGTTGGCACCGAGCACTCCGGCGCGAAGCCAGTTCAACCTGGCAAGGTGCGAGACGCGGTGGGGTTCGGTGGTTTGGCTTGGCATTGAACAATTCAACCGCGAATCGCCCGCAGTTTCTAGAAAGGCGAACCTTACCTAGACAACGACCCTGACCCGCTCGGGAACGCTTCTCTCGTGCGACGGGCACACGCCTTATGCGTCGGGGTCAATATGACGCGAAACGTCGCGACTGAAAAGCAACATACCGGTGACCGCGGCGGCGGGCACACTCAACAGGGCAGCGACGTCCCAGCGCGGTTCCGTTCCCTGCGCCGAGGCGATCCCGATTCCAATCACCGTCATTTGCCAGACAATGATGGCGCTGCGAGTCGCCGGCCGACCCCGCGCGAACATCACGGTTGCGACCGACATAGCGGCGGCGGACAGAACAATCATGACGTCGAGAAAAATTGCGCCGGGGAGGGAATTCGATGGCTGCGTCGCGGTGTCGACGATAAACAGCGCCGAAACGACCCACAGTCCAAGGGTTTGAAGGGAAACAATAGCGACAATCGCGGACACCGCGAAAGATTTAGGGTTAACGGCCACTAAACAAGTCTCTCAAACACCCTTGACCTTATTGGACAATCGTGAGAACCTATTAGAGGTTGATGTTCGCACCCGATGACGCGTGCGGTTACCAACACTTCCGTCCCACCCACGATGCCAGTTACTCGAGGCGTCCGCCGGCCCAATTGTGTGCTGGCACCAATTAAGGAGATCACCATGGATTGGCGCGATAAGGCCGCTTGCCTCACGGTCGACCCGGAACTTTTTTTCCCCGTCGGCAACACTGGCCCGGCACTTGACCAAATTGACAAGGCGAAGCAGGTTTGTGCGCAGTGCCCCGTCGTCGAAAACTGCCTTCAGTACGCCATCGAGTCCAACCAGGACTCCGGTGTCTGGGGTGGCCTCAGTGAAGACGAGCGTCGCGCGCTCAAGCGCCGCGCAGCTCGAGCTCGCCGAGCGTCCTAACGCCTCAACGCGAAACGCCTCCTCGGAGGCGTTTCGTCATTTAACACCCTTCGCTGCAGCGATGTAGCGCAGGGGAATATCAATCGCCACCAACGTTCCACCCGATTCGCCACGCGCCCACTCAATCGTCGCCGACAATTCGTTCTCGACGAGAGTACGAATAATCTGAGTTCCGAGTCCCTGACCAATCGTCGACGCATCAACGCCGGGACCGTTGTCACTCACCGACACGCGCAAGTGGTCCGCTGCGCGATCCGCTCGAACGGTCACCGTGCCGTCGACAACACCTTTGAGACCGTGCTCCACCGCGTTCGTAATCAGTTCGGTCAACACGATGGCCAACGGCGTGGCGAACTCGCTGGGCAAATCGCCAAAGCTTCCCTCAATCGTGGGGCGAACGGTCGGCCCCCCCGTGTTGGCGACCTCGGCCGCAAGGGGCGAGACGCGTGCGGCGACCTCGTCGAAATTGACAGTTTGTGCCAGCCCCGTCGCGAGCGCGTCGTGGACCACCGCAATCGCCTCAACCCGACGCATCGCCTGCGCAATCGCGTCCTTGACCTCGCTCGATTTGGTGCGCCGGCTCTGAATGCGCAACAGGGAGGCGACCGTCTGTAAATTGTTTTTCACCCGGTGGTGAATCTCGCGGATGGTCGCGTTCTTGCTCGACAACTCGCGTTCTTGGCGACGAAGTTCCGTGACGTCGCGCAGCAGCAGGATGGCACCGATTCTTTCGCCGCTCTGGGTCAGCGGGATTCCGCGGACCGCGATGATGGTGGGCCCGGCGAAGAAGTCGGTTTGGCCCGGCACGCGTCCGCTCACCACCATCGGCAACATCTCGTTTGCGGCGAGTTCTTGGGTGTTCCCGACGCGTCGAGCAACCTCGGCGAGGACCATCCCTTCCATCGGGGCGGAATACCCCATTCGGTTGAACGACGACAGGGCGTTGGGACTCGCGTAGGTGACGGTTCCGTCTCGGTCAAGCTTGATCAACCCGTCCGATGCGCGCGGCGCACCGAGTTTCGGACTGTCACGTTGCGACGGGTCGGGGAAGTCTCCTTCGGCAATCATCGAATAGATCTGTTCAGCGGATTCGATGAACGTCTGGGCCTGTCGATTCGCGCCGTTGTCGGTCACGAGAGCGTGGCGAGTCAGCACCGCGATGGGCTCAGAACGGCCACGGCGGCGAATCGGAATCGCACGAACCAGTGTCGCCGTCTCTTCGAACCAGATTGGCTCGGTCGGTTCGACCATCGTTCCACGACGCTGGCACTCGTCAACCAACTTGTCCCAGGTGCCGCTGATACGCGTGCCCACAATGTCTCGATAGAACACCGTGCTCGCCGTGCTCGCCCGAAAGAGCGCAACGGCCACCCACGATTTATCTTTCGTGCGCACCCACATCGCGATGTCGGCGAGCGAGAGGTCTGCCACAATCTGGCCTTCGCGGACGAGGTCTTGCAACCACTCGACGTCATCGGGGGCCATGTCGGCCTGCTCGGCGACAATTTCGGCGAAGGTCAGCATGCTTTACAGGCTACCGCCGCCATCGCGACTTGCGAGGAGTCGGTAATGCCACGCCCGCACGTTGAGCGACCTCGCGCCACAGCATCGGGTTACTCCGAGCCCGACCTAACGCTTCGTCGACCCCCCTCCGACCGTCGGCCGGAATGATACTCCGCACGATGTGGTCACTAAAGCGGTGAATTGCCTCCGCTGCATCGCGACCCGACCCCGGCGCCACGCGGTTGAGAATAAGGACTGGGGGTTCGCACAGCTCACGGATTTCATCAAGTCCACGGATGATTCTCGAAACCCCGACGGCATCGGACGCACCCACCGCAATGACAGAATCAGCTCGGCGCAGGATTTCGCGCGCCGCGCCGTCTCGTTGGGGAGCATCGTCAATCCATTCGTTCTCTTCCAAACCGAAGCCCACATCGACAATCACTACGTCGTATATCTCCCTCACGAGGTCCAATACCGAACGGACCTTTTCGGGCCCAACTTCGGCCCAGCGTGACGCACGCGGAACGCCCGTCAAAACCGATAACCGCACTCCGTCTCGTTCGACGGTGTTGGCTATTCGGCCGATTTCAGAGGCAGTCAGTTCATTTCGACCCGCCAATCGACACGCGGCCGCAAACCCCGGCGTTTCGTCCTGGACGCCCAAAGCAATCGCGATTGATGATCCACGGGTGTCAACATCACAGAGAAGTGTCGAAAGTCCCGCTTGAGCACAAACACTCGACACGGAAATGGCCGTCGTTGTGACTCCGGGTGCACCAACCGGCCCCCAGACTGCGAGCACGACCGGGTTGCGGCGCGCGTTTACTGCGACAGAGGAGAGTCCCGTTGTCGCGGTCCGTTCCGAATCCGAATCGGTGACGAGTCGAACGACGGATCGTGTGTCCGCGAAACTCCTCACCGCATGGATTCCTCTTAGCCCGGTCGCCCATTCGAAGACACCATTCGCTTCAGCGATGGCGCAGATTCGGCCGATGGGGTGAGGTGTTAAGCGCAGAACTTCCTCCGTCAGATACGCAACGCTGGCCTCGGTGATGAGAACGTCAACGGGTGATTGAGAGACGTGGCGGACCGCGTCTCGAACCGAATCGACTCCCCACACGACGTCTGCCCAATCCGCGATGGTGCCGAGGTCTGCCAACCTCGTTGACGGACCAAGCACCCCGACCTTTGTCACGGAGTTTCACCAGACGTGGCAACGATGACATGCTCAGAATCAAGAACTGCGAGTACCCTATCGACCTCGAGCGGGTCGACGAGCACGGTCACGACCGAGTCCCCGCCGAAACCGCTTGCAGCGATGGACACCACTGCCGCGTTCCGGGCAACCGTGAAGGGCGGCGCATCGCCGTCCTCGTCGACGGCCCAAATATCTATTGACGCGCCGCTGGTCAACGACGGCGGTGGGGTCACACCTAGCGGCACCGAAATCTGAACTCGTGAAAAGGGTGATTGTTCTAGCATTCGAGAGGTGATGATTTCGCCGGCTCCAATGTCGGACCCAACCACTCGCCCGATCAGATCAGTCCGTGAAAAACCAGGGTTCGAGGCGTTAGCGGAAACTCGGACCTCGTCGATGACGTCATCGGTGATGACGGTCCCTGCTGGCAAAAAACTGATTGCCATGATGACACGGTCGCCGGGAGTCGAAAGCCGAACGACACCAACCACACCAACGATGCTGGCGATGACGAGAACGATTCCCGCGATTGTCCGAGAGGCGGCCAATTGGCGCCGAAGGAATGAGAAAATTGAGTACACAGGACTTCCTTTCCGCAACCTATCGTGGAGCTGGTTGGTGTGTTCGGAAATAGTTATCCACACACTCTGGTTTATTCAGCCTCGGCGCACGAACTCGTGCCACTCTCGTTGTATGACCGAAGAGTGGCTGTTGACCGTCGCTGATGCAGCCGAGGTGCTGGGAACGTCCCGCGAGCAAGTCGCAGGGTTCATTGCCCGCGACGAACTTCCCGTCGCGCCCGGATGCCGGGTTCGGATCGCTCATACCGCCGTCGTTGAATTTGTCGCCGCGATGCAGCGGGACGCGTTGATGTTGGGCAAGGAACCGGATTTTGTGCCGTCTATTGTGGGGTCAGGGCCTTTCGCCATCGTCGACGAGAATGACACCTAGTGCTGATCGAGGCACAACCGATTCCCGGCGGAGTGAACGCACCGTCACGGCATCACGCCATACACCGGTGATGCGACCTCGGACTCCGAATCGCTCACCTACGATTGTGACTGACGACGAGCGGCGTTCGATATCCCGCAAAACGGCCCCAAGCGGGACTAACTCGTAACAGTCTGGTACAGATGATGCACACCCGCAGTCTGATGGGGAAAATGCAGTGAGTATCGCGTCGAACGGAACAATCGCCCGTTCACTCGAGCCACACACAACCCCATCAACCCACATCTTTCCGATGCGACGCACATGAATGACGCGGTCAAGTGACGTCACCTGAATCGTGAGCCCGTCATGAACACGAAGCGCCAACATTGCGTTGGAGAAATACAATTCCGATTTGCGATCACGTTCTCGCTCCCGCGCGACATCGCGTTCGATGTTCATTTGTTCCACATCCCACAGAGAACCCAGACCCAAGAGGTTTTCATTTCTGGACATGTGTCGAATAATAGGTAGCGCAACCCATCCTCTTCTACTTATCCACAGATTTTCACGACCTGGCTCACGCTTCCGCAAAATGCGACAAGGTTGTGGCGTTATGAGGCAACGCCTCTGTCACGAATCCACGCTCCGGAATCGAGTACAGCAATGGTTGAAACAATCTCCTCATCAGAATCACCCCGGCACAGCACATCCCGTGCAATGGAGTTCTTTGATCCACAACCGACACCGCGAGTTGAATTACCGGATCCGCGGGAAACAATCGAACGGCTCGCGCTCATCGGTTGCGAAATCATTGTGGGGATCCGTCCAGTTGAACAGATCGGGCGGTGGGTCACCGAAGACGTTTATCGCGTCGTGGCCGAACGCTCCATCGCTGCGCGCCGAAATCGTGTTGCGCGTGCCGAAACAATCAAATCAGGGCCGCTAATTATTGTCGGGCTCACTGTCGTCACCGAACCCCGCGACGGCGCCGTCGAAGGCGTCAGTTTGGTTCGCTTCGGCCAACGAACGCGCGCCGTGTGCGTTCGCCTCGAAGGGCTCGACCACCGCTGGCGCGCGAGCGCACTCGCGTTGCTCTAGTTAGTCGAGCGCCTGACCGAAAGCACCCTTCGTGCCACCGCCCTGTGCGGGGGGCTGCAGGTTTCCGCGGCGAGGGCGCATGCGCTCTTGCGGGGCGTTCGGTTGGCCGCCGGACTGATCGAGGATGACGGTTTCGCCGTCCTCGTTCGGCGCCGAATACGACAGACCTTCCGTCGGGATTGGCGCTGGCGCGATGCCGGGTGCCTGAACCTGGGTGACGCCGCCTGCCGGAACGACCTGGACGTCGAGGTTGAAAACAAAGCCGACCGACTCTTCGCGAATCATGCCCATCATCGCCTGGAACATCGTGAATCCCTCGCGCTGGTATTCGATCAGCGGGTCACGCTGCGCCATCGCGCGAAGACCGATTCCGTCTTTGAGATAATCCATCTCGTAGAGGTGGTCCCTCCAGCGGCGGTCGATGACCGACAACACCACTCGGCGCTCGAGTTCACGGATGGCGTTTTCACCCAGTGACCCTTCGCGGATTCCGTACTGAACCATCGCGTCCGCGATTAATTCACGCGTGACGTCAGCGGCCGTAATTTTCGCACCGTATTCGGCAAGGACCTCGTGCACCGAAATCGTCACAGGGAAAATCTGACGAACATCCACCCAGAGCTGTTCCAGGTCCCATTCATCCGAGTTACGGGCGTTACCCGTGTGCTGGTTGACAACCTCGGTGACGCTTCGTTCGATGAACGATGTCACTTTGTCCTTGATGGATGCACCCTCGAGAATCTGGCGGCGATCCCCATAGATGGCTTCACGCTGGCGATTCAAGACGTCGTCATACTTGAGAACGTTCTTTCGAATTTCGGCGTTGCGGGCCTCGACCTGTGACTGCGCGGATTGAATTGCACGGGACACCAGTTTCGACTCGATAGCCATGTCATCATCACCCGTTCGGCTCATGATGGCCGCAGCTGCGCCCGAGTTGAACAAACGCATGAGGTCATCCTGCAGCGACAAGTAGAAGCGGCTCTCACCCGGGTCGCCTTGGCGCCCTGAACGACCGCGAAGCTGGTTGTCAATGCGACGAGACTCGTGGCGTTCTGTGCCGAGAACGTACAGTCCACCGGCCGCGACAACCTTCTCGGCTTCGACAGAGACGTCCGCCTTCACCGCGGTGAACACCTCGTCCCATCGCGCTTCGAATTCCTCTGGATTTTCGGTCGGGTTGAGCCCCGCCTGGTGAAGTTTCGTCACCGCGATAAATTCAGCGTTTCCACCGAGCATGATGTCGGTACCGCGACCCGCCATGTTTGTGGCAACCGTCACAGCACCCAAGCGCCCGGCCTCTGCGACAATTGCCGCTTCACGCGCGTGGTTCTTCGCGTTGAGCACCTCGTGCTTAATCCCACGCTTTGCCAGTAGTTTCGACAGGTTTTCGCTCTTCTCGACCGACACGGTTCCTACAAGGACCGGCTGGCCCTTCGCGTGACGCTTGGCGATGTCCTCGACAACCTGGCGGTACTTCGCGGCCTCAGAGGCATAAATCAAGTCAGACTTGTCGAGTCGTATCATCGGGCGGTTCGTCGGAATCGCCACGACACCCAGTTTGTAGGTCGAGGCAAATTCGGCGGCTTCGGTTTCAGCGGTTCCCGTCATTCCCGACAGTTTTTCGTAGAGACGGAAGTAGTTCTGCAACGTCACCGTCGCCAGCGTCTGGTTTTCGGCCTTGACCTCGACTCCCTCTTTAGCCTCGATGGCTTGGTGAACACCTTCGTTGTATCGCCGACCCGACAGGATTCGCCCGGTGTGTTCGTCGACGATGGCAACTTCGCCATTCATGACGACGTAGTCCTTGTCTCGGCGGAACAGTTCTTTCGCCTTAATCGAATTGTTCAGGAACGAAATGAGCGGGGTGTTAGCTGATTCGTACAGATTGTCAATTCCGAGATAATCCTCTACCTTGGAGATTCCGTCCTCCAGAACGCCTATGGTTCGCTTTTTCTCGTCGAATTCATAGTCGACATCTCGAACTAGCTTCTCGGCAATTTTGGCAAATTCACCGAACCACCGGTTCGCCTCGTCGGATCCAGGACCGGAAATGATGAGCGGGGTGCGTGCCTCGTCAATGAGGATCGAGTCGACCTCGTCAACGATGGTGTAGAAGTGTCCGCGCTGAACCATGTCCGAGCGTTGCCACGCCATGTTGTCACGCAAGTAATCAAAACCAAATTCGTTGTTCGTGCCGTATGTGATGTCGGCGTTGTATTGCTGTCGCCTCACCTCGGGCGATTGATTGGCGAGGATACAACCGACCGACATCCCCAGCATGCGGAAAATTCGACCCATGAGCTCCGACTGGTAGGCCGCCAGGTAATCGTTCGTTGTAATGATGTGAACCCCGCGCGATGGGATTGCGTTGAGGAAGGCGGATAGGGTGGCCACGAGCGTTTTCCCCTCACCCGTCTTCATTTCAGAAATATTGCCAAGGTGAAGGGCAGCTCCACCCATTATTTGAACGTCGTAGTGGCGGAAACCAAGGGTACGTTTGGATGCCTCGCGCACGGCGGCAAACGCCTCCGGCAGTAGGTCATCGAGTGACTCTCCGGATGAATAGCGCTCTCGGAACTGGACGGTTTCATCACGCAATTCCTCGTTGGATAGCTTCGCGAAGACGTCCTCAAGAGAGTTGACGACGTCTGCGTAGTGCTTGAGTTTACGAAGGGTTGCACCCTCGCCAACGCGCAGGACTTTTTCCAGAAGATTTGCCACTCGGCACTCCGTTTCATGAGTCAACACGGCATTTGTGATTCCGTATCGGCGTACTTTCTATTCTACGATGAAACGTTTTGGCCCACCACGCAGTATGAACACGCAAACCGACACGCTACGCGATGAATGGTGCGGTGGTCCGTTGCTCAGCAATCGCAACGACGAGCACTCCCACAACACGCAGTCCCACCCTGACGCACGCGTCGGTCGCGGCATCAATCGATGCACCCGTTGTCATCACGTCATCGACGATGACAACACGAGACCCAATCGGAGGTCGTCGTGAACCGACATGGATGGTGCGGCGGCGGCGCTCTGTTCGATGGCGGCCCCGTTGCGTCCCGAGGTCGTCCATCAGCAAACAGTTCGCAACCGTGAGTTCCGCGGCCCGCGCAATTGTCGACCCGAGTCCGTACCCGCGGGCAAGGAATCCTGGTCGCGATGACGGTACGGGGATCGCAATCACGTCCCCCCATGGCAGCGCCGCGTCGCGAAGCGCACCACCGAGACGCCGAATCACAGCGTGGGCACTGCGATGCTTCGCCGCCAAGATGAGAGCCCGCAGCCCCCCGCGGTATGCCCCGAGCGCGACGAGCGGAATACCGCGTGACGTGGTTGCGAGCTGGGGTCTTGCCGTGAAACGCACGATACAGGTGTCACAGACCATAGCGCCCCAGGTGGCGCATCCGATACAACGAGAGTCAAAAAATTGTTCGATGAGATGCACGTCTCAACAGTGACGGAACCGCCATGGAATGTGTCGCCTGCCCCACTAATCGGTGGATAACCCGCCCTAGCGCTGGGTTGCGAGCACGTCGGCGAAAACTCCGGTCGATTCCCAACCCCCACCGCGCGGTTTCCACAGCTGGCCATTTCCAGAAATGACAACCAGCCCCGCTTCGCCACTGTTTCCTCCGGAAATCCCAGTCGGATTAGGCGGTTGACCAATGAGTCGTGAGCCCCCACCTACCGTCGCCAACTCGGCGTGAACCACACCGTTGCGTTCTCCGAGCAAAGCGACGTGTGTCGAGTCCGCCCACGCGAGGTCGACAATGGAATCAGCGGAAACAGCGAGCCGACGGTAGGCGGTCACATACGTCGGCCTACCGGAGTTGTCAGCCGCGATCGCGCCCACTAGAACGTATCCTTGCCCGAGGTCGTTGACCGCGATAGCCACACGCGTATCGTCACGAGACACCTCGAGCCCGACGATGCGTGCGGAACGAGACCACGGTCCGTCAATTGTGAAGTCCCGACCGGCGGTGTCTACAAAAATGCGAGCGGGCGAGTCAGGATTTACCCACCACACTGATTGTGAACCGCCGATCTGGGGGTCTACGACGGACACCTGCCTCGATAACCGGTTTACTCCGTCCTTCACTAGATAGACCCCCGTGGGCGAGGAGATGGCCGCAGTGTTGGTCGACGCGTCAAACGAAACCGAAGTCGGCCCGAGGTTCACGATGTTCGCCTCAATCGAAGAGATCGATTCAGTCTCTGATCCGGTTGAGTACCCGAAAGAGTTGTTGTAAAGAATGAGCGGGCGGTCGTCCACGCGCCAATCCGGCTCAAGTCCGGGTACGGTCGCAATCGAAAGTATTGACTGGTTGACCGACATCTCCGTTGCGGTGACATCGGCGAATTCCGCGAGGCTCACTCTGAGCTGCGCCAGCATGTTCTGCTGATCTGTGATTGAGGCCCGACTGGCGCTGCCGGAAACGTCGACGATCGTTTTTCCATTTTCGGCATCCACCAGCACACTCACCAATTCCGAATCTTCGGGAAACGCCGTCGACGAGTTGGGCAAAAAGGTTGATGGTCCCGCGATCACCGCACGAGCAACGGAGGCCACGGGGTCGCCTTGTCGCGAAAAGATTCGCACATCTGGAACAAGAGCGGTTCGGTCGTAGTTGAAGAAGTAGGCGGAGTATTCGCCATAGGTCGAGGAAAATGTCGTTTCCGAAATCAGGGTGCCGTCAGGTACATTGGAAAGTCGCCACTCGCCGTTGACGCGGGAAAAAATGAAATTCCATTCGAAGTTTCTCTCTGGCTCAATGCTGATTAACACTCCGTCTTCGTCCACCACAGACACAATCCCGGTTGCATAAGTCATCTCAGTGGCTGAGGTTACCTTGACCGAGTCATAAACCCCACGCACCATTGTTGAGACGGTCGGGTTCCAGACCAGGGCCACCTCATCTGTGAGGAAACTCCGTGCAATTCGAAAATTGTTTTGCGGTGCGGAACCAGCGCTGATAAAGCCATCAAGAATCTCACGCTGCGTGGCACCCTCGGCCGGTCCCGCGGGCAAAAATCCCAATTCCGTTTGTGACCCACCCGTGTTGGGGCCAGCAACAAGGACCGGTCCCATCTTGGGAATCGTCGCGCACCCGGTGAGCAATAGCACAGCGAGAATGAGCACAACTCTACGCATCGGCTTCCTCGGCAATCGGTGGAAGTCCGAGCGGCGAAACGGGGTCGACCGCGCCACCCAGTGGAATCGTCAAACGGAAGCAAGCGCCATGTTTCGGTTCAGACCAGACGTCGATGACGCCTCCGTGAAGTTTCGCGTATCCGAGCGCGATCGCGAGACCCAATCCCGTTCCCCCCGTTTGGCGTTGGCGTGACGGATCCGCCCGCCAGAACCGATCGAATACCCGCTTGACATCGTCCGATGACATCCCGACCCCGTGGTCGCGAACCGCAAACGATACTGCCGTGGAAGTTGAATCAACCCACACCTCGATGGGCCCGCCTTCTCCGTGATCGAGAGCATTAGACAAAAAGTTCTGCAGGATCCGTCGAACCCGACCTGAATCGAGATCGACTGGTAGGTGCCCGCCCGGTGCGAAGAGATTAATCGTTGATCCTTGTGCTCGAGCGAGGGGCGCCAAGTCGTCAATACACGATTGGGCAAGTACCGCCGGAGTAATTGGGTCGAGTTCAAGTTCCGCTGCGCCGGCGTCAAAACGAGACATTTCAATAAGTTCCGTTAGCAGTCCCTCGAAAGTATCAATTTGTCGATGAAGTAACTCGGCGGCACGTGCCGAATCTTTGTCAAAAGTATTGCGCTGTTTGAACAACATGCTGCCGGCGAGTTTGATTGTTGTGAGAGGAGTCCGTAGTTCGTGCGAAACATCGGACACAAATTGTTGTTGCAGTGTTGAGAGGGATTCTAAGCGATTGATTTGACCGGAAATTGATTCCGCCATTCGGTTGAACGATGAGGCTAACTTGGCAGAAACGTCAGTGCCCTCGACTTCGATTCGCTCGTCAAGGTTACCGGCGGCAAATCGTTCCGCCATAGCTGCGGTTGTGATGATGGGCTGGATTGAACGGGTTGTGACGAGCCACACAATGAGCCCGGTAATGGCGACGAAGAATAACTCGCCAAATACGAGAGCGCTTTGCACAAACGTGAGACTCGCCTGGACGTCCGCCAGGTCATAAACCAAAATGAGATCGTGACGACCCGCGATCGGGACGTCGATGTTGGTTCCCGTGACAATTCCCGGCGAACCACCGGGCACCTCCACCGATTGAAAGTAAACATTGGTCCGATCTTCGTGGATTGCCTCTCGAAGCGAGTCGCTCACGACCGTCAAGGGGAAACCAATGGACGAGGAGCTGGTCATCACCTGGTCGGTATATTGCCCCGGCGCGCGAAGGATGGCGAACCCGAGCAGGCCGGGTGAATTTGTCGTTGCTCGAATTGTCGCTTGTGCGTTGGAATTTGCCTCTTCGATATCGATGGAACTATCGGCATTCGTGACGCCGTCAAATTGTGACTGAACAATGCCCATTACGGCCTGCGTTTCAGAAACCACTTCGTTGCGACGCGACTCGAAGAGATTTCTTTCGATTGTGAATGACAAGAATCCTCCGATTGCAAGGACGGCAACGAGCGAGAGTCCGACGGAGACTGCCGTCATGCGCAGGCGAAGAGACCCGACCCACGACTCCCGAGTTTGTTGGACAATTTGGGCGATAAATTTCATGCGGAGATGATTTCTCCCGCGCGATAACCCACGCCGCGGACCGTGAGAACAATCTTCGGGTCATCGACGTCGCGTTCCACCTTGGAACGCAGCCGCTGCACGTGCACGTTGACGAGTCGAGTGTCCGCTTTGTACTGGTAACCCCACACCTGCTCCAAAAGGGCTTCACGCGAGAACACTTCGGTTGGACGCGCTGCGAGCGTGTGCAGCAATTCGAATTCGAGAGGCGTGAGTGAAATAGGGACTCCGTCGCGCGAAACAGCGTGTCCGCGCAGGTCGATCACGATGTCTCCCACGCTGATTGAACTGGACGAGGTGGAGAGTGGCCGCCGCATACACGCCTTGATACGGGCGCTGAGGATCAGCTCGTTGAAGGGTTTTTCGACATAGTCATCCGCACCCGCTTCGAGCCCGTGGATGATGTCTTGCGGATCCGTGCGCGCGGTCAACATGATGATAGGAGTTCCCGCGTGCTCTCGAATCGATCGACAGACCGATATCCCATCGACCCCGGGCAGGTTGAGGTCGAGAAGAACAAGGTGCGGCTGGTAATCGTCAAAAAAATCTAACGCTTGGGGTCCACTCGTGGCGACGCGAGTGTCGTACCCCTCTCCGTGCAAGAACATTTCAAGGACCTCACCGATGCTCGGGTCGTCGTCGACAATCAAGATGCGTGCGACCATGACAACTCCTTCCTCTCGGTTATGTTAATTGTTCTAATTCTGACGAATGATTGCGAGTGCTTCGTCTCGAACTGATGTCATCAGTTCCGGTGTCCCGCCCTCGACATTGAGTCGAAGTAGTGGCTCGGTGTTGGATGGGCGAACGTTGAACCACCAAAACTTTCGTACCTCACCGGCGACGGGCGGAAGCGCCGTGTCGTCAATCGAACCGCCTGACACGGTGAGCCCGTCGAGCGTATCAACCGTTCCGCGACCTTCGAATGCTTCCCGAATCCTGTCCAACGCGGCGGGTACATTCGTCACAGTTGAGTTGATTTCCCCGCTTTGAGCATAGGGCGAATAGCCCGCGGAAATCTGGGATAGTGGGCTTCCCTGAGATCCAAATTCGGCGAGGACGTGCATCGCGGCAAGCATGCCGTTGTCGGCTCCCCAAAAATCGCGGAAGTAATAGTGGGCGGAATGCTCGCCACCGAACACCGCACCACTCTCGCGCATGATGTCCTTAATGAGTGAGTGCCCAACGTTCGTTCTCATCGGCTTTGCTCCAGCACCGCGAATCACCTCGGGAACAATCAGCGACGTGATGAGATTGTGCAACACAGTGATTGACGAATCGCCCGATGCGCGCACCCGTTCGATTTCCCGAAGTGCCACGATGGCTGCAACGGCGCTCGGCGAGACGGGGTCACCGTTTTCATCGACGACAAAGCACCTATCCGCGTCGCCATCGAACGCGAGCCCGATGTCGGCCTTGTGGGCAAGAACGGCTTTCTGCAAATCGACCAGGTTCGCCGGCTCGAGCGGGTTTGCTTCGTGGTTAGGGAAGGTGCCGTCCAATTCAAAATAGAGCGGAATGATTTCGATGGGCAACTCCGGGAGGCCGGCCGCCGTTCCCAACACAGCTGGTACCGTCAACCCACCCATCCCGTTTCCGGCATCGACAACGACCTTCAAGGGTCGAATACTCGACAGGTCGACAAGTGTTCGAAGGTACGTCGCGTACTCGGCCAGGACGTCCCGAGTCGTCGATTCACCGGGTTTGGCTACGGCCGTGATTCCCGACTCGAGATACGCCGCGGCGCGATCACGAATTGCGGCAAGCCCCGTGTCAAGGCTGATTCCTTGAGCGCCTGCGCGCGAAAACTTGATGCCGTTGTAGGCCGCGGGGTTGTGCGACGCCGTGAACATCGCCGCCGGCGCGTTCCATGACCCCGAGGCGAAATAGGACTCGTCCGTCGAGCAGAGCCCAATATTGGTTACGTTCGCACCACGCGCCGTAGCTCCTCGAATGAACGCCGCCGCGAAACCGGGCGACGAGTCGCGCATGTCATGGCCGACAACAACTGTCGCGCCCGCTGCACCGACCTCATCGACAAAACCTGCGGCGAGTGCTTCGACGACGTCATCCGTTAATTCGGCTCCCACGAGCCCGCGCACATCGTATGTTTTGACAAAGCGGGTCAAATCGACAGTCATTCGTCACCTCCCATCGGTCTGTTCACGATACCGCACGAGGTTCCACCGCGA
>Ga0114971_10001331_pt1 | contig 16837 bp, 14 predicted proteins | sample M_140625_MF_Meta_FD_87320 | JGI IMG/M metagenome (GOLD analysis project Ga0114971, IMG submission 87320) | Freshwater microbial communities from Lake Montjoie, Canada to study carbon cycling - M_140625_MF_MetaG | ecosystem: Environmental > Aquatic > Freshwater > Lake | place: Lake Montjoie...
AGAGAAGAACAAGAACAACGTATGAGAGAAGAACAAGAGGTACGCAATAGAGAAGAACAAGAACAACGTATGAGAGAAGAACAAGAGGTACGCAATAGAGAAGAACAAGAACGACGTATTAAAGAAGAACAAGAGGTACGCAATAGAGAAGAACAAGAACGACGTATGAGAGAAGAACAAGAACGACGTATGAGAGAAGAACAAGAACGACGTGCAAGAGAATATAGTAAAGAAAATGCAATACGTGAAAAAATTAAAGACCGGATTGAAAATAAAGAGATTAGTAGAGGAGAACATAGTACACATCGCTCAAAAGTAAAAGAAAATCGTGATTTAAATTATGATGAACCCATTCAAAAAATGGACTTACTTCGTATGATTTATCAATTCAAACAACAATTAGATGTCATGGAACGTTATATTCATAATATGTAATCGTTATTCATGTTAAAGATATAATGTATAGTTAATAATAATGTTAACTATACTATGTGGTATTATATTATGTGGACTAGGTTACACATATAGAAAACCACTTTATAAAAAATATACTAATTACATGAACCTCGTTCGTTCATATCAGGAACAGAATCCATCTATGATGTTTTTTGTAGCATATTGGAAAGCGTTAGTATTAGTCATTCATTGTAGCATGATTGTATACTATCAATCGATGACATCGATAACCATGAATGGATATAGTATTGTAAAATATGTGGTCGGTGGAAAGTATCACAGTTATATTATTCCTATTCGCCGTGGTCCTAAACCAGAATTAGAATATGGTTATATTGATCATGTACCGATGCCAGAAATCATTTCAAAATTATCTGGTTTACAACGTGATTTTAATGGTCATCCAGAAATCGTATTGTTGTTGGGAAATCATATTCGTTATAAATTTTCTGACCAAGAAGAACATGTATTATTATCATCGGGGAACGAAATGGAAAAAAAAGAAAATTTAAATAAAATAATAACTTTTTACCACCATTTCTAGTATAGAAAAGTAAAAAAATAAAAAAGGGTTAAACACTACCCTATATATAAAATATCAAACATGTCTACTGCTCGTGTTAAGAAATCTGCTGAACCCGTTGTCGCTGTTGCCGAAAAAGTTGTTACGGAAAAGAAATCCAAGACTAAAGTTGCTGCTCCAGTTGTTGCTGTCCCAGCACCTGCTCCTGTTGCTGCTGCCCCCGTCGAGAAAAAGAAGCGTGTTCAAAAAGAGAAACCCGTTGCGGAGAAGAAAGTTGTTGTTGAGAAAGTAGAAGAGAAAAAAGAACATGTACCAAAAGTAAAAGTTCCTGCTACTCCTGAAAACGTTACTTCTGGATTAGTAACGATCATTGAATCATTATCCAAGTCAAATGTTGGTGAAGTAAAAGATGTAAAACAAGCATTAAAATTACTTCGTTCTACTGCTTCTAACTTGAAGAGCGTTCGTGATAGTTTAGCACGTGTCTTAAAGAAGACTAACCGTACCAAGACTCCTCGTGATAAATCAAAATTATCGAATTCTGGATTAATGAAACCTGTATCCATTTCTAAGGAGTTAGCTAACTTTATGGGTGTTGCGGCTGATAGTCTTCATTCTCGTGTAAGTGTAACGAATGCGATCTGCAATTACATTAAGGAGAAGAACCTTCAAAATCCCGCCAACAAGCGTCAAATTAATGCTGATGCTAATTTAACCAAGATTCTTGGTTACAATGCTGCTAGCGGTCAACCTCTCACGTACTTTTATATCCAGCAATTGATTCAACCTCATTTCTTAAAAGAGGTCTCGAGTGATATGAGCAAGTTTATGGGTGTTGCTGACAAGAGTATGGTATCTAATTCTGCAGTTGTCGCATCTGTTTCTTCCTATGCTACTAAAAAAGGATTGGTTCATGATGGATCCGTTCAACCTGATGAGACATTAACGAAATTGTTGGGCAAGAATACTGCTTTCCCTGTCTCATCATTGGGACAATTGGTAAAGTCTCATTTTAAGAAGTAAATAAATAATTAATTGATACTAAAAAAGTAGATAATAATTTTCATAATACGATATTATGAAAAAGTAATGATAGATAAAATATGAAATAAATTAAAATCCTAATAAAACATATAGAATGACAACATTATCTGATTTTTTACCAAGTTATCCACCATATGATCGAAGTGATAATGAATTATTTAATGTGTATGATGAACAAGGATATTATCCAGAAATGTATGAAACACTTCGACGGAAAAAAGAATTTAACGAATTAACGTTATTATCCTCGGAAGAAATTCTTCCAGGTACCTTATTAAAACATCAGCAATTTATTCAACGATTTTTATCTTCTTATACTCCATATCATTCATTATTATTATGGCATGAAGTCGGGACAGGTAAAACCTTAACTTCCTTGGCTGTTGCGGAAAATTTGAAACATGTGTTACCAAAACGTGCATTAATTCTTGTAAAAGGTAGAAGTGTGGAACGAACGTTTCGGAAAGAAATTCGTATTCATTTTCCTAGTTATGTACCTATTCTCGAAGATAAAAAAGCATCATTACGTCAAATTAATGCGACCATTAATGAAACGTATGAAATAAGTACATTTCATATTTTTTCAAATGAAATTGAATCATTCTGTAATGATAAGGCATCACCTGAAAAAATAGCTCAATTACGTGATATGTATTCCAATCGTGTTATTATTATTGATGAGGTACATAATTTACGTCAAGAAAAAGGAAAACAAAATGCATATGATATCATTCATCGTTTTTTACATATTGTTGAAAACTGTAAAATTTTATTATTAAGTGCAACACCTATTAAAAATTCAGTAGAAGAATTTGCAGCAATTATGAATTTACTTCTTCCCATGGACAAACAATTTTCGATTACAACATTTACTGAAGATTATTTTACAAAAGAAGATCAATTGATTGCAGATAAAAGACAAGAATTAATTGACAAAATAAGAGGATATATTTCCTATTTACGTCAATCAAAAAATCAAGCACAACGAATTGACAAAGGAATAGTACTACCTACCATAAAAGGATTTTCAATTGTACCACTACTTATGGGATCCTATCAATCTATTTATTATAAACAAGCAATAGATGCAGATGGTGGAATTCCATCCGAAGATCAGGTACAACGCTATGTTATTGAACAAAAACCAATTGAATCGCAACGAAAAATTATTGAAGATGATGAAGACACAACCGGTGGAATTTATCAAGACTCTCGTCAAGCAATTTTAGCATGTTTTCCGGAACGATCCCAAGATCAACGATTATTTAGTTATGGTTCTGGAAAACATGAAAAAATTGATGAATCAAAAGAACGAGAATCTCATTACGTACCTGATTATTATAGAGATATTGCACTATCCATGATAAAAATAAAAGAATCAGATGAAACAGAACTTGCTCAACTACCATTACGAATCAATCAATTATTTCAATTTGAAAAACTAAAAATAGAAACCGAACAATATGGTGCGGATCGAGAATTATTACTACAAAAACTTACGGAGAAAAAAGAAGAAGACAACAAACGTATTCTTCAAGAACGTAGACAAAAACACTTAGACACCTTACAACTGTATTCCAGTAAATATCATTATGTGGTTACTTATTTATTACAACCAGAAAACAAGGATCGAAAATCATTTATTTATGGTGAATTTATTGGTGGATCAGGATTATTTTTATTAGAACAATTGTTAGTTCAATTTAATTTTAAACCATGTTTACCTAAAAAACAAAAGGAAAATCCGTTTCGGTATTTATTGGATGAAGTACCAAGAAGACGATACGCAATTATTACTTCCAAATTATCTGATTCAGAAATTTCATTTCTATTAGATATTTTTAATGATCCATTAAATGATAGAGGTGATTATATATGTGCCATATTAGGTAGTAAAACCATGAGTGAAAGTCATAATTTAAAATGTATCCGAGATGTTATCATCTTGACACCTCATTGGAATTATACCGAAACTGAACAAGCAATTGGACGTGGTATTCGTACCGGTTCACATCGTACGTTACCTGAATCAGAACATAATGTGACAGTACATCGTTTAGTGTCATTATTACCTGGAAATATACGAACCATTGATCAATATATGTATGAAGTATCTTATAAAAAAGATGTAATGATTAAACAAATTGAGTATGCTGCACGTGAAAGTGCAATTGATTGTACCTTTAATAAAGAACGAAATACATTTAATGCAAGTTTTAATGATAAACGTGAATGTTTTTATACAACATGTAACTACACGTGTATGGATGAAAAACCGATTACAAAACCAGACTTAACAGATACCTATAATTTATTTTATACAGAAAAAGAATATCAAAAAATTAAACAAATTCTTCAACTCCAATTTAGTACATCCAATCACTTTTCATATTCTTTTGATGAATTACTCGGTTATATTAGGGATCAAGTTACTTTTCCATTACATGTTATGTTACGATGTATCATTGAAATCATACAACGACAAGAACCATTTATTAATTCATTAGGATTCATATCGTATGTAAAAGAAAAAGATAATGAATTCTTTTTATCATATCATGTATTACAAGCAAAAATAGAAGATATTTATTATACACAACAAGGTGAATTGTATCCAGAAACGAATCCATTTGAATACATTAAACGATTAGAATATGCGTCCTTTGAAACACTTATGAAAGAATTACTTACATCCAATGTACTTCAAGGTAAACGTATCTTATCAATTCTTCCACGATCCGTGTCAATATTATTTTTCAAAAGTTTTATAGAAATATTATATGATCCATTACATGATCGATCCATTGAACCTTATTTATATCAATTACTAACCATAGGTAAAGAACTTGATTTGGTTTTTTCAAATCATACCATACGTTCCTATTATGACTCAATGGGTGAACTTGTGCCACCTGAACGTTATGAAGAAACAGCACAGGGATTTCAATGGGTAAAACAAGACTGGACTATGGAAAAAATACAAAAATTAGTACATCAATTAGAAACAGATGAAACGATTCAATTATATGGGTTTCGTTCAGAAGGAAAATTATATATATATGACTTGAAAGAGAAAAAAAATTTACGACAATTAAAACGTTCGGGTACAGAATGTACTACTGGTATCCCAATTCAAGAATTACAAAAATATTATTCACAATTGGATCCAGGACATAAAATATTACCTGATACAAAGAAAGAATTATGTGTACTTATACAAGACAAATTAGAACAACGTCCTGTTCTACTAGATGGTGAAACCATTCCAATTTCATTATTAGTAGATGAATATGTACATGAAAAGATGAGAAATCGAATCGAAGAAGAACAAGAGGAGAAAGAAAAAGATGCAAAAGAAGCTAAACTTGCTAAAAAGAAAAAATAATAAATAAAAAATAAATAAAACCATAATTATACTATTTTTCATAATAAAAAATTATGAAATAAGAAATGTACATAGTAATTAACTACTATATACGTACCTACTTATTTTTTTTCTCTACGTTTGATTCGCATGACAACACCTGAATTTTCTACTGGAACAGGTGCGGGTGATGGAGTTCGAGCAATTTGAAGACCCAATGTGGGAGCAACATTATGTTCTAATCCTAATGGTACTACTTCTACATGATGATTAATAACGGTATTACTTGTTAAACAAGGTGCAGGAGCAGTCACTTTAAAATTAAAAGCGGGTACAGACGATTTAACTTCTTCTGGTTCTACTAATTTTACAACTGGTATCGAATCTTCTACTGGTGGTTTCACACTAGTTGAATTTGGATGGTGAACATACGAAACACATGGGGTGTCTTGTTTAGTTTCTGGGTGAAAACGAAATGACATATTTTATATAGTAGTAATATTTTATTTTTTTTTAAATTTCATCAATATTGTTTTAAAGATTTCACTGAATACAGTATATAATTATGGAACAACTAGAAAAAGAACTTGAAATAGCAAATGTATTAAAAAAAAATATGATTGAATTTTTAGATGAATTAATTGATCAATTTGAAGAAGAGGGCGATTTAATTGTCATGCGTTTTTTTATTCATGATCAAATTCCAGTGGATCACATTATGAAACGATTTTTACGATATGTCTATCCATTAAAAGATAAAATTAAAGAGAAAGATGAACGATTTTTTATTGAAAATAATAATATTTTTGGATCATCACCCACTGATAAAGTAATTCATTTTAAAGAATTATATGTAAAAATGTCAGACGAAAATCGTATGGTATTATGGGATTGGTTTAATTGTTTTATTACCATTTGTGATAAATATGTAAAACTAACGGGATGGGTTGTTTAATTTATTTCATAATACGATATCATTATGAAAGTAAGAGTACCAGTTACATACCACTATACATACGCACAGCATGTTGATATGCTTCTTCAAATAATCGTTCATCAATATGCTCATATTCTTTTTTTAGTTCATCGTATGGAGAATAGGTATCTAGAAAATCTACTAATAATGTTTTTTCTTCTTGACAAAAACATAACGCAATCTCTTCTTGAACTTCTTTTGAACATGATTTTAAATGAATACTATAACGTGAAAATACAGACGCTTTTATTTCTTCTTTTATTGGCATGGTTAATTGAATGGTATCATCAAATCCTTGTAACATATTAATAATACGAATGACGTGACCAGACCCACACCATCCATTCATTTCTCTCATTTCTTCTAGAAATCGTTTCTTTAGTTCTTGTTCAAACGGTGATGCAAGAATACGTTGATAAACATAACAAAGGATTTCTGTCATACGAAATCCATAAAATAACCCCGTATCCATTGTAATACGCTGAAAACTTAGTAATGCAATGTCATCTCTACAAGATTGAAGCCAATCCAGAATTCGATCCATTTCTACCACTAATGGTTCACTTGTAATTTCTTTTATTGCTCCTTCAATGTTTTCAATATCATGTATGTTTTGTGTATTTGTATATATGGTACGTTCACGTCCTGGTACAAATCGAGTGCCTAATTCTTCAATAATTTTCCCAGCTGCACTACGAAAAGATGGTGTACCCAATCGTAACAGGATGTCTGCCGCTTCAGAACGAATCATTGTATCTTCATGTTCTCGTTTTGAAAAACGATACAACCATTGTTGACTATATTTTACATGTGTATTCATAAAAGGATAATCAAGTAATGGATGAGTTAAAATAAATTGTGCACTAATTAATTTATATAAGATCGGTTCAGAATAAGTATAAAACCAATACACATACCCATATAAACATACATCTATGGAATCGGATGATAATTTTAATTGTGTTAACCATGAAAAACGATCTTCGATAGATAATGATGTTTCTGCAAGTACTTTTAATAAAATACGAATACAATATGTATTTTTGTCAAGGTAAGGAGACTGATAGATACGTTTACATGCTGCAAACCGTTCACTTGATGATAATTGATGATTCATTGCTATTTTTTCTAACTCTTGTAGTGGAGAATGAAGTGAATCAGACACTGAAAGATCCATAATGGAAGCCATTGGTGGTTCATCAATATATTCAGAATCGATCGTATCAATATGATCATTTCTATCTTGTTCGACTTCTAGTTTATTTGTAATACCAAATTCAGACAAATCTAATGAGGTAGTCATATGATTGATTGATTATATGATTATCTTCTTTTTTAAGTCATGAAACTAGCCTTACTGATTTAAACAAATTCATAAACGTAATAGAGACTAATGAGAAAAGAGGATTTTAATATTTATGAATTCCATCAAAAAATAAAACGACTGTGTGAAAAATATACAGATACTGAATTATTTGAAAAACAATCTCTCATACAGCAACAAATGAATGAATATACAGAAAATTATACAGTAGAAATGAATATAAAAAAAGAATATCAAGACATTCAACAAAAAATATCACAAGTCCAAGAATATAACAATTATAGTACAGTTGCTGAAACAATTATACTTGAATTTAATAAATTATTAAATTGTACTATCAAAAATAACTTTATGAAAAAATCAAAACACACAATTGATGAAAATGTAACGAAAAGAAAGGAAGAATTAATTAATATGTATATCCTTCATATTCAAAATTATTCACTATTATCTAGTATCTTACCACCATTTGAAAATAATATATCACATAAAATATGTTCTGATTGTAATGTTGAACTTGAAGTATTTGAACATAATTTACTGTGTCCGAATTGTTGTTGTGAATACCCAAATTTACAACCCGAAGACATCTCTTATAAAGATTTTAGTCGTATTAATACGAATATCAAATATAGTTATATTCGACAGACTCATTTTAAAGATACGATCAAACAATTTCAAGGCAAACAACAAAAGTACATTGATCAAGCAGTCTATCAAACATTGTATAAATGTTTTGATCATGCTGGATTTCCAAAAAATAGTTCAAATAAATATTATAGTGCTACCAAAGATCACATTAAAATGTTTTTACAAGAAAATGGATTATATAAGTATTATGAAGATATGAATTTAATTTACAATAATATTACTGGAAACCCATGTCCTATTATTGATCAATATGAAAAACAATTAATTGAAGATTTTGATAAATTAATTATTGTATATGATAAAGTTATTAAAGAAGATAGTTCCAATTATGAACGTTCTAATTTTTTAAATTCATACTATATTTTATTTCAATTATTAAAAAAGAATGGATATGCTTGTAAGGAAACCGATTTTCCTATTATTAAAACAATTGATCGAAAAATTGAACATGATGAAATTTATGAAAAATGTTGTAAACAATTAGGATGGTTTTTCTTTCCTACTGTATAATGTAATTTATGTTAATCTGGATTAAAGACACAATATTAGTATAAGTATAACCATGTCTGCACAGTCTACTGATTCATTTCGTGAAGAATTTCAAACCAATTACCTTGTAAAAGATGAACCCGAATGCATGAAGAATCGTCCAAAATTAGATGGTACTTCTTCTACCTTAACACCTGCTGAATGTAAAGAAGCAAAAGAAGAATTAGTGGCATCTACGTTTACCAGGTATAAGTTTCCAAAAGTTCAACGTTTTCGTGTTGATCCTCCTATTAATCAAATGAATTATTATTCATTACATTCCTTTACCCCTTCTCCTAACGCAAAACCCGATGAAGATGGTTGTTTTGGTGTTGTAAAATTTCGTGGGGCATTTGGTACATTGGATGAAGCAGATGCTTGGGCTGAACATTTAATTAGAAATGTTGATAGTTTACATGAAATTCATATTGGTTATGTAGGGAAGGAATTCCCACTTACCTTGGATCCGTTGTATTTTAATGAGACCCATGAAGTTAACTTGAAAAAGAAAATGGATATGGTAGCGAAATCTCATGTAAAAGCATCACAAGAAAAAGAAAAACAAGATATCGATCAATTGAAGAAACGTGAACGTGAGTTATTAGAATCTTCTAAACAATCTGCAGAGGAAATGAAAGTGAGTCTCGATCACTATATTGCTCTTAAGGTAAAGTGTGCAAATATTTGCGTTGTTCGTGATGAAACAATGAAAAAATTAGAAGCATATGAAAAATCCAAGCAGGAAGCACAAGATGAAATTGATGAATTAAATAAACAATTCCCTGATTATGCAGCACAAGCATTACCTACGTTTCTTAAAAGTCTGGAAGAAGTAGGTATCAAAGATACGCCCTTATTAAAATATATGCAATAGAGTACTTTTGTTTTTTAGTTGTACTACATTTTTTACTGATTATAATTATACTAACTAGTATAATTAATAACGTATTGGTATTTTTTTCTAGATAACCACGTTTATAGTAGAGTTATGTTTAATGTGATTTACTTTTATGTTTTTTACAAACACCCTTTCGTTTCATTGATGTACGTTTTTTATGGTTCGATCTACGTGTTTTTTTTCCGTATGATTTATTAGTTAATCGGAGTTGTTTCTCCTCAATAACTTCTTCGTGCAGGGGTTCTTTATTAAATGGGTTTGCTTTCCATAACACTCTAACAGAACGTTGATCTTCGAATCTATGTATTATATTTCCAATTTGATAGTGGGGTTTATTGTAATAATCCATAAGTGGTGTTATTCGTGTTACTTCATCACCGATATTAAGTCTATTCATTTACTATTTGTATTTATTTTATTTTTTTTATTTTATTTATAACAGACTAATTTCACATTAGTATAAAGTATTCATACGTTTCATACTATGGTTTAGTTACAATATATAGTGATACATTTTGAAAAAATGAAAATCTAAATTAAAGGTATACAATTAGATAAGAATCAACAACACAAACATGTCCAAGAAATTTGCGTCCAAAATCAGTCCTCGTTTTACTCAATTAATTTCACTTGACTCATATGATTTGAATACTCTTTACTTTGATCCTCCGCAAGAAATGGAAATTCAACAAGGCAACAAATCAATTAAATATTATAAAATTAATGTAGGAAACAAGACTAGCGCCGGCGTTGGTGAATTTGTATTTAATATTCCGTTTATGTGTCATTCATTCGGTGTCGAAGAATTTCAAAATGAACAAGGAAAAACAACCAATCATTCGGTAAGTTTATCGTTATTGGACATGAATGCTCCTACTGATGAACAATTGGATTTGGTAAAGAAATTCACTGCGTTAATTGATAAAGTAAAAGATCATTTAATTAGTGTGAAAAAAGACATTAAGAAACCCACCTTGGATAAGAATGATCTGAAAGCATTAAATCCCATGAAACAAGCCTTGGATGAAGATGGAAATCCTAAAGGTAATGCGTGGTACTTTTCACCCAAATTAATGGAACGTAAATTGTACAATAAAGAAGATCCCTCCGATATTCAAATTAAAATTGAAACGGAATTCTTCCTTGAAGATCAATTTGATAAAAAAGGTGACCCAGTGGCGATTTCTCCATTAGAATTTACTGGAAAGAAACATTTTAAATTTCGTGGTGCGATTAAGATTGACAATATTTACATTGGTAGTAAAATTAGTATTCAATGTAAAGTATATGATGGAGTTGTCTGTCATGTATCAAATGAACGTAAACGGTTAACAAAACTGTCGCCTCCTTCTTCGATTGGTGTAAAAGGTACTGTATCCTCTTCGTCTGTTTTATTACAACAGGAAGGCGAAGAAGAAGACGATGAGGTACTTGATGTATTATTAGATGATGAATAGATATGAGTTTTATTTTGTAGTTGTTTACTACAAAATCATTATAACGTATATATTTACCTTGATATTTTTTTGTAGATGACTATAAAAAATGAAAATAGGATTCATCATATACTTACATACAGTGAAAAAGAATGTCTGTAACTGTTGACTTTTATTCTGAAAAAGCGATTGTGGTTCGTAACACATTGGAACATCATGGACCTATTATGGAACAATTAGGTGGTACATTCAATGAAAAATTACGTGGTGGTCGGGGTTGGATTTTTTCTAAATTCAAAATGTCACAGGTCCGAAATATTGTAGATAAATTAAATTCAGGTCAATACGGAAATGAGTATGAACAAAAATCATCTACTGTCGTTTCTTCTTCTTCATCTTCAGTAGTACCATCTTCCTCTTCAACTATTGTTCCATCAGATATGGTTTCAAAAACTGAATTTTTAAGTGTTCTATCACGTTTAGAACGATTAGAAGCACTTGTTTCAAATTTATGTCATAGTAATGGTACAATGATGAAACAGACTATTCCTATCGTACCGATAGCGACAACAAACGTTTCTTTACATCGTAAAAGTAAAGAAGATGATCCAGATGATTTTGTAGAAGTGGATGATCAAGATGAACCACCAGTCGAACGAAAACGAATGGTATCGATTCAACGAAAATAATTTTAATTTTATCTTTTCTTTTCTAATCTAATTACAAAAAAAGAAAAGGAAATGTTTTTATCTTCAGCTTCTTATTCTTCAACACCAAATGATATTAATTATCATACACCTCCTTTAAAAGATGAAGAACAGCAGAATTTGGCTGTCTGTTTAGGTACATTTTCTGGATCAGGTGCCGAATATAATACATATAAAGCAAATTGTTTTGATTTAATGGTAAGTGCATGTGCTTCAAAATGGACAACCGAATGTGATATCTACATTTCAAATACAAATGCTAAACAAGCTGAATTATTCATGAATACAGTTGCATCTCATTCTAGTGTACCACTTACTTCAAAAAATTCATGTAAATTAGGTGGATTTCCAAATATTGAAAAAGAACGTATTGTAATGGGTATGAATACGTTCCAAACAGAAGATAACACGTATATGCCAATGTCATGTTATCAATCTACTTTTTTGGAACAAAAGAAACGAAACATAATGAAACGTCAAGAATATGAAGAAAGAAAACGTAAACAACGGTCTGATTATGAGGAACGAATGAAACAACGTATGGAAGCAGAAAGAGTGATTATTAAACATGAATCACCTAGTCCAACTAAGATCGAAGATATTCATGAAAAAAGAGAATCACTTGTTACAAAACAAAATAATTTTTATACCAATATTACAAATATAGAAAAAGATTCCTCTTGTAAAGATACGTGTGATATTAATAAAATGGTATAAAATAGTACTATTACATTTGTTCCATGAATATAATAATAAACTTGTTATGAACCAATATATTTTATAGTATGATACTATAAAATATAATATGTTGTAATGAAAAGTAATGTGTAGTCAATACAGTAAAAAAATAAATGTAACCATATTTATTTTATAGTTATGAATACAAATTATAATGATGAAACAACTGAAATAGAGACAGTAAATACGACATGTTCATAAAAAGGAAATAATACATATGGATTACGTTCATATAATGTAATACTTCCTAATCTTTTTTCTGTACGAAGAAAGCGATTTGTGTTCGTAAATAAAAATTGTTTATACAATTGAATGCATTTTTGCTCTGCATGAGCAAAGTTGTTTGTATATCCAATTGGTTTATTATCTTGTAAAATAACAAAAATATCAGTATCATTATAAACCTTACTATCATCAATTTCTTCTTCCTGTTCATCATCATCTTCATCATCTTCATCATCTTCATCATCTTCATCTTCTTCATCTTCTTCATCTTCTTCATCTTCTTCATCTTCTTCATCTTCTTCATCTTCTTCATCTTCATCTTCATCTTCATCTTCATCTTCATCTTCATCTTCATCTTCATCTTCATCTTCATCTTCATCTTCATCTTCATCTTCATCTTCTTTTTTTTTATCTTTACTTTCATTTTGTGTAATTGATGATAATAATAAACTCATGATTTTTTCCATTTCTTTATTATTTTTTAACTCTTTTGGCATAAAAGAAGACATTACATTTTTAAATAAATTACTCATGGCATGATTTACATCTTGTGACTCTACATTTGAACCAGTAGTAGAACTAGTAGTATCAGTCGTAGATGAACTAGTAGTATCATCACCAGAACCATTTGTAATTTCTGATTTTTTTTGTTCTACTTGATGTAATAATTCTTGTACCATTTCATTAATATTTGTCTCTGATAATTGAGCCATTTATTTGATTCCTATATATAGGTATTAGTTTAAATTATTTTATTACAAGTGATTTTTATTTTCATAACTAATTAGTTATAAAGATTATTACTTACAAATAAAATAAAGTAATAGTACTAATGTGATGATAAGTAATACATAAACCCATAACATAGAATTGTTATTTACACATTCTGGGCTATGTTGATAATAATAATTTGGACTTTCGTTAAGATATGGATTATGATCCATATGTTGATGATGTGTATTTGATAATGGAATAAGTGGATTATCAGATTCAATAGATGGATCAGATAATGGAATTATGACAGGAATGAGTGGATTACCAGATCCATCTGTAGACTTAGTAGATGAATCTGGTACTATATTATTTTTTCCTAATGTAACTTGTCCTCCAACTGTACCATATTGTTCAATATTTCCTGCACGCATAATAATAATACCACCGGTTAATGCAATTCCATTAGAAACTGTAACAATTGATGGGTATTCAAATTGTGAAATACGATTTTGATATTTTTTAGTAGGGTCATTTCCATACATGGCCATTCTCCATAGTCCTTCTTTACCCCATGATGTTCCCCAACTATTTCGTACCACCCAATATGGAACGGTTTCTCCTTGAATTGTATCTTGACCCCATCCAACAATGACCACAGCATGTGATCCGACCCAACTCCCTTCTACATCATTATAATCTATCCCTGGAACACCATCATATGTATAATTTTCTATATAAATTCCATTTGTTTCATTAAAATCACCTTTCATAAAATTAGAAAAGATATGAAAACCAGCTAATAATGGACCATACGTATACAAATAATATTTTATTAATGATTGAATGGTTTCTACTGAATACTTACGTAAATCGACATTTGTAGGAGACACATTACCATATAAACTACCTAAATACTCATTAATTTGTGATTGTTCCTTTTCCGTAAAGGTTGATAAATCAGGAGGAATACATATCGCCATTGAATCTGTTGCAAAATATTTTGTTGTAGTATCTTTAGGAGCAACTGAACAACTACAAGATGGAACATACTGATTTACATTTCCGGAATCAAAATGTTTTAATGGATCGCCTCCACATCCTGTAGATGAACACCAATTATAATCTAAACAACTTGATGCTCCAATTCCTTTTGTAGTCATATCACTAACCGCTAGACTTGGATCACCTCCATCACATTGTAATTGAGGTAAACAACTTAATAAATAAGTAGGACTCAATTGTGGATTCACTGGTGATTTTTTACTAACTACAAAAACGTCACTTAAACAGGTTGCTGCAGCTATGGCCCAACAACTTCCGCATAACCCTTGATTATATGGTCTTGTAATTTGAATATTATCCATCCAATTAAAATACATTGGTAAATGAACAGTTAATGTTTGAATGGAATCAAATTCAGTCTGTGACATTGTAAATCCATTCGTTTTTGTAAACATAGTAATGGGTGTCTTCATAGGTGCAATAAGACGTCGTGGTAAAATCTCTCTACCAGAAGTGACTGATTCTTTCATCGCCATCATATTTAATCTTCCATATACGGATGAACAACGAGCTTCTTTTAATTTTTCATTATAATTTGTTTTAAAACGATATGTTTTTTGTTCTTTTACTGGTTCATGAAATGGTGTAACAGTCATTTCTCTAGGAAATGGTAATATCGGTTTACAACGTGGTATCGAACTACCTTTTATGGATGTTAACATTTTGGTATGATATTCCACATCATCAGATACAGATACAGCTTGTGTTGTCATTTTATATTATATAAAGATTATGATATTATTAAAAAAAAATAAAAATCATATCCCTTGCATTATAAAAATTGTTTAAATCTTTCTTTTCATATACTATAGAGTAACAAGTATATGGCATGCATTCAATATCCTAGAAAAGAACGGGGTGGTGTAAATCCTGGGTCATGGGAAAAACCTACCATTTATCGTGAACCACCCAAAGAAATTATGACTCGTAAAAAAGAACGAATTGAAGAAGGAGATGTCACCTATAATATACGTAATAACCCTTCTCGTTATAATGACGCAATCAGTAATTGGCAAAAAGGTAAAAATATGATGGTAGCGGTTGATTATCAAAATCGTACCACACAATTAACCACCATGGACTTTGGATCCGCCTCCAATCCATACAAAGTTAATCAATCGTTTCGTCCACCGGCATTTCGCCAAATGGATACCCAACCATTATCTAGACAACAACGACCATACACAGCTGCTCAAACTAATATCGGATCCGATATGTCTCGTGATGATACAAGAGACAATCGTATGGACCGTTCTGAAGTATCTTTTTCAACGGGTGTTACACCTCTCTATCATGAATCCAATACTACTCTTTCTCAAAACATTGGTACCTATGCCGATAATCATGAACGTACTGATATGATACATGATGAATATATTGTACAACAATTATTATCTCAATTAAAAGGATTTGATTCCGTTGAATTACAAAAATTATTTTCCTATGAACATACACCACACGGAATTGTATTAACACCATTATCATATCAAGCATTATCCGCTCTACTTGGACCTATTTCAGTTGAATCACAACGTCATATTGATGAACAATCTTATCTTCAAGATGAGGTAGTACAATATGGTGTGGGTGCAAATAAACAAGGTCAATTACAATATGATGGTAATCATATGAATGATGAACATTCGTATCTTCAAGAGAACCTTCAGATCGGTATCGGTGCAAATACAAAAGGAACATTACAACGACATGAACATCATATTAGTGATGAAGAAGCATATATTCAAGATCAAATACTTATTGGTATGGGTGCAAATCGTTCTGGATTACAAACCATTGATGGTCAACGAAACTTACAAGAAGAACGGTATTATATCCAAAAACAAGTAATAGCATTATTAGGTGTAAATAAAAAAGGTATAGAGCATATTGAAGAACAACGTCATGTATCCGATGAAGACGCTTATATTCAACAATTACAACAAATTGGTCAAGGAGTAAATAGTAGAGGTGTCGACAACATCCAAGGACAACGTCATGTATCCGATGAAGATGCTTTTATCCAACAATTACAGCAAATTGGTCAAGGAGTGAACGTTAGAGGTGTAGGCAACATTCAAGGACAACGTCATGTATCCGATGAAGATGCTTTTATTCAACAATTACAGCAAATTGGTCAAGGAGTAAACGTTAGAGGTGTCGACAACATTCAAGGACAACGTCATGTATCCGA
>Ga0114971_10001332_pt1 | contig 16835 bp, 15 predicted proteins | sample M_140625_MF_Meta_FD_87320 | JGI IMG/M metagenome (GOLD analysis project Ga0114971, IMG submission 87320) | Freshwater microbial communities from Lake Montjoie, Canada to study carbon cycling - M_140625_MF_MetaG | ecosystem: Environmental > Aquatic > Freshwater > Lake | place: Lake Montjoie...
CCAGGAGGGATAAATGTAGGATTATTTAATTCGGTTAAAGGAATAGCAAATTGTGTAGACCAATCTTCTTCCCCTGCTACAGAAAAGAGCTGCTCAACGGTTGATTGTGACGCCATTGTGGGCGTTGTAGACAAATGTCTAATAAAAATTGGCGGCAAAGGGTCAGGAGAAAATGTTTGTAAAATTGGGTCTAAAGGCTCAGTTGTTGGTGGATTAACATCGCCTGGTAGTGCCGGATTAGACGACGTAGTAAATGTATCAATACTCGTCGCTTCTGAAAAATTCATATACAACAATAAGCCTGATGATAAGCCAGTTTGTCCTGTGTCTCCTTGAGCACCTGTGGCTCCTGTGGCTCCTGTATATCCTTGGGTTCCCTGTGGTCCTGTAGTACCTTGGGAGCCTTTTGGACCAATTGGTCCACCAGTTCCTTGAGTGCCTTGAGCTCCCTGTGCCCCAGCTGAATTATTATTACAGCATCGTTGTGCCCCTAAATAATTATTATAACTGTTATAATATGACATAGAATATAGTTAGAATATAGTTAGAATATAAAATAGAAGATTTTAACTATATATTTTTAAAAGTGAAGGCTTTCTTTTAAAAACTGAATGAAGAGAGGGATTATATCGAAGGCAATATGGAGTGATTAAACAGAAGGCAATGATGACAAGCACAATCGAATGGACCCCAAACTGGCTACATCATACTTGACAACTAGCGGCAAATCATTCTCTAAATAGAGCTCAATCTGAGAACATAAATTAGTACACTTAATAAAGTAGCCGAGGTTCTTCAAAGAAAACTCTCCCTGAATAATTTTAGACGAATCTTGCTTCAAAATGAAGCCCATCGACCCATCAGATTCAGCACGATGAATTTCAGCAGACGCAAATTGCCCCTGGCACTTAAAAATAAGTTCATTGCCAACTGACTTAATTTCCAGCTTATCAGAAATACACGACAAATCACGAATAATTTTCTGAAAATCGGCAGAAGGCAAATTAATAATAGATGAAAACTTCACATCCGGATATTCAAGCTCGTCGGGCTCAGGCTCAATCAACTTCAACTTCTGTGTCTTACATTGCTTAATATCACCGTTCTCAAACTTTAGCGCCAAATGAGAGACAATGCCGTCATAATAATCAGCATTTTCAATGTAAATTGTTAGCGTATCATCATTATCAATGGAGTTAATAAGCTTAAAAAGGTGAAACATATTAACACCAATAATAATCTTCTCCTTCTTACATTCATATGATTCAAAATTCTGCGCCGCTAAATACAGATGTGCTAAGATGGTATGCGACTTGTCCATATTAATAATACGAATACCATCGGGTTGAAACGAAATATTGGTCTCCAAAAGTATATCTTTTAGAGCGGTCATTAAAGTCCTAAAAGGAGCAATTTGGACTGTTTTGATTGTTAATACATTGCCTTCGTTAGTAGTCGAATTTTTATTAGTAAAGGTTGCCATTATTTCTATAATATAAGTAATTTTGAACGCAAATCTTTAAATAGTTATGCGTTAGAATTAATATATTTTTTAAAATATTATAAAATTAAAAACTATTATTAAACATTTGCTTTTGGCACTTTGTGTTGCCCATGCCCGTATCTACGTTTAGCCAATTCAGCCATTTTGTATCCTTTGGAACCCACTTTGCACCCATCATGTAAAATGTTATAATCAACAGCACCGGCTTTTCCTGCCGTTAAAGCACTAGCTAAACGAGCATTGCCCCAAGATTGCGCTGTTTGATTAGGTCTAGACCCAGACGAAAAATATGCTCCTTCGCCCTTATTCACGATTTTCTTAAGTGCCGCCAATGAACACCCCGTCTTTTCCGAAAGCTCTTTACTAGGAACAATATTTTCTAAATTATACATTTTTCTAGCGGCTAAAATATGTTTAGACGTTTTTGTTTTAAATGACTTGACTGGTTTTCTTGTATAATAAATCCCTTTCTTATACATCTTTCTAGATTTCTGAATCATTTTTAATTGAGCAGTTTTATCCTTTCTAGATAATCTTTTAGGCAAATATCGAAGCGTTACTGAACGTTTGTTAGTTACTCTCATATTATTTACTACTATATAGAGATAATATAAAATATATAATAAAACAATCTAAATACAAATTAGTGATATAATAATTATAGAACAATACAAATGGCACAAGAAGCACTAGTACCCCCCTATAATATAGACCAAACGCAAGCTCAAACATTTAATACAATGGTAGACCTAACCGAATTATACAACAAATACAAAGATTGCCCTTATATGTTGAATCGACTACAAACATTTATAACTAATTTACCTAATTTGTTAGATGCTGAAAATAAAAAGTACGAAGAACGGGTCTCAAGAATGAATGAACTAACAATGGAGCAAGATAACTTCTTCAAAGTTTATTTGAGCAAACATCAGTATTTTTATATGCCGTATAATAACATCTATTATGTATACGATGGTAAAACATATAGTATCATAAAAGATGATGATATCCATCACCACTTGCTTTCAACAATTACCGATGAAGGCAAACTGATGGCTTGGAAACACAAAACAAAACAGACTATAATCAAGCAAATAAAGGAACGTTCACTATTTAAATCAGTGCCCGAGACATACACAATTCAGAACGTTTTAGGATTCTTACAGACTATATTTGAATCCAGAACAGAGGCTAAGTATTTCTTGACAGTTATTGGCGACTGTGTTTTGAAGAAGAATGTAAACCAACCAATGTATTTTATTAATGCGAATATTAAGAAGCTTGTTCTACTCATTGATTCCATCGCATATGTTACTACGGGTAACTCAATCATGAATAATTTTATTTCCAAGTATCACGACAGTCATAATATAACCAATTACAGACTAATTAAGACCAATGAAAATGCCATATCCTATGACCTAATAAAAGATGCTTTAAATAAAATAGGTATTGATTTGCTTTGTATTGCTGCGCATTATTCAGAGAGATATACAAATTCCGACAATTATCTTTTAACAAAGTCAGATGAACAGGTAAAACAATATGCGCAGTTTTTCTGTCAGAATACGACAGATAAAATTGTAGATAATTTTATAAAGCAGTGTATTAATATCAAACAAGGTCAATCAGAAACAAATACAGTCAATAATGTTTATACATTGTCTTGGAAGAATATGCATTATATATGGAAGCTATATTTGTCAAGCATTAATGTACCAAATATGATATATACTAACAATTTGAAAGATGTTTTAAAGACTAGATTGGTGTTTACTGAGACATTAATCGAAGATGATGTTGTAAATAAAGAACCGATATTTTTAAATGTTACTAGCAAATATTTACCTTCGGTGAGTAATTTTTTAGCCTTTTGGGAGAAGCATATTACTATTTTGAGTGGAATTCAAGAAACTGTAAATGATGATGAATATGAAATCGACGAAATTGTTTCATTATATAAGATTTCAGATTACAAAAATGTATTCATCTCAGACAAGGATATTATAAAAATGATTCATCATTATTTTTCACCGCAAGTGGAGGTTATTGATAATAAATATATTACAAACATTGCGTGTAATTTGTGGTCTAAACATGACGATATTTTGAAATTTTTGGAAAACTATAAGAATAATGTAAATAATATCAAGAAGAAGAATGACTTAATATCATTTGATGAATTGTATAAAAGTTACAAATCATTTTGTCAGGCAAAACAATTAGTAGATAATGATAAACGTTTGCTGCCAATTGTAAGCAAACAATTCTTTGAAAAATATGTTTGTCAAGAACTCAGTGAACATATAAAATATGAGAAGTTTGTTAGTTCAGAGTGGAATAACAATCAATGAATTTAAGCAAGTAAAGAACGAGCTGTAGGGTCAGTTATATCCATTGGTATTAATTGACCAACTCCACCTCTCATTTTATGACTGCGTCTATGCTTGTGTCTTTTTCCACCAGCCATACCAGCACGCAATTGGACGGCTGTGCTACTGCCTCCAAAATCAGTAATATTTGCTCCGGCAATGTTATCACCATAAGGAGCACCACCAACTAAGGCGCGAGATAAAGCATTGTCGCCACTGTCACTAAGAGGAGCGGGCATTAAATGGGCCATATATTTACCACCTCTCAAAAAAGGGTTACCACCTCTCTTGCCCTTGCTTTTACCATGCTTTCTAGAGCCAACCTTGACAAAGCCAAAGTGTCCCTTCTTTGTCTTGAAACCAGCCTTAACAAGGCGATTATCTTTTTTAGCGGAAAAGTGCTTCTTTCTAGACACAATACGTCCAGACTTATTCTTCATTAGATGAGACTTTGTAAGACCACCAGATGTCTTTTTAGCATTACCGTGCCATACTTCAGCGCGAGAACCAATGATTGAATTATAACTCATTATAAAATATAACAAGAAAAAATAATATTTCTTAATAAATATTTTAAAAACGCGCTTTTAGAATTTATTTCTTAATGGTCGAGGACTTCCTCCTGGCTGCCCTTCAATTCCTCCTAAATATGTATTATATGTTCTGGCATTAACACTTACACCTAAACCTAACCCCACATTTCCAAAGGTAGTTCGTCCTCCTAAACTGTTTGTTACTAATTGTGATATTCTTGCGCTTTGTGTTTGTACAGGGTCAGTATACCCTGTCTTAATTTTATTTACCTTTTCCTGAATACATCCAATACCTTCACAAGGCAAGCAAGTGTCATTTATAGATGTTACGTAAAATATAACTATACCAGAACCGCCATTTCCTCCAGCTCCACTAGTGCCAATTATACCATTTCCTCCAGTCCCCCCTCCTCCTCCTCCACCATAATTACTAACAGCAGATGAGCCGTCAAATCCTGGATTAATTGGATAACATTGGCCTCCATTTCCAGCATAATTATTCCCACCTGTACCACCTTTTGCCCCACCGTCTCCATTTCCACCCCCGCCCCCTGCGCCATAATTTAACAATGGTGAATTAATTTGAGCCCCATTACCACCGCTACCGCTTTCATAATATCCACCTCCACCACCAGAGCCATTAATACCATTATATCCATTCTTATGTGCCGCAGTTCCACCAATACCCCCTAAACTATTTGAGCCATTATTTCCACCTTTACCTCCTTCAAAAATGAATGAAATACCATTTATACCACCTTGACCTCCATCGGCGTTTATTATAAAACTGCCAGTATTAAAATTAGTATTTTCACCATTTGTTCCACTAGTAGAACCGTAACCAGTATCAGACAATCCGCCTTCCCCTCCATTTCCAACAGTAACTGTTACTGTTTCTTTTAAATGGGTATAAAATGTACCATTTAAAACTTGTCCTCCTCCACCTCCACCTCCGGCACCACCTCCTGCTAATGCGCCACCACCTCCGCCACCACCTCCAGAAACAGCTACATAATCTATTCCAGAAAATGTATTGAATTTAATAGTACCATTTGTATTAAATGTAATAACAAATTGTCCATTTTCATATATATATGTAAAACCAGTACCGGTAAATGGTATTTGTGTAACAGATGTTTGACAAAAAAATAATTTATTTAATACTTTCCTTAATTCTCCTTTTTTTCCAGGGCGAAAACTTAATCCAGACATTTGTATCTATATTCCTTTTATACAAAATATAAAGGTATAAAAGGAATAAAATTGAAAAATATATAAACATAATTTTAGAATGTATAATAGAATAAACAAAATGAGCAAGACTTTAAACAATAGTAATATGAATATGGAGGACAAAGACCTCTCTTTAAAATACCAGCAGAAAACAGATAAGCAGCATATATTAGATAATCCAGATACATATATTGGTTCAGTTGAGAAAGTGGAAGCAGACTTGTGGGTTTTATCACAAGCAAAAAGCGGAGCTACAGAAGTAAATGAAACAAAAGCGGATGATAAAATTGTTGAAAGAAATATGACTTATATTCCAGGATTATTTAAGTTGTTTGATGAAGGTGTTGTTAATTGTAGAGACCATGTGATTCGCATGGATGCCGCAATTAAAGCCGGGCAACCAAATTGTATTCCTGTTTCCTGTATTGACATATCTATTCAGGAAGACGGCACTATTGTTATGATTAATGATGGAAATGGCATTGATGTAGCTGAGCATCCCGAATACAAGGTCTACATTCCCGAGCTCATTTTTGGACATCTAAGAACATCTACAAATTACAACAAAGATGAAAAGAAGATTGTTGGAGGTAAGAATGGATTTGGATTCAAATTAGTGCTAATTTGGTCTACTTACGGACAAGTTGAAACAGTAGACCATGTACGCGGTCTCAAATATGTCCAAGAATTCAAGAACAATCTAGATGAAATATGTAAGCCTGTAATTACTAAATGTAAGACGAAGCCTTATACAAAGATTACATTCAAGCCAGATTATAAGCGACTTGGAATTGAAGGTTTAAGTCCAGACCTAATTGCTCTCTTGAAAAAGCGTGTTTATGATATTTCAGCGGTAACAGATAAGTCTATAAAAGTCAAGTATAATTCTGAGCTTATTCCAGTGAAGAATTTTCAGCAATATATTGACTTGTATATTGGTGATAAATCGACGTCACCTAGAGTCTATGAAGATGATGGTGAAGTTGGTAGATGGGAATATGCTGTTGCTCTTACACCAAATAATGAGTTTATTCAGGTATCGTTTGTCAATGGAATCCATACGGCAAAGGGAGGTAAACACGTCGAATATATTCTAGGACAAATCACACGAAAGTTATGCGACTTTATTGAGAAGAAGAAGAAGGTCAAGGTAAATCCAAACAGCATAAAAGAGCAACTCATTCTGTTTATAAGATGCGACATTGAAAACCCGGCATTTGATAGTCAAACCAAAGATTTTATGAATACTCCGTCATCAAAATTTGGTTCCAAGTGTGAAGTCAGTGATAAATTCATTGAAAAGGTCGCCAAAATGGGTGTCATGGATGCGGCGCTTCAAATCACAGAAGTTAAGGAAAACAAGGCGGCAAAGAAAACTGATGGTACTAAATCTAAGTCAATTCGAGGCATTCCGAAGCTGACTGATGCGAATTGGGCTGGCACTGATAAATCATCTAGCTGCGTTTTAATCTTTTGTGAGGGAGATTCAGCCAAAACTGGAGTCATTTCTGGACTGTCATCTGAAGATAGAAACGTATTTGGCGTGTATCCTTTGAAAGGCAAGGTGATGAATGTAAGAGGCGAATTACAGAAGAAGGTGTCTGAAAACAAGGAAATTGCTGAAATCAAGAAGATATTAGGTCTTGAAACTGGCAAGACATATACATCAATTGCTGACGTAAATAAATCATTGCGTTACAGCAAAGTAGTATTTATGACTGACCAGGATTTGGATGGGTCACATATTAAAGGCTTGTGTATTAATTTGTTTCAGAATGAATGGGTGTCTTTAGCACACATTCTTGGATTTATTGGATTTATGAATACTCCTATTTTGAAGGCAAAAAAAGGCCAACAAGAACTCAAGTTTTATAATGATGGTGAATACAATACTTGGAAAAATAGTGCGGCAACAGACACAAAAGGATGGCATATCAAATATTACAAGGGTTTAGGTACATCTACGAAAAACGAGTTTGTTGAGTATTTTGAGGAGAAGCGTTTTGTTGGTTTTGAGCATACACAATCAAGTGATGATGCGATTGATATGGTATTCAATAAGAAGCGAGCAGATGATAGAAAAGATTGGTTAGAAAATGTTTACGACAGAGAGAGTTATGTAGACACAAGTAAGCCAATGATTACATATGAAGAGTTTATTAATAAGGAGCTAATCCATTTCTCTAAATATGATTGTGACCGTAGCATTCCAAATCTGATGGACGGTCAAAAAATATCATTGAGAAAAATTTTGTATTCCGCTTTTAAAAAGCGACTGTCCTCAGAAATAAAGGTAGCCCAATTTTCCGGTTATGTATCTGAGCATTCTTGTTATCATCATGGTGAGGAATCTCTTAACCAGGCAATTGTAGGTATGGCACAGAATTTTGTTGGCTCCAATAATGTGAATTTACTTGTTCCATCAGGACAGTTTGGGTCGAGAATTAAGGGTGGCAAAGACGCATCATCTCCCAGATATATATTTACTTGTCTGGAGAAGATAACACGTTGTATATTTATTGAGCAAGATGATAATGTCCTTAAATATTTGTCAGATGATGGGACACCTGTTGAGCCTCAATTCTATGTGCCAATTATTCCAATGGTTCTAGTCAATGGTTCAAAGGGAATTGGTACTGGTTTTAGTACTGAAATCATGTGCTACAATCCGAAAGACATTATTCAATATCTAAAGGACAAACTTTCTTCGGCAAGTCTTATAAAAGAATTCATGCCTTATTACGAGGGCTTCAATGGCTCTATATCAAAGGTCGGAGATAGTAGATATTTATTCAAAGGTACTTATGAAAAACTTGGTCCAGATAAGATTCGTGTTACTGAGTTACCAATTGGTTTCTGGACAGAGGACTTCAAAGAGCTTTTAGAAGAACTAGAGGAAGAAGAAAAAGAAAAAGAAAATAAGGGTAATAAAGAAAAGAAAAAGAGTACACCTTATGTAAAGGAATATGATGATAAAAGTAAGGACACGAATGTAGATTTTATTATCACGTTTAACAAAGGCAAATTAGAAGAACTGGAACAATCAAAGGGTGACTATGGTTGTAATGGAGTAGAGAAGGTTTTAAAGCTATATAATACCAGCAGTACAACAAATATGAATCTGTTTAATTCTGAAGACAAGTTGACTAAATACAATGCTGTAAGTGAAATTATTGATGATTTCTTTGATACAAGATTGGAATACTATGGTAAAAGAAAGGCATATCTAATTGATGTCTTAGAAAAAGAGTTAGTTGTCTTATCAAATAAAGTCAGATACATTCAAGAAGTACTAAGTGGTAGCGTTGATTTGCGTAAGAAGAAGAAGGATGAAATCATTAAATTATTACAGAATAAGGGTTATCAGAAGATTGTAACAAGTGAATCAACTATAGATGAAGAGTACAAATATTTGGTTAGGATGCCAATGGACTCAGTGTCTGAAGAAAATGTTGAGAAACTCATGAATGAGCATAAGAGAAAACAAGCTGAATTAGCTGAAATTATTGCGACGAGTTGCCAACAAATGTGGTTAAGAGAATTGTCGGTATTGGAGCAGGAATATACCAATTACAGATTAGAGCGTGATATTGCGATTAATGGTCTAAAAACAAATAAATCGTCATCAATAGTAGTTAAGGGCAAGATTGTAAAGAAAATAGGAGGTAAGAAAGTCCAATTGGAGGAGGCTTAAATAGCTAAGTTGTATTTTAGTTATTAGTTATTAGTTATTAGTTTGTAAAATATAATAATTGGTGTTTATTATTATATTTTTTTATTTACATTTTGAAAATGTATGTAAATAGACCAACATAGGATAATAATACGCTATGTAAAATCCAATAATTCTGTTCAGGGATTGTTTCATTTATTCTTGATATATTAGATAGAATTTTTTTCGACTCTCTTGATTGCTCTGCGGTAACATTATTCAAATGCTTAAAATACATATGAATGTCGTTAATTTGTTTGTCTTTAGCATTGATATCTTGGATATATTTTTCGTAATCTATAAATCCTTGAACCATATTTGTATTAGTATTATTATTAGGAGTCCAATAGGGTCGTTTTATAATAGAATTTGTTAATAATCTAGACCTAGTCAACATTTTAATAATATTATTATAAAATAGATTGGTTTTAAATACTAATTAATTTAAAATAATTATTTTTTGTTTTTGCTATTATTTAAAATTTTCTTTTGAATATCCAATAACCGCACACGCAATCCTTTTACCAGCATTACCTGTCTTTAAACTTTCGGCATTTTCACCTTTTCCACAATCATCTTCATCTTCGTGAATAATTAAACCTCTTCCAATTATATTGGCTTTAGAACCTCTAAGTTTAATAATATTATCATAAAAAGTATATTTTGCTTCACCTTTATTATTGGTAGCAATATTACCTAAATCTCCTACGTGTCTTTCTTTCATACCAGGACATCCATGAGTATTTCCGTAAGGGTTAAAATGAGAGCACATACTTGTACATTTATCAGTTAAATCTCCGGCTTCGTGAACGTGAAATCCATGTAATGAATTTGGAATTAGTCCTTTAATATTAAGGTCTATTCTGATTTGTTTTTTATCAAAATCTTCAGTAAATTGTACAGTTCCTTTAATTGTATCATTAAAGACCGCAATAGCAGAAATTGGTTTGGACATTATATAATAATAATAACAAATAATAATTAAAAAACAAACTATAAGTAATGCTTTACTCCTTTTAACATTTCAAACGCCAGTTATTAATTGTTTAATGTTTTTTTGCGTTTTATTTCTATAATTTTTATTATTAATTGTTTTATTTTTTTTATTAAATAAATCTTTTATATTTGGAAATGGTTTATTAAATTTATCATATAATTTTTTTATTTTTTCTAAATTATATTTGCTTACTAAAATGAATGGTTTTAAAGTTTTATCATCATTTTCAACTACATAAAAATGTAGTTTCATATAATATAATATACATAATTCTCTTGATATAACATGATTTATAGGGAAACTTTCTGTTATAATTTTTTTTAATATTGATGTATTAGGCAAGCCATTTATTATTTTTAAATTGTCTTTTGATAAAGCAAACATTTTTTTAATATTATCAAACGTATATTCTCTAATATTCCCTAATTTTTTTTCGGCATATGTTGGAATATTATGTTTATCGCTTATAACTATTCGTATTGGAAATACATCTTCCAATTCTATTTTTTTTGAATTATTTATATAAATTTCTGGTTTATCTATTATATAACGAATAAAAACATCATTTTTAAATAAAGAATATGGTTCCATTGCCATACTAAAATAATGACCTTTACACTTATAGAAACATCCAATTGTATCAAAAAATCTACCTAAAATAATTTGTTTTTTATTTTCAAAAAAGAAGTTGTCTGGTTTGCACGAATTAAAATTGTTTTCACATTTAATATTTGATATTGACTTTTTTTTTATTCTTTTAAATTTTTCTTTTTCTGGATTAATCGCATTTAACAATAAAAATAGTTCATCAAAATATACTTTATTACAATTTTTTGGATTAAAATCAAAACTATAATTATCCATTATATATAATATATAATTATAAAATATCGGCGTTTGAAATGTTAAAAGGTGTAAGCACAACTTTGTAATGCTTTAAAACCACTTAGGCATCTTATAATTACGTTTATCAAATTGTGTATCACAAACAGGCGCAGCTAAAGGTACAACCAATGTGCTGGCATCATGTAAATATTTGATATATCCTTGTGCTTCACTATACACCTTTGGAACAGCATAATCCAATACCATTTGGTTAAGTTTTTGAATTTGTCCGGCAATATTTTGAGACAAATTTGCGGAATATTGTAGAAAAATAGCACGCATTATAATTTTCAAACTGTCACAATCTTGAGGGCCAATTGTGTATTGACCATTTGATATTTTATAAACACCAGCTCTTATTCCATTTTGTAAAATTTGAATATTTTCTTTAGAAAAATAAGCAGTTGACAGTGCGGTTTCATCCCATTGACCTATAGTTGCGTTCCTAAATGTTGTACATTGATTTGCTGGAATTTTGTCATACATTTGAAATAATTGGGCAATATCTGGTGGATTTAATATATCAACTCTGCCATTTGTTTTGCCACTATTTGTATTTGTCATTTGATTATTCATAATATATAATATTATTGTATATAAAAATTATATATTTATTTTATATATTTATTTTATATAATGGAACTATCTTTTCAAAAAATAATATTAATTTTTGCTATAATATGTCTAATAATTTTGTTAGTTATTATTGGCATTTCATTATCTAAATCCAGTTCTAAAATGGTTTGGCCTCCTATTGTAGGTTCATGTCCAGATTATTGGCTAGATTTAAAAGGTGATGGGGAGGCATGTTATAATTCCAAAAGTTTAGGCAAATGTAATTTACCTAGAACGGGTAATAGAAACACGATGAATTTTAATGTATCACCGTTCAATGCTGAAAATGGTACTTGTTCTAAATATACATGGGCAAGCCGTTGTGGTGTAACATGGGATGGAATTACATATGGTGTTGACAATCCCTGTAATACACCGCCTCCTAGTTCCAGCTCTTAACCATTGTAAAATACTTTGTAAATAGATTAATACAACAAATTATATTATAAAAATTTATTTATAATATAATTTAAGACAAGTCGCTATAGATAAAATGTTTTTTAAAAACCCAAAACAATTACTAAATAATATAAACAAATTACCCAATGAAATAGTGTCACTTATTGAATCCTATGTACCTCCAATAGTAAAAATATTTTGGAGCAAAGTGCTATATGAAATAAACCACAAATTACTACAACAATATCTTTTTATTTGTAATAAAAATATTGAAGAATATATTCGAAGTATTATTCGAAAAGACCATGATTTTGTATTTAGTCGTTTGTTAGTTGATAATCTTGATAGATGGTTAAATTTAAAGAATTATTTATACAGACATTGTATTTATATGAATTATTTGGTATTCTTAAATAGTTATTGTATTGATAATGATTCTCAAAAATGCAAAGCTTTAATACAAGAAACTTTGAAAAAACTTGGATTTAGTAAAAATCAACATAAAAAGAACCTAATCAAATATATTAAATGGACATGAATAATATAAATATCTTATTAGAAAGAGAAGAAGAAACTAATAAAATCAAAGATATACTAACAAATTTTGAACAAACTAAACATAATCTAACAACCAAAAAAGGCATTTATATTTATGGTGACCCGGGTTCAGGCAAAACAACATTTGTCACAAATATTTTGAAAGAGTTAGACTATGATATTATTAAATATGATGCCGGTGATATTCGAAATAAATCGATTATTGACACAATTACCAAGCATAATATGTCTGATAAAAATATTATGAGCATGTTTCATAAGAAAGTAAAACGAATAGCCATTATAATGGACGAGATTGATGGAATGAATAATGGTGATAAAGGAGGAATAAACTCTTTAATAAAAATTATTAGACCAAAAAAAACAAAAAAACAGCGTCTAGAAGATATTACATTAAATCCAATTATTTGTATAGGGAATTATCATATTGACAAAAAAATCAAGGAATTAATGAAGGTATGTCACGTTATTGAATTGAAATCACCCACAAGAGTACAAATGAATAATATTATAAATCAAATTGTTCCATCCATTGATGAAACAATAAAACCTAATATAATTAATTTTATTCAAGGCGATTTAAGAAAACTAACAACAATTTACGAGCTATATAAAAATAAACAGGACATATTAAATAATAATATTATTCAAAATATATTTTTAATGAAGTCGTATAATGACGACACTAGACAAATTACAAAAAAACTAATTAATAATAATTATTTGTTAGAAGACCATTTAACCATTATGAATGAAACTGACAGGACTATTGTTGGTCTATTATATCACGAGAATATTATAGATGTTATTGGCAAACAGGCAAAGGACGAATCTATCCCTTTTTATTTAAAAATTTTAGATAATATGTGTTTTGCCGATTATATTGACCGCATCACGTTTCAGAAACAGATTTGGCAATTTAATGAAATGAGTTCTCTAATAAAAACATTTAATAATAATCGGCTGTATCATGAGTCTTTTTTAAATGATAGTAAACCTGATATAAATAATAAAACATCAACTTCCAAAAAACAAAAATTCAATCCAGCAGAGGTTCGATTTACAAAGGTACTAACAAAATATTCCACAGAATACAATAATTCTATATTTATTCAAAATTTGTGCCAACAATTAGGAATGGATAAGAAAGACATGTTCGCATTCTTTTTAGATATTAAAAATAAATATCCAGTTGGAGATACTGAATTGTCCCAATTATTTGAAAATTATGAAATATCTAAGCTAGATATTAATCGCATTTATAGGTATCTAGAAAAATACACAAAGGAAGATGCCGAAGACACCGAAGATATTGTTTTATCTGATATTGAAGCTGATGATTTATAATTGTGTAAAATAAGTTTTTTATAATAAAAAATATTATAAAAAATAAATAATTTTTTCTTCTTTTCATTTTCTACTTATATTTGGAACTCAAAAAATATTTAGTTTCGCTCCATATGCCAGTGTGCCTTTCTATAAGAATCAATTTCTGTAAACATATGCTTCTCATATTGCTCCGGACTATCATAAAACATTGATACAGACTCCTTCAATCCATTCTCACCAGTACACAACGCAACAGAATATAACAAATCTTGGTCTACAGAACCAACCTTATAATCATATCTAATTCCTGTCACCGCATTTCGAATGCGTGTACCAACAGGCCCGCTACCATAAATACCAACTGGCACTTTTTTATAAGTAGTATAACCATTTTTAAGTGTTGCTTTCTCATCAACCGCACTTCTGATAACCTTATGATAATTCTTGTCTAAAGGTATAGACAACTTATTTGCATCCTTGTTATCAGCAGTATCGTTGGCGTTGGTAAAATAATCGACCTGAGGCATTTTTATTCTAGTATATACTTATATACAAGTATATCTTTAAATTATTTTATATATTATTAATTGCCTTTGTTTTATATTCATTAAGTTCATTTGTTAAGTCCTTTATCTTTTTCAAAAGTTCATTAATTAAACACACTTTATCCTCTATTTGCTTCTCAAAATTAGCTATTTGCTTCTCATGACTTGATTCTTCAGAGTTCAGTTTTTTAATCATTAAAATACGTTTTTGCGCTTCTAACATTTTATTATGGTCATCTAATCGCCGGTTACGTTCTTCTTCCATATGTTTCATTTGTTCCATCAACTTAGGTTTATTTTCCGGTTTACCTGGTTCATAATTTGTTAATAAATTATTCATATCTACCATATAAAATTGCTTTAAATCTGTGTCTTCAATAAAATCGTCAACATTAAAGCGCGATAACTTGGTTTTAGTTGCCTCCATATTATCCAGCAACTTTTCCTTATTTAACGAATTGTGCTTATGAGAAAATACCATTATAGACTTTTGTGTATCTAATTGTTTTAAAGGAATTGTATAGTTTTTTAGAAAATGTCGCTCTTCGGCTAAAGCATTTTCCTCATTATAACTAGTTTGTAATAATAATTCTTTTTTAAAAGCAAATGTTGCTGCTGTTGCGTGATAATCTTTATAAGGACCGCATTGATATACTGCGTTTCTAGAATCAAAGTAAATATGCATCTCACTGCTTCCAGCAATCAGATAGTCTGGGTTTTCTAATAAAGTTTTAACTGCGTGTGAAACACGGTCTTTGGGATAATAGTCGTCATCATCCATATAAATAATAATATCACCTGAACATTTACTGTGCATTAAATTACGCTTTTTACCTAGTAGCATTTTATCTGAATAATAAAAGTATTTAACGTATTCAATGTCTTCTACAAGGTCACCAATAGGGTCTGTTCCGTCATCTATAATAATCCATTCAATTCTAGATTTTGGATATTCTTGATTTTCAATACATTTTTTAATAAATGGTATAAATGGCCTGCGATTAAACGTAGGTGTACAAATGCTTACAAATGGAACATCTAAATTATCTGTTTCTATTTCTAAATCATCCGTTAAATTGTTATCATTTTTTCCTGGTAGTTTATTTTTACTTTTATTCTTTTTTTTACTATTTTTATTATTTTTAATGTTTTTACTATTTTTTGGCATTTTTTATATAATAATTTATATACGAAATTATTATTTAAATTGTTTTTATACTAGTCTTGTTTTATTATAATTCTATTTTTATACTAATCTAATATTAAAACGTTTTTTATTTGAAGTTTTTTTTTCTGAACTGTTGCCACCTGCGAATACACTTGCGAACACTCCAGCAGTATTAGCTAGTCCTGATAACATATCAGGACTAGCTAGTCCTGATAACATATTAGGACTAGCTAGTCCTGATAACATATTAGGACTAGCTAATACTCCTGATAAAACATCACTTCCCCCCGTACCATTATTATTACTTGAATCCCGTTTGTTTATTCCCTTTACTGATGGATTGTTTCTTATTTGTTTGCCCTCAAGTAACCATAATGTTGTATTTTCGGAAAGGTTTAAACTATTTTTTAAACTATATATAAAATTTATAATTTCTTCTCTAATTTCATTAAATTTTTGGTCAAAATCTGAGTCCGATTTATTTTTAATTATTTCATTATATTTATTTTTTAAATTATTTAAATTATCAAAATATTCAGGTCCCAATCTATTTTTATTACCAAAATCTTGTAATCTTGATAAAATATCATTGAATCCTAATTCAAATTCTTTATCAGAATCAGTATTATTGTTATTATTGTTATTATTGTTATTATTGTTATTATTGTTATTATTGCTATTATTATTATTGTTATTATTGTTATTATTGCTATTATTATTATTATTGCTATTATTATTATTGTTATTATTGTTATTATTATTGCCTAAATCCAAACCCCCCGTACCATTATTAGAAACCCGTTCGTTTATTCCCTTTACTGATGGATTGTTTCTTATTTGTTTACCCTCAAGTAACCATGATGTTGTATTTTCGGAAAGTTTTAAACTATTTTTTAAACTATATATAAAATTTATAATTTCTTCTCTAATTTCATTAAATTTTTGGTCAAAATCTGAGTCCGATTTATTTTTAATTATTTCA
>Ga0114971_10001334_pt1 | contig 16807 bp, 12 predicted proteins | sample M_140625_MF_Meta_FD_87320 | JGI IMG/M metagenome (GOLD analysis project Ga0114971, IMG submission 87320) | Freshwater microbial communities from Lake Montjoie, Canada to study carbon cycling - M_140625_MF_MetaG | ecosystem: Environmental > Aquatic > Freshwater > Lake | place: Lake Montjoie...
CCAGTTGAATCTTTGTAGCGGTATCGGCCTTTCCTATCAGAGGCATGGTTCCTTGAAGACCGTCGTCCTCGGAATAAGTAGGAGCTTGAAACAGTCCGGGTATGAAACTGGAACAGATGAAGATCTGCTCGCTTGCGGTAGCCCCCCATATCCAATTGGCGGAACTGGACACGGACGTTGGAGATGCCGTCAATGCGGTGCTGCCCCCCAGGCTTCCAAATTTGCGAACCAACTTCTTGTCCGGTCGGGGAGATCCGTCAATCACTTGCGACTGCGGAGTGTTGTTGAGTACAACGCCCTGGATCGTCTTTTCAAAGAGAACCGACGCAGAAGATCCTTCCCACTGTGCGGCAAATCCGCGTCGTCCGTTTTGCGGGACCGACTGTCCGATTCGGATGTACACGGGCGTTCCCTCTTTTGCGGAAACGGTGGCGACTGTGTCTCCTCCATTAGACGTTGCGATCGCCAGTTGCTGCTTTCCGTCGCTTGAAAAGATTTGGACAGTCGTCGTTACTCCCGTCGGCGTCGTGACACGAAGAGAGACGGGAAAGGTGGGGTCTGTGGGATCCTGATAGACGAACGATTGACTGGCCTGAGCAAACGCACAGTGAGACGCATTCGGGGTAGACAATCCGGCAATGCCTCCACCGACATCCCTACAGGTTTGCCGATTGGTCTCTTTGGTACACGGCTCCGTATCCCCGTCAAATGCCGTGCGAAACATGACGTTGCCGTTGAGAGGCGGACAGCTTCCAAACGAAGGTGAATAGACACCATCCGTTACATTCGCACTGTCTGAAGGATCTACATAGAGACCGCCTACATACGTACCCGGATTGTTCCCCGTGTAATCCGTGCCTCCCTTGATACACATGCCACAGTCGTCTTTATACCGTGGGTCCGCCAGCATTCCGCAATTCTTGACTTCCGCACATCGTTTTGCGTTTGCAAGAGCCGCCGTATTTGCCGGAATCTGATACGGCGGTTTCTCTGAATAAAGACCGATGCCTGTGCCGTTGCTTCCTATAGGAGCCTGGTCTCCCAGTCCCGCCCTCGCACGAGGCGTGCGAGTCGCATCCGCGATGGCCTGATTTGTATTCGCAATTGCGGTCGGATCATCGGATCCTATGAAATTGGGCTTTGTAGGATCCGTCATAATCGCCAGCGGATTAAAGACCGAGGTTCCATAGGCCCCCACAGCCTCCATGCCCGCCTTTGCTGTATCCGAACTAGTAAAGCCCTCTTTGAAGCGGCTCCTATAATACGTCGCACATATGACGACCGCGATTACAAAGAGAATCAACGCGTGGATCCACTCCAACATCTTCCTAGGGTATACTTACACATTATCCGGACGAATGTTGGAAGCCGAATCCATATCCCTCGTAATCACACGCAGCACGATATGCGTTTGGCGACTCGTATTGAGAAAGGCGGCTCCCGTCAACGCTCCTCCTGTTGTTGTATTGAGCCACGTAGACAGATACCCCTCCTGGGTCGTGCTGCCGCCGAAATAGGAAGTGCCACGCCCCGCGGCCCCCGTAGTCGGATCGGCCCAACGGGAACGAAGGATGACGCAATTGGCGTATCCTGCGACATTCGCATTGAGCGTGATGTTGGTTCCGTTTGCGATGCCCACCGCCACCACGTATTGGTAATCGTTTATGAACGTCTCAAAATCGGAGAAGGTCGGGGATGCCGGAGTCGTTCCGCCGCCGCCCGTGCGAGGAACGGAGACGCCCTGGATCTGTATCTGGTCACCCTCGCCCACGGCACTAAACAGAAAATAGGTACTCGTCTGGAGAAACAAATAACTGCCCGACGCATCCGCATAATTGGTCGCGTCCGTGCCGAGCACCGTCACAGTCGAGCCCATACAAATGCGGTTAAGTGTAAGCACGTCGCTTGCGTCGCTCAGCAGTTCGGCATTGTGACGCTCCATTCGGATGGACAATTTCTGAAGCGTTGCGAGAGGCGTCGGCGTATAAATCTTCTGCGACTTGAGAAACTTCGGAATCAGACCTGCGTACCCCGACTTGGTGGCAGGCAGAGCGACGGTGTTGGAAGCACTGTATGCGGAAGGACTCGTCAGATCGGAAGACCATGTCGTATCGTATTGGACAATTGCGAACGTATTGTCTTCGTAGGGATTTGTACTGAATCCGTTGTTGTTCAGTTCAGCGATGCGAACCGCGGCAAAGGGCAGCGAAAAGACGTTGACGACGCGACCCGTGTCGTAGGTCGAGACACCCGTTTTCCGGGGAATCGCAACGTAGCTCTCAATGGGCACAATGGCCTTGACAAACTCAATGCGTTGGATGTTTCGGAATCGCTCCTGAATCGCCGTATTGTAGGAGAAGCCTGACTTCTTGGTACCGGTGTTGAAGAGGACGCTAAAGTTGTAGCGATTTTCGCTCGTGTTTCGCAGCCAGTCGCGATCGGCACTTGTAATAAATACGTTGTATTCCGTCTCCCGGTACTTGACGACGTCTTCTTGTGGAATAATATACTCTTGAGGACGGGGAGCCAGGAGAGGAGGCGGCGGTTCAGCCTGGGGAGGAACCAGTTCGGATCCGTCCACTCGGTTTTGACGGATTTCAAGAGTAGGTCCTCCCGTGTCTTTTGCCGGCGTTCCAAAGACGCTGCCAATACGAGTTGTCTGTGCTCCCTTTGCTTGATCTTCGCGTTGTTTCTGGGCCCGCTGCATAAGAAGCACCGGATCCTCCAGACGTTCCTTTTCTCCCACGGAAAACTCGGGCATCGGAGGAACGGGCATCGCGGGCGGCGTCCGATCTGCCATCATGGATTCATATCGCTGCTGCGTGTCTTCAAACAGACGATTGTATTCGTCGGGCTTTGCGAAGGCCCCCAGCGTCGTTACAGCCGGTGTTTCTTGCTTCCGCAACCACGCATCCACGGAAGCCGTGGACTCCTTTACTACTTCACGATTCAATTCCATTACAGGTTTCTTTGAGTTGACCTTGAACACCTCGGTCATGTAATGCTGGACAGTCTTTTGGATGCGAGTATCCATGCGATCAGGTATAGGCCCCACCTGTGCCTGATACTTTTGCTTGATGAATCCAACAATCGTTTGATAATTGGATCCATTCAAAAAAGGATTGGGGCCGGACATATCTCTATCCAAAGAACCCGAGATTTGTCTCTTAGATGACCGCAAGCGGTGGCTGCTTTTGTTGTTTTTGTTGTTAAACAAGCCGCAACCGCTGAAGCATCGGCAACGCCTTTTCAATCGCCTCTTTCCGGGGCCGTTCCTCCGCAAACAGCACATCCCGAAACGTATTCATTACATCGTCGCTCACGACATCCTTACAGATCTCTTGAAACGGTCGGCCTCCCAACAGATTCAGAATCATGTACATACAGTATGTGCCGCACTCCGACTCGCTGCGTTGATGGCGAATGTCGTTGTAGTAGACGTTCGTACATCCCTGATCTTGACACCGTTGAAGAAAGGCCGCTATCTCCTTTTCAGGCTTGTAGCCATAGGAATCATAGTAATAGGCATTCTTTGCAGGGATGTCAACGTAGGCGGCTACCCAATGCGATCCTGGCTTGTCGTGGGGGTCCAGATTGAATATAACGCCGATCTTCTTCTTACCCCGTTTTGCGGACTGCTCCAAATTCAATTTACACATCTCTTCGCTAACGCACTGCCCCCATTCCGGAACGGTCGTGTCAAAGTCAAGCGGCACCGCTCCTAAAAACGCAAACTCCGGGAATCCACCCTCGTACTGCTTCATGACGTTTTCAATCTGTTCCGTATCGAGCCATTGCTTTGGATCCTTGTCCCATTCTGTGGGCCGATCGGGTTTAAAATGCTTGAGTAACGCCGGTTGTTCTTTCTTTCCCGCGAGTTTCTTGACGGCACAGTATTCTGTATCGCATTTGTACTTTTGGGCCATTGCGTTCCGAAGTCCCTGCCACAGACTCGTATTCCGATTTGTACGCGTGCCCCTAGACTTTCCTACATGAACCTTGTTCTTCTGCGTCTTGTTCCACGTACGCACGAGCCGTCGTATGGAATCTGTAGGAAGACACGTAGATCCATTGGCCATCCCCGGCCGACACTGGTATACCGACATCCTTACCGTCTAGTAAGAAAAAAAGGAGACTACTAAGAAAGACGTATGGCGGAAGAAGGGCAACAGCAGAGCACCCGCATTTTTACCCGCTTTTACATTCCCTTTGTACTGAGTCTTCTTGTGCTTACGTTTGTATTTGTACTGATTCGCTCGTCTCCCGGGCTGTCGCTTACAGCAGCGGCGAGTCTGGTGCCCCGTCGTGCTTCTACGAATTATTCGTAATGATACAATAGAGATGGCGGCTACTGCTGGAAAAAGCTGGTCTGAGTATACTTCGTCTTCCGTATCAAAAGCCGGCACCGCGGCCTACGAATGGCAGAAAACCTTTTTCGGAGAGTCTATGCTCGGCCCTATCGCTGCGATTACATTGCCATTCGTTTTGAACGTTGGGGCTCTTCAAGCCGTCGCAAACAAGGACAGCGTCAATAATTATACAATTGTATGGCTCATCTTTGGAGCGAGCTATTTGATTGGAATTACAGGCTATCTGTTGATTATGACGGCGGGAATGACATCTGAACAACAGATGTATTTACTGCTCTTTCTCGTAATGGTGTGTTTTACGTTAACGGTTGCTTCAGGAGGAGTCGCCACGCTTGCTATGGACGCATTGACAACGGCAACAAATTCTGTATCCTCCAAGTAGAGGATGATCGTTCAAGCCCTTCTCTTGATTGGACTCATTGTGACGATTCTTGTACTTTTCAACAGCTTTTCCGAAGAAAAGGATCCGTCTTCCCCGGGACTTGGAGGCCTTGTATTCGGATTCAGTTTGTTTGTGGGAATTGCGTCGTACTGTTTGGCTCTCTACTATTTCCAGCCGAAGCCCGAACAGATGCTGTCATTTTTGCTGTTCTTTACGATGGTGATTGTTCTTCCCGTATGCTTAAACAGCACAGCTCTCTCTATGATCAGTATTCGCAGCTTGCGAGAAACGATCGCGTCTGCGTAGGCCTAAATTGTATACTAGGCGATACCTGACAATGGAGAGACTCGCAGTTCCCTGGCTATTCCTCGGGCCCGCGGGATCCGGCAAACGCAGCGAAGCCCATTCAATTCTTGCTTCCGTACACGCCACGTCCTTGCCTCTCTCCATGGATACGCGGATTCTGCCGGTGGGCGACGGATACGAAGCCCGTATCTTTACGAGTCCCTACCACTTTGAAATTGACATACCGACGCTGTCCATGCAGGACAAGCAGATTATAGGAGATCTTCTGACGACGTTCTTTTCCTCAACCGATGTGTTACACGCCCTGCGTTCTTCCGCAAGAAAGCTCGTTATTTTACGAAGAGCTCATTCGCTCAGTTTGCCAGCGGCTATCCGCGTGCGTGCGATTCTTCAGCAATACGTATTTCCCCCGGATGCGGTGGGAATGATTTGGATGACGGCAAGAGAACTGACGGGTCCTCTTGCCCTGTTGTTGGACGGATTCTGTGTGCGACGCATTCCTCGCATGTCCTTTGCTGCGTGGAGTACAGTCGTTCCCGATCCTTATAAAACAGAGGCCGCCTACGAAGCCTGCGAAGGACGCGTAGAACGTGCGTTGGCTCTTCCGCTTATTGGTTCATCGGACTCCTATCCGCGTCGGATTCAAGACTATTACGACGAGTTGCTCCACACTATGATTGCACATACGCGTCCCTCTACGCTTGCGGTCGTGGCGTGGGTGCGTGCGTGCGTATACCAAATGCTGAGCTTTTGCCAAACGGGGCCGGAAATTGTAGACAGTTGTGCGGCGGCCGTTGAGAGGGCCGTTTCAAATCGGTCCAGCCCTCTGTACGGATCTTCCGCTCTCTGGTCTCTCATGACTACCTTGACGCTTGCCGAGCCGCATACCTCGTATCGCACACCGCTTTCTTTGGAAATGATGCTCATCAACATCTATGACGTACTAAAAGAACTAGTGCCTTCTACGCCTTTGCCGACCGTGGCCTCTGTTCCCAAGCGTACACGAATTCCCAGTCAACGACGTCTCAAAAAAAATGAAGTCGTCTACACGACTCTTCCTTCTTCATAACCAATGGGTGTACCTGGATTACTCGGATGGATTCAATGTCTGTATAGAGGAACTCCGGCAACTGTTCCAAACTGGTCTGCGTACAAGGGAAAGAAAATCGGGATTGATATTCTCGGCTTTCTTTACCGTGCCAAATCGCGTCGTCATTCAACCGTGCTGTATATCGCACGATTGATTGCGGCGTTTCGTCGCTGCGATATGATTCCTATTCCCATCTTTGACGGCCGACCTCCGCAAGAGAAACAGCCTCTGCTGGACGAACGGGCTTCACAGCGTCTTGCCACTACGCAACGGAATCTCATGGAGGTTCAACAAACCGTCACAAATCATACCTACTTTACGGGCGAAGAACGGGAACTGATCAAACAGATCTGCTATATTTGCGGCGTCTCTCCTCTGAATGCTTCAGGAGAAGCCGACAACGTTCTTGCGTATCTCTCCAAGAAGGGAGAGATTGCCGCCGTCATTAGTCACGATATGGATTTGCTGGTACGAGGAGTGGAACAGGTATGGGTTCCGGAGTCGTATGCTCTCCCCGGCGATACCGAAGGATGGAATTCCTATTCGTGTTCCGCACTCTGTGAGCGAGCCTCGCTTTCCTACACTCAGTTCGTCACCATGTCGGTGCTCATGGGATGCGACTATACGCATGGATTGCTGCGGGTTCATTACCGAGCGGCCTACGCTCTTGCGAAAACCTATTCGTTGGAGACCATTCTGGAGCAGAAGGGATGCCGTGATGCGACTCCCTACAAGAACGCCGTCACACTGTTTGAGGGCGTGTTGGATACTCCCGAGACGTTGATGAATGAGCGGCAATGGGCCAAGCTACAGAACACGACTGAAGAACCCGAATGGGTTACGCTCTTTTCATTGCGAGAAACGCTTCTCCGATCCTTGTCGGCCCCCGACTTTCGCGACCTCTGTTCATTCCGGAAGGCCGAGGTCATTGCTTGTGCTGTGCTTACCTGTGACGACTCCGACAGGCCGTGTATCGCTGCTCATAGTGCGTAGAACCATCCAAAACGTACCTACCGACAGCAAAAATAGAATTAAAAACAGAATAGCCGACAGCAATATGTAGGGAAATATGCGGCCTATAATGTGCGACACAACCGGATCTAATACTGATTGGAGTCGTGCTTGATTTTCCGGAGTGCGTATCGTCGCTTGTAGGGTTGTCCATAGTTTTCCTCCCAGGTGTTCTGCTATATCAAACGTGGCTTCTTGATATCGGTCTCGTTCTTTTGCGTCGGGTTCCGGACCTGCCATCGTTGGGTAGGGTCGCGGCATTTTTTTCGTTCTTCGTTCGCACGCCTGAGAAACATGTTCGGTCCTCCGCAATCGCAGCCAACGTCTTCCGGAGCCCGCTATTACGTTCCTCTCCGTTCTCCGGTTCCGATGGGTCTTTGCCTCACTCTTTCCTCTCCCGGTGTTCTCGTTGCGAACCTAGCCGATCAGGCTGCTTTTAAGGATCTTCAGACTCGCCTGTTGGGAGGCCTGATCCACCATACGCAACTGTTCCGAACGCCGCCTTCCCTGGAGTCCCTGACGTCGCTTTCGCCTCCCTTTGGTCCTGTCCTTCGCTCGCGAAGCGAGGGGGGTGCGACTGTATTTAGTCCGACCACTGCCTTCCGGCATGACCCTTCGCTGAGGACCCCTTGTTCCGTTGATCTTGTTGCGGAAGGTCTTTACGTGAGTCGCACCTGTATTTCTCCCGTCTTTTCTACACGGGTAGTCGCGGCAGCAGCAGCAACCGAAGCCCTGGACTTTGCCGATGACGGGTTGGAAGAGCTTGCTGATATTCCCGACGCAAGCGATTCCAATCCCGTGGTTCTTCTTGTGGATCCGGCAACGACCGCACGGGAGAAGGCGGCCAAGAAGCAGGCCGTAAAGGAAGCCTTCCTCCTGGCAACGGCGGCGAAGGAGAGAGCCGTGGAGAAGGCTCATGCGTTTTTAGACGAGTACGATCTCTCCGACACCGAATCCGGCTTTTCCGAATTCATGTCCGAGTCCGAGGACGAGGAGGCTGATTAAAAAAAATCCGGCCTTAGCAGAATAGATAAAGATGTCCCCTCTGATCATCGGCCTGATACTCGTCCTCGCCGTTGCGGTTTTCTACATTGCTATGAATTACAAGCAGATTCGTGCTTCTATTGAGATGTTTGGTAACCAGAATGCGACCAACACGACTGGACCCGCTTCCATGGCCGGCAATACCCCTATTTCCCCGAACATTAGCGACTCGGCAATACTGATGAAGAACGGTTCTCCCAACGGAGCTCCTGTGGCCCCGAATGGAGGTGGCAATGGCGACAGCAATGAGCCCTTCACGAGCCACATGAATGGCGTGGCATCCGCAACGAAGAACGCAGCTGCACAGAAGGTCCCTCGTACACCTGGGGGCGATCATTTTGCGAATCCTTCCGAGCCTTCCGAGGTTCCCTTTGCGGCCGGCAATGCTCCCAGCAACTGCTACCCCAAGGCCCAGCTCAATCCTCTGGAGCTGCTCCCCGCCGATCCCAACAGCAAGTGGGCCCAGGTCAACCCGCAGGGAGCCGGTGATATCGCAGGAAAGAACTACCTCAACGCCGGTGCTCTCATCGGTGTCAACACCGTCGGCCAGTCTCTTCGCAACGCCTCCTGGGATCTCCGATCAGAGCCCGCCAATCCTCAGGTTGCCGTGTCGCCCTGGTTCAACAGCACGATTGAGCCCGATGTCAATCGCCGCACGATGGAGATGGCGTAAATTTCCGAGTGTTTCCCTACATGATTCCCTTCTCTGATTGGAACCATGATAGAATTCCGCTGCTTAAGTAAGGATGAACGACTCTACCACACCGTGGTTGTTCGTGGTCTTTCTTATCGTTGCGGCCTACCTTTGTATGAACTGGAAACAAAGTCAGTATCCGGTGGCCTACGTAAAGAGCACTTACGACGGAGAAATGTATTTGGTTCGCAATCTCCCGGATAAGCAGGATTGTGCCGATCGTCTTTCCCGTGTGCGAGAAAAGCTGTTGCGTCTTCGCAAGTATCTGGAACAGACGTATGCAGAAAAACCCTTTGTCGCACACATCTTGCAGAATTTTGACTGTACCGCAGACCGCTTTACCGAATCAACTCCCGACGCACAGTATACGAGTTACACCGTCAACAAGGGCGACAAGATTCACATGTGTCTGCGGCAGAGAGATGAGAAAGAGCAGCTTGTTAGCGAGCACATCATTACGTTTGTCGCACTCCATGAAATGGCTCATTGTGGAACAACCTCGGTAGGACATACGCCCGAATTCTGGAACCACTTTGCGTGGCTCTTAAAGCAGGCGGAGGCCCTCAAGATCTATGAGTATACAGATTTTGCCGCCCATCCCGTCGAATACTGTGGAATCCACATTACGGACAATCCTACTTACAAAGAAGGAACAAAGGACGAATTGTAAAGGGTTGTTTATTTCTTTCATTACTTAATGGTATAGGTAAGGAAAGAAAGCGATTAAAAACACGGGTCCATACTAGCATGGATTCAATCCTTCAGCCGCCCCGGGTTACGTCACTGGAACCGAGGCCGCTGCGGGTCCTTCTCCATACGGGTCTTACTACGACCGAGACGCTTCTGTTCCCGGTTGTGTATCCTAGCGAAACTGTTCTTCAGATAAAGCAACGTATCGCAGTAGCCAAAGGTGGAGTAAATGTCTGGATGCCCAAGTATCAGTTTGTAGCAACCCGTGTGGGCGAAGATCAGTATACGCCGGCCGATGTACGGTGGCCCTTTCCTACCGTACGCGATCCCATGCGAAAGGCCATTGATCCGCGATTGTTTGCCGGCGGCGAACGAAAAATAGGAAATCCGGTTCTGTTGCCCTCTCTTCTTCTGGCCGATGTCTTTGAGGGAGGGGAGTATCTTCTTCATTGTTGGAATCTTCAAACGATTTGCGGCGGTGAAAAAGCGGAGCCTACTGGCGAGGAATTTATCGGATTTTACCAGTTGTACTTCCCTCAGTTTAGTACGACAAAAGATCTTATAAAGGGACTTGAAGAGGGAGACGAAGAGCGTGTACCTCTTACAGACTATGTGACTGCAAATCAAGAGAAGTTAGATCTGTTGGAAGCGACTCTAAAGGAAATAGGGACGAAGGGAGGTGCGACTCTCTACAGCTTGCGGCAAATTACGTACGAGTTGCCCGCCAAGGATTTCGGATCCATGGAGCTCTTGTTTTACAATACTTCCGCGAGTTCTGCGATTCCGTTTTTACGGTATTTTCCCTCCCACGCACGCGTAGCTCCTCTTGTTAAACAATACGGTCCTGCCATCGCAGATCGGAAGCTCTTTGAACACCTCATGTACGACCAGCCTCCTACAGCAGCTCTGTTAATGAAAGTTCCAATCGCACCTAGAGCTCCGTTTGGGGTTGCGTGGACTCTTCGCATTACTCCTTCGCAAACGGAGGTAAGTATGGGGGCTCCTCGTCGCGATATGCCTCTCCGACCAGATACAGTTCGTCGTGCGTATGAGCAATTGGGTCCCTTTCTTGACGCTTCGCGTGTCTTTTCCGCTGCGGATGCGAAATTATCCAATCTGACGGCTACCTATGTGATTACAAGTTCTCTGCCAGGGAAACCGAGCAAACGAGACTGGATACTGCGATTACGCCCCTTTCTTGCTCTGTTTCACAGCGACGTTCTGCTCCGTGAAGACAAGGCGGCCTTTTCACTTCGGTACAAGGCCATTAGCAATTACCGACCTGATACGGATCCTATACAGGCCTATTTGACTACACTATTTTTGCGAGACGCGACTGCGAGCGATTCAACGATTCCTGTGCCTTCCTACATCTCTGCTCTCGTCTCTGAATTTGGCATAAGCGAAAAAGAGGCGAGGGTCGCTGTTACGCGATGGATTGAAAACGATTCCAAGGCGATCATCGATATCAAACGAGGGCCTGAAACTGAACGGGAGCGGTTCATTAAGCTCCATCCCATGGGCATCAGCGTATCGCTATACAATAACCATCCGCATTATTTGGTGGATATTAAGGGATGCGACAGCACTCTTTCCCTTCAACGCATTCTTTCGCTGATATCGGCTCTCGTGCTTTTGCCGACTGAACGGTTTGTTGTAACAGCAAAGACCGTGACGGCGGCTGCGGCTGCTGCCGATGAACGTGCGGAACTTGAAGAGGCATTGCCTGCGGCTGCTTTCGGTGGTACCGCAGAAGGTGCTGCCGCAGGTGCCGCTACCGAAGGTGCCGCTACCGAAGGTGCCGCTACCGAAGGTGTTACCGAAGGTGCCGCAGAAGGCGAAGGCGGCGGTTCGGCTCTATGGAACATGCTCAACCTAGGAGAGGGTGGGGAAGTCTATGAAGCGGAGGAAACCGTGGCGACAGAGGTGACAGAGGCGACGGAGGTGGAGCCGGCTAAAACCGTCGCGACAGAGACAACCGAGGCGACACCAGCGGAGCCGGCGAAAGCCGCTAGCGTTGCGGCTCTAACCAGTTTGCCTCCTCGTCTCTCCGAAGGCGAAACGATTAAGCCCATCACCGACAAGTGGTATATTTCAAAATACAAGACGTGGGACGAAGACCTCTTTGAACTTCCCAAGTTTTCCGAGGGAGCCGTGGTAAAGCCTTACAGTTCCCATTGCCAAGCCAATGGATACCAGCAGCCCAACATTATGACACCCGAAGAATACGCAACAGCCCGAGCCTTGTACGGCACCTCCGTATTCTGGTTGGAAACGCCGCCTTCCCTTAGCGTACAGAATGCGATTAAATGTGCCGACCAATCTCCTACAAATCGCCTCAAGTACTTTGGTTCAGAAGGAGGAAAGTCTGGACGAGCCGAGGTAACCGAGGCCGATTTCAATCGCATTGTCGAAATGGAAGCACTTGCGTTATCGCACGGTTTCCCGCTCCATTCTGACGAGAGCGTTCTACACCTTAAAAAGGTGTCCAAATATGGTACAGAAGACCAACGGAAACGAATCGCCGATTTGGAGGAGGCTCGGAAGGGAAAAGATCTATGGGTGGTCGCACGAGCGGGCACCAAGGCCATTCCCAATTATTATATCTGTACCGAGTTTTGGTGTGTACGCGATTCTCTGCCTCTGATTGGTGCGGAATACCGAGGCACTCGCTGGCACGATCGGAGAGCACCCGATACAAAAAAGCCCAACACCTGTCCCTTTTGCGGAGGATCCGCTATTGAAAAGCGAAAGGGAGGAAGCGTTCTTCCAGGAGAAACCGTGTTGGTCCGTAAAGAACGCGACACAGGCAAAATCGCGAAATACGCCGGATTCTTCAAAGACATCAATTATCATCCGCTTCATTACGCACTTCCCTGCTGTTTTACAACGTTGGCTGCGTTATTTCCTCCAGCAGGATCCGTCTATCCCGCACTTTTTGAGGAAGAGGCGGCGATTGAAGAAGCTCCTGTGGAAGAAGGCAAGGAAGGCAAAGAAGGCACACAAGACAAAAACCGTCAACGTCCCTTTTCACCCGATAGCTATTCGCAAAAGAGTGCGAAACCAATCGTAAAGCGAAATCCGTGGTATATTCCAGCACAGAACATAGTCGGGCGAAACCGTGAACGTGCGTGGATTGACGTGGAGCAGGGAGGCGTCGCGGTGCCTCCTGCTGCCATCAACCAATTGCTTGGACAAAACCCTGATGTGTTTCTGTCAAAGAAGCGTGGCGTTGGAGATGCGATTAATACGCATCTTGCGACCAACACGACGGCCTTTGTTCGCTACGGATTAGAACACAGTCCTCGCAATCCTGGAGTCCAATTTGTATCATTACTCTGCTACATTGACTACGCCACACGGTTTCTCACAGATCCCTCGGCTGTTATGGAATCTCCTTCCGAACGACTTGAGGCTCTGTTAGGAGAAGAGACAAAGGAAACGGAACACACGATTGGAATGATCCGCGGGCTAGAGCAGGCGGGATATGGTACATTGCTTCACGAGATGAGTAAACCAGGCGAAGTTGCAGACGGCGAATTGTCCGCATGGTGTAAGGATCTAGGAATCGCATTTGACTCGGCAAGAAACAAGGCCGAGAGTCGCGTTCTGTATTTGGCGTGGCAGAACTTCAAGGCCTATGTACGGAACAAAACTGTTCCGAAAGACTTGCGTCTCTGGGATTCTCTTCTTGCGTGCCCTGGACTCTTTTCACCCACCGGCGTGATTCTCGTCATCATTCGTGTTCCAAAGCAGAAGGGAGAGAAAGCCACCTTTCAGTGTCCGAGTATGGGAGTCGCCTTTTCGCAGCAACGAGACCCTCCTCCGTTTCTGTTTTTGATGATGGACGAGGAAACGGGACAGTACGATCCGCTAGTTCTCTACGAAAGCATGCGGGAAGCTAGGGGCGGAGCTGGGGGCCCTCCTGGTGCAGGAAATGAATCGGTCGTCACAACCGATCTGTTGGGAGTTCTCCAAAAATCTGCCTCCTTTGCTCGTCTTTCGCCGACAACACGCAGCATCTTGACCGCCTTCTTTGCTGAATATACCGACAACCGAACGGGCTGCGGACGTTCTGCTCCCCCCGTTCATCCCTGGATGCCTGTGACTCCCAAAGGAGTCCCTCCAATTCCCGTCGCATCGGAACTAGGGAGCCTAGGCCTGCGGCCGCGATACTTGCTGCGGGATCGCAGCAATCGTCTTGTAGGGACCGTAGTTGAGTACGAAGAACAGGGCGTCTACGTGCCTCTGTTGGACGACGGCACGATTTATACAACAATACCCAGCCAGCGTGGCGAAACAGAGCTTCCCTACACCGATGTGGTTGTCCTGTTGGAAGTGTACGGTAGGATACTGTCTTCTCGTTATCCTGGATTGGCTCCGCTGGAGTTTCTCTTAGATGCCGATAACAAGCGGGTCATTGCTCTTCGTCTTGCGTCGGGTGTAACGGTTCCCTGCGAACCCTTTGCAAGAACGCGATCCGTTGATCATCCGCTGTTTGCTACGGTCAAGAGCCACGGATTTGATCCGGCGGTTCACGAAATGCCGTGGCAAACGGATTCGGAATTGTTGCGTCCTGCTGTAGAAGGGGAACCGGATCCACTGGCCACTACTTCCGAGGAAGCTCTTGCGGAATCCTACGAACTCTTACGTCTTTCCTTCTCTCGTTGGCTTCACGAACCCGATCGTCACTGGAGACCCGAACATGAACGGCTCATGGATCACATTGAACAATTACGACAAAGCCGACGTGTCCTGCCAATGTGGGAAATTCAAAAGCGTCTTGAATATCTGCTAATGCCCATTGTACACAAATTCGTAACGACTGAAGGAGACCCCCTGTTTGCCCACACGGATGTACTGCGTCGTGATTGTTTGGTAACGGAGAGACGCGATTGTGCTGGCGGATGCGTGTGGATTCCTTCTTCTGGTGCTGCTGCTGCTGCTGCTGCTGCCGGTGCTGCTGCTGCTGCCGGTGCTGCTGCTGCTGCTGCTGCTGCCGAAGGAAGCCGATGTCTCATCCATACAAAGGCGACTCCCCGATACAAGAATCCACTTCGTCTACTGACCGTGCGTCTTGTTGATGAGCTCTTACAAACGTTTGATCAGGCCGATGAACTCCTCCACAACCACGTCTCCGCGATTAAACCCTTGGAACCCGGTACTCTTCTGCCATTGGCCGGCGATTCAGTACTGTTTTCTGCGGTAGGCGGTAGTACATCCGAATTGTTATCGCGTCTCGGATACGATCAAAGGAAACCTACGGCGTATACACGCGGATTAACCTATCCCGAAGAAGTGTCCTCCGAACCGGAACTCCTCGCAGATTACGAACCACTCAAACCGGTGTCGGTAGGAGCGGCGATTGGAGGGGACACGAGGAGCAAAGCGATTGCTGTACTTACAGGATACCTCGGCATGACGCTCCAAGCGTTGGAATTGGAATTGGAAACACCGTGGACTTCCTCAACGGAAGATTGGCAGTTTATCGCAGAGAAGCGGGGGGTGGGCGTTATTCTCCACGCGGTGGATCCCGATAGTCACGCGATCAGGGTAGACCACGTACTTGTTCCTTCTGCTGCCCGATTTATTCTCGTAAATTACGACGGTCGGTTGTTTCGCAATCCCTACACGGCTGCGTATGAGATACCTGTCGCGGAACTGCCACCCTCGGTGCGAATGCAGCTTTCGTAGCCGCTCTTCAAAAATTGAGGGGTCTTGTTCCCAAACGATACGTTCACACCATGACTGATTGTGCGGTTTGCTTACAGTCGTTCAACAAGTCTACGCGACTTCGGATAGAATGCCCATCCTGTGCGATTGCGTTCTGTAGAACCTGTCTTCAGACGTACGCTCTTACAAATATTACGGAACCCTTTCGCTGTATTGGATCGCCTGGATGTACTGCGATGTGGGACCGCGAATATCTGGACAAGCACACAACGGCCGCATTTCGCACCGTGACATACAAAGTACATCGTGAAAAGATGTTGAAGGATCGCGAACAAGCACGTCTTCCTGCTACGCAAGATGACGCAATTGCGTTAAAAGATGCTCGCCGCATCCAAGCGGAGAGCAAAGCCGATATTCTTCGGCTTCGCGAGGAATTAAATGCGATTAATACGAAACTCTACCAGGCCGAGAGACGATCGGTTGTCTCCAGAGAAGTAGTACAGTCAGCAGGTCGGCTTCGGATGCCTGTAGTCAATACGCTTTCGTGGGATTCGCAAGCATTGGGACCCGATGTGAAAAAGGAAAGAGCGGCCTTTGTAAAGCCGTGCCCGGCTCCTTCCTGTAAGGGATTTCTGAGCACAGCGTGGAAATGCGGGCTCTGTGAGACGTGGACCTGCCCCGATTGCCACGATTGGAGGGGCGAATCCAAGGAGAAAGGCGATCACACGTGCGATTCGGGCAAGGTCGCCACGGCACGCTTGTTGGCGAGAGAGGCTCGGGCGTGCCCCAAGTGTGGCGTCAGTATCTGTAAAATAGAGGGATGCGATCAGATGTTCTGTACTTCTTGTAATACAGGATTCAACTGGCGTACAGGAAAGGTTGCGGAAGGCCCCGTTCACAATCCGCACTACTTTGAGTGGCTTCGTCGCACGGGGAGAATGCCAGAGACGACTAGGGTTGCAGGACTTCCTGGCCTCGCGGAGCGAAGTCTAGGAGGACCGGTGGATCCCGCAACTCTCTGTGGAATTGAATTGGATCGTGCGATTACGATGACCCTTCATCCGCGGCGGACTCGCCATGGGGACCCTACGGTGACCTCGCCGACCCTGGAGGATCGTTATCTGATGGAAGCATGGCGTATCATGCACGAGGAAGAGGACAACGAGCGACGCGAGGAATCGGTAGAAGAAATCTTTCGCACCCTTCGCGTAAAATACTTGTGCGACGAATATACTACGGCGGATTCATGGGCCGTAGCTCTTCAACGAGCTGAAAAGAATGCGACAGTTCGTCAAACCAAAGCGGATCTGCGGACCGTGTACATCGCAGGAGCTCGCGATCTCATTCGGCAGGTTCTGAATCCCGGAGCAAACAAACCAGCCATCAAAAACCAAGTAGAAGAATTGGTTGTCTACTGTAACAAGTGTCGTGAAGAGGCAGCGATTCGGTTCAAGCGAATTATGCCGCCGCTCGTAATTGAAGATCGTCTTCTCACGTTACAAGAGAGGAGGTACCGTAGGATTGAAGCGGCTGCTGCGACTGCTGCG